>Ga0157371_10003975_pt1 | contig 13109 bp, 8 predicted proteins | sample C45metaG_FD_113462 | JGI IMG/M metagenome (GOLD analysis project Ga0157371, IMG submission 113462) | Corn rhizosphere microbial communities from Kellogg Biological Station, Michigan, USA - C4-5 metaG | ecosystem: Host-associated > Plants > Roots > Rhizosphere > Soil | place: USA: Michigan... | reverse complement strand
TAAAAGAATTACGGACATGAAAACCAATTATATGAATGCCAAACAGCAGATTTTGGCTATAACATTAACAATAGCGACTATAGTATCCTTAGCTTGGATTAGTCCTGCAAAAAAAGCTCCTGCTATAAATAAGGCCAATCAACATAACAAAAAGGTTGATATAGAAGGAATAGCTATAAAATCAAAAATACAGACACTATTAGCACCAGTTGCTAACGAGGACTGCGATAATGACCTTGTAAAAACAGATACCACAAAGAAAAAAAACAAGTTCAAAATTGTTACCGTTGACGCTAAAGGGAATAAAAAAGAATATAACTCGCTTAAAGAAATGCCTGATAGTTTAAGGCAGGAAGTAGTTAATGAATCATTTATGAATGATTTTAAGTTCGATTATAAGTTTAATCTTGACTCGGTAACAAAGGTAAGCATGGCTTACATAAAATCGCCTGAATTTCAGCAACAGATAAAAGATGTTCAAAAAAATGCCGCAGAAATGGCGAAGCATTTCGATTCTCCTGAATGGAAAAAACAACTGGCAGAGATTCAGCAAAAAGCCATTGAAATGAGCAATCAGATAAACTCAAAAGAGTTCAAGCAACAACAAGAAATGGCATTTAAAATTGCTCAGGATATGCGCAAGAAATTTGATTCGCCAGAATGGAAAAAGCAGCAAGCTGATATTCAGAAAAATGCTGCAGAAATGAGCAAAAAGTTTAATTCTGATGAATGGAAAAAACAACAGGCCGAGATGAAGAAAAACATTGATCTGATGCGTGAAAAGATAAATTCTCCTGAATTTAAAAAACATATTGAGGAGATGAAAGAGCTACAAAACTCACCTGAGTATAAAGAGCTGAAAAGAAAATTTGACAACGGAATTGATAGCATTAAAAAAGAAAAAAGGAATTAAAACAGATATAGACCTGAATTGATCAAACACAGATCACACAAATTATTAAACCACACAATAAAATTAGATTGAGGGCAGAAGAGAAATCTTCTGCTTTTTTGTTTGTAAGAATAAACATCCATTGATTAAGTTTTCATAATTTAGCAGAGTAATATGCTACAAAAACTTTCTATTCGTAACTATGCTTTAATAGATGGTGTTGATTTGGAACTTAATAAAGGTTTAAATATCATCACTGGCGAAACAGGTGCCGGTAAGTCTATCATGCTTGGCGCACTCTCCCTTATATTGGGTCAGCGTGCCGAAACTAAGTATTTCTTTAATCAGGACAAAAAATGTATTATCGAGGGGCAATTTCTGCTTAGCGACACTACATTACAATCTCTTTTCGAAGAAAACGATATTGACTTTTATAACGAAAGTATTTTAAGGAGGGAAATATCCACAGATGGAAAGTCTAGAGCATTTATAAACGATACTCCCGTTACGCTTACTGTAATGAAGCAAGTTGGCGAGAAACTCATTGACATACACTCTCAGCATGCTACACTAGAGGTAAACGACCCTGGCTTTCAGCTGCTAGTGGTAGATACCCTGGCAAATCATCAATCCTTGTTGGCTCAGTACCGTGAGCAGTATAAAGTTTATAAGAAAACACAGCAACAACTATCCATTTTACAGGAAGCTGCTGCAGAAGCCCGCAGTAGACAAGACTACGAACAGTTCCTTTTCAATGAATTGGAAACCGCGGCCTTAAAGTCCGGCGAGCAGGAACAGCTTGAAACTGAATTACAAATGCTTAGCAACGCTGAAAGCATCAAAAGAAGCCTTTTAAATAGTCAGAATATACTGAGTGAACAGGAAACAGCTGTGCTACCTCTATTAAAAGAGGTTATCAATCAGCTTCAAAGCATTGAGAAATTTAATCCTGATTATGCCACATTAAACGAACGCCTAAGGTCTTCACTTATAGAAATTAAAGACATTGCTCAGGAAACTGTAGCATTTGAAGAAGGAATTATTTTTAACCCTTCCAGAATTGAGGAAATTAACGCACGGTTAGACATCATTTATAATCTCCAGCAAAAACACAGGGTAAATACTATTGAAGAATTGCAGGCTATTGAAGCGCAATTATCCCAAAATCTAAGTGAGCTATTAAGCGGAGATGAAGAGATTGAACGACTTACAAAAGAAATAGCCTTGATGAAGGAAGATCTGGAACGCAAAGCGACCGAACTATCGGCAAACAGAAGCAAATCTATAACCAATACAGAAGATCAGGTAGCTAAGGTGCTTAGTCAGGTTGGCATGCCCAATGCTAAAATTAAAATTGAACAGAATGTACTTCCTGAATTGAATAAGGACGGAAAAGACAATATCACCTTACTATTCTCTGCCAATAGCGGGCAGGCGCCTGCTCCTGTGGGTAAAGTTGCCTCCGGAGGAGAGCTGTCCAGACTGATGCTGGCTATTAAGTCCATCATGGCCAAGCACACCTCACTACCTACCTTAATATTTGACGAAATCGATACAGGTATTTCAGGAGAGACAGCCGTTCGGGTAGGTAATGTAATTGGAGATCTGGAACAGAATATGCAGGTAATATGCATTACTCACCTACCTCAAATTGCAGCAAAAGGTGATGCTCATTATTTTGTTTATAAAAATGAAGAGACTGAGCGTACCACAACAGGCATTAGAAAATTAAAGCCTGAAGATAGAATAAGGGCAATTGCTGAAATGCTTAGTGGTAAAGACCCTGGTGCATCGGCCCTAAAAAATGCTCAGGAGCTGCTTGGTTTTAACTAATCTTTAACAATAACCGCCACACATATCTTTTAGATTTTTATTACTTTCGATAAATCATAAGAAGAACCAAAATAAAAAGATATGTATAACTTACTAAAAGGTAAACGTGGTATCATTACAGGAGCATTAGATCAAAATTCAATAGCATGGAAAGTTGCGGAAAAAGCACATGAAGAAGGTGCTGAATTTGTTTTAACCAATGCTCCTATTGCCATGAGAATGGGTGAGATTAATGCTTTGGCAGAAAAAACAGGTTCTCAGATCGTTCCTGCTGATGCGACCAATGTAGATGAACTTACAAATCTGTTTACCCAATCACAAGAAATATTAGGTGGTAAAATAGACTTTGTGCTCCATTCAATTGGCATGAGTGTAAACATTCGTAAAAAAATTCCTTACACAGAGTTAAACTACGATTATTATCAAAAAGGCATAGATGTTTCTGCACTTTCATTTCACAAAATGCTTGCTGTAGCCAAAAAACTTGATGCAATAAATGAAGGTGGCAGTGTTGTAGCTTTAACCTATATGGCAGCTCAGCGAACCTATCCGTTCTATACAGATATGGCAGACATTAAAGCAATGCTTGAATCAATTGCCCGCAGTTTTGGCTATCATTACGGCCTGGAGAAGAAAGTTCGCATCAATACAGTTTCTCAATCGCCAACTAAAACCACTGCCGGAGCAGGAATTAAAGGCTTTGGCGACTTCTACGATTATGCAAATGCCATAGCTCCATTGGGCAATGCCGATGCTGAATCATGCGCAGATTACTGTATTACTCTTTTCTCTGACTTAACCCGCATGGTTACCATGCAGAACCTGTTCCATGATGGTGGGTATTCATCAACAGGCGTTAGCGATATCGTTATGCAGAAAATGGGATTAGAAGAATAACCCGTTAGTTTATAATTATGATCCGTCGACTGTCATTAGCCATTTCCCTAATATGTTTTTCTATTACTGTTTATGCACAAAATTCATATTCAATTAGTGGTGTTGTCAGAGATCAGAAAGAAACTTTACCTGGTGCAGGTGTTTACATTAGTGGCTATAAAATAGCTACGGCAGCCGATAACAATGGCCGCTTTAAAATAAACAACCTGCAACCAGGGAATTACGATATCCTTGTTCAAATGGTAGGGTACCTGCCCTATTCCAAAAATGTTGTCATTTCCGATAAATCAGTAGAGGTAGAACTAACCCTTAAAGAGAATACAGTTCAGTTAAATGAAGTAGTAATTCGTGCAGATCCTAACAGGGCCAAATATATTGAGCAGTTTAAAGAGTTCTTTATTGGTAAATCGCCAAATGCTGCCCAGTGTAAAATACTAAATCCTCAGGTCCTTAATATAGATTATGATGTCAGCAAAAGCTTACTTACGGTAAAAACAGATGAGTTTTTAATAGTTGAAAATAAAGCTTTAGGATATCGCTTAAAATATATGCTTGATAATTTTGAGTACAACTCCAGAACACGCATAATTTATTACTCGGGGCATCCATTTTTTGAGGAACTAAGGGCTTCATCAGCAAGAAGAAAAAAATATACCATAAATCGCGAAATTGCATATTATGGCTCTTCCCAACACTTTTTTAAATCCCTCTATCAAAACAAAACTAAAGAAGAAGGCTTCATCATTAACAAAATGATTAAAGTTCCTAATCCTAACCGTTACCCAGATAAGGTAATAAATGAGAAATTAGCCAAACTGAGAACCATTCCACCAAAGACTGGTATCTTTAAAACCGCGGCTAAAATAGACACGGCACAAGTTAATTTTTGGCAAAAGCAGCAAGATATGCCTAAATATCTTGATAAACTTGACCGTACAGAAGTGCTTCCAGACACGCTGGTTCATTATTACAATCAGAATTTAAAGCTACTTGACTATACTGACGCGCTTTGTGTGATATACACAAAGGAAAAAGAATCCTTAGCTTATTCAAAAACCGGATTTTGGATTTTCCGACCATTGGATTTGCCAAGCTATGAAATCTCTGTAGCCAATTTAATGAACGGACCAGTTCGATTCTATGAGAACGGGGGTATTCACGATTCGAGATCCTTTTTATACGAAGGCTATTGGGCTTATGAGAAAATAGCGGATATGGTACCTATGGACTATATACCTCTAAAGCGCAAATAAAGATTACATCCCATCACAAAATAGTGAATAACTTCTTTTCAACAATACTAATATTTTTAGTAATTTTAACTAATGATATTAGACAAAGAAACACCCGACAATTACCACAAAGGAAGAGGGGCTCAGTTTAACCCTCATAATCGTTTTGCTAAAAATGATTATGTAAAGGAACATGATGAAGGAATTGACGAATGGGAAGAGGAGGATCAAAAGACCACTTTCATTTTTGGCAAATCAAAATCTATTGTAAACAAAGTAGATAGTCCTGATGTAGGCATGCTCTACTCTCTAAATCCGTATCAGGGCTGTGAACACGGTTGCACCTATTGCTATGCACGAAACGCGCATGAGTATTGGGGATTTAGCGCCGGATTAGATTTTGAACGCAAAATCATAGTAAAAACAGACGCTCCTGTCCTGTTCAAAAAGTTTTTGGAACGTAAAGGATGGGATGCATCTACTATTTCATTATCTGGCAATACAGACTGCTATCAACCCGCAGAAAGACGCTTCAAAATAACGCGTCAGCTTTTAGAAATTGCTTTGGCCTATAAGCAACCCATCGGGATGATTACAAAAAATGTGCTCATACTTCGTGACCTGGATATTCTGCAGGAAATGGCTAAACTTAATTTGTGCATGGTATATGTTTCGATTAATAGCTTAAATGAAAAGCTCCGTTCAAAAATGGAACCGAGAACAACTACTGCCAAACAACGATTAAAAATAGTGGAAGAGCTAAGCAAAGCAGGAATTCCAATGGGCGTTATGGTTGCCCCGCTCGTTCCAGGTCTAAGCGATCATGAAATCCCCGTTATCCTAAAAACTATTGCCAATTGTGGGGCAATATCAGCGGGTTATACTGTGGTACGACTTAATGGCGCTATTGGAGGGATATTTGAAGACTGGCTGCGCAAAAACTACCCTGATCGCTTTGAGAAGGTGTGGCATATGATTCAGTCCTGTCACGGTGGAAATGTAAACGATAGCAGATTTGGAGATAGAATGAGGGGCGATGGCAATATCGCTCAGTTAATTAGAGATAACTTTAAACTTCATTGTCGGCTTAACCACCTAAACGAGAAAAAGATTGAGTTGAACCCTGGTTTGTTTAAAATCCCCAAAGCTCAACTCGATCTATTTTAAAACACTAAGAAAGAAAGTTGTCTTCTTCTCTATATGCTTGTATTACTCTAAGTTCACCTTCTTTTCCTGGTTTTGAATTACCATGTTCCATACCCATAACGCCTTTATACCCTTTTTCATAAAGGTGTTTGAATAAGTTCTTATAGTTAATCTCACCGGTTGTTGGTTCATTTCTTCCAGGATTATCACCTATTTGAATGTAGGCAATCTCATCCCAGCATCTATCAATGTTAACTATTAACTGCCCTTCTGTTTTTTGCATATGATAAATATCATAAAGAATTTTACATGAAGGACTCTGCACTGCCTTACAAACAGCATAGGTTTCATGCGTTTGTTGTAAAAATAACTCAGGGGTATCACTTAAGGTCTCCAGTACCATTATTAAACCATGGGGTTCAAAAATTTCGGCACCAGCCCTCATAGCATCAACAACATTTGCAAATTGATTTCCATAAGGTAATTTGCGTTCGTAAAATCCCGGAACAACTGTTAACCATTTTGCATTACATCTTTTTGCAGCTTCTACAGACTTTTTACAGGTCTCTACGAATTTATCTTTAAACTCTTTTTTGCCTGTTGTTAACGATGTTTTCCAGTTATCCCCTCCATCAACAACAAAAACACCCATTCTCATGCCCAATTTGGCAAGCAGGTCTCCTATTTTTGTTTGTTCATCAACTGATCTTCCTAAGTAGCCATTGTCCTCAATAGAACGAAAACCCTGATCATGCATAAATCTAATCTGATCCAGAAAGCTATCACCGGCATTATTCTTAAACATTCCCTGATGAGGAGCATAATCTAGATTAAAAGTTTTACCAGCCAAGGCTGAGCCTTGCCCCGTAGTAGTTTTGTCTGCAGCAAGTCCATTTATTGAAGACCCGGCCACAAGCGCACCAGTGGCGACAAAGCTATTTCTTAAAAATTCTATTCTGTTCATATTTTTGGTTTTTGGTTAGGTACTTTTTTTAACAATGGATTAGTTTATAATCATTTTTTTAAATCCCGCCGTAAGTGTATCGGCAACGCTTCCGTCCTTACGGTGATAAATAATATACGCTTCCATATTTTTTTTGGTTGCAAAATCAAGTGCTTCATTAACATTCATAGCCATTATGGGGCTATCATATCCATCGGCAGTAATAGCGTCCTTTGCATAAATTGTAACGCTTATCAATGCATTATCTAAAGGATAACCCGTTTTAGGGTCAATTAGGTGTGCAACCTTCCTGGAGCCTTTTTGCAAATATTTTCTATAATTACCCGCAGTAGTTATTGCTCCATCATTAATGCTGATAACATGCCTTACTTCAGGTTCGGCATTTGGTGAATTTGCAGGTCCTTCAATCCCTATATTCATTGATGTTCCATCAGGTTTCGGTCCTTTTATCCTTAGTTCGCCTCCTATTTCTACTACAAACGATGTGATTCCTTTGTTGATTAAATAATCAGCCACTACATCAACACTGTATCCCTGGGCAATTCCATTAAGATCTACATTTATACATGGCTTTTGTTTTTTAAGGAAATTACCTTTTAAACTAAGGTTATTCATGCCTACGCACTTCAGTAATTCCTTTACCCGAGCACTATCGGGGAATTTATCTATTGGCTTTGCGCCAAAACCCCATGCTTGTACAAGAGGCTCAACAGTTACGTCAAATTTTCCTTTGGTAGCTTTATAGACCTCAAAAGATTTTGCCATCACTTTAGCAAAATGTGGATCTAAAACAATCCCGTTCGAAGAAGCATTAAACTTATTGATCAAAGAATATGATTTGTATAGCGACATAGATGAATCGATAACCATAAGAATGCTATCTAAATTACCCTTCGTTACAATGCTATCCCGAGCAAAATACTTAATGGAATAATCAGTTCCCTGAGCATAACCATGTATAGCATACTGTCGCAGATCTTCCTTCTTAAAAAGAAGAAAAATTTGCGACAGCAGCAATAAAATAAAAGCTTTATTTATAAAAAACATTACGTTAGTAACGTTTATATCACCTTAGTTTGCCCTGGTGTAGGAATTGGATACAATCCATTAGCATCAGGTAATAGTTTAGGTTTTGCAGTCCAGCTCAACTCATCAGGGAATAAACTGTTCTCTGCTTTTAAAGCATCATCCCATTTAATTGTTTTTCCAGAATAAGTTGCATAACGACCAATAATGGCTGTCATACAGCTTTTTGCACCACGTTCTGCATCCCAGAATTTATATTCACCCTTAGCAATAGCAGCAAAAAGCTCGTCGTGCTCAGTTTGATAAGGATTAGGGTTTACTTTTGAACTGTAGTTATAGATCAGTTTATTTTTAGTGTCATATAATCTTCCTTCGTTACCTGCAGATAAGAAAACACGACCTTTAGTTCCATGGAAGCTTTCATCAACACGGTTATCAATACCTTCAAAGTGGCGGCACTGACTGTTAATTACAGAACCATCTGCATAAGTTAATTCTACAGAGTGGTTATCATAAATCTCACCATAATCTTTTCCAGTTCTCCAGGCACGGCTGCCAGTACCTTGAACAGAAACCGGATAAGCATTTTTAACCCAATTCGCAATATCAATATTGTGTACGTGTTGCTCAACTATATGATCACCACATAACCAGTTAAAATAATACCAGTTACGCATTTGATATTCCATTTCAGTTTGGCTGGCTTCACGCGGTTTCACCCAAACGCCACCACTATTCCAATATACCTGACCACCAGTGATATCGCCTATAGCTCCATCCTGAATGCGTTTAATAACATCTCTATAGTTATTTTGATATCTGCGCTGCAGACCTACAACAACATTTAATTTTTTAGTTTTTGCAATTTCGGCAGCTGCTAAAACTTTACGGATACCTGGCGAGTCAACAGCCACTGGTTTTTCCATAAATATGTGTTTGCTCTGGTTAACTGCTTCTTCAAAGTGACTAGGTCTGAATCCTGGAGGAGTTGCTAACAAAACAACATCGGCCAGGGCTATTGCTTTTTTATAAGCATCAAAACCTACAAATCTACGTTCCTGAGGAACATCAACTTTGGCTCCAAATTTTTCAGAGATCTCTTTGTATGCACTTTCTAGTCTATCGCTAAAAGCATCAGCCATAGCTACCAACTTTAGGTTTTGCTTAGTACTTAATGCCTGAAAAGCGGCACCGGTACCACGACCGCCGCAACCAATTAATGCAATTTTGATGGTGTCATCTACAGATGAATGCGCTCCGCCGTTAGCAAAAGCAACTCCATTTAACATAACACCTCCGGCTACAAGAGCCGAAGTTTTTAAAAATTCGCGGCGTTTGTCGCGCAGTTCTTCATTGTTCATTGTAATTTAGGTTTATATATGGTTCTTAGTATGTTTGGTTTATTAGTAATCTTTAATAGGAGCCTTGCTATAATAAGCATCTATCTCTTCTTTTGATGGAGGTGTTACTGGTCTAACTAACCTCATTCCGACAAAAGGAGCTTCAGGAAACCACCAATTACTTTTTGGAATCTGAGGATCCAGCTGTTTCCAACTAGGGTCTGATGCTAATCGGGATGCAGAACGAGCATCTTTAGCTTCATCATTATATGCACCACCTCTAACTGCATTTGGATATAATTTTTCTGGAACGGCAACAGGATCATTTGCCTTATCACCTTTTACTGATGCATAAAAATCCGGCAGATATTGATCATAGGTCCATTCTGCAACGTTTCCATACATATCGTATAATCCCCATGCATTTGGCTTTTTCTGACCAACAACATGAGTTTTACCATCGCTATTTCCATTAAACCATGCATAATCACCTAATTTTGAACCGTCGTTTCCGAAAGAATATTCGGTAACAGAACCTGCGCGGCAAGCGTATTCCCATTCAGCTTCAGTAGGAAGTCTGTAAAAAACGCCTGTCCTGGCATAAAGCCATTTACAATACTGAATAGCATTATAATGAGTCATAGCAAGTGCAGGTTGCCCCTCTTTACCCATTCCGAAAGTCATATCCAGATACGGTTTTGTAGGTCTTGTTATTGCATCAACATTTTTTGGAATTGGAGCAGTACTATGTGCTGCTTCGTAATCCTTATATAAAAATGGCTCGTAATTATCCCAGATCACTTCGTAGGTACTCATCCAAAATGGGGCAACTTTCACTTTGTGAACCGGCTGTTCATCAGCATTCCCCTTTTTACTTCCCATCATAAATTCACCACCGGGAATAGCAACCATATCGAACGACAACTTTGTGCCTTCCAATTGTTGTTTATAAGATTCGGGTTTCTCCTGTGCCAGAGTAGTTTGAATAGCAAGAAATGCTAAGGGCACTAACAATGATAATTTCACTTTCATTTATAAAATTTTGATACAACAAATATTTTAACCTAACCTATTTATTCTCTAAAATAGAGGCAATAATTGATAAACCAAAATCTGCACCCATATAATTTCATAAAATGTGTAATATAAACACTAAGTCAACCTCAGAAAATGAAAATCAATGTAAAAGAAAACGCCTGTCAGATGTTCATCTAACAGGCGTTTTATAGTCACAGGTGGTAGTTTATTCTACACTTCCCTCTTCTTTTTTCTTTTTCTTACCCGGACTTTTATTTTCTACAACAATAACATCTCCTTCTTTATCATAATCGATTTCCAAAGTGTCTCCATCATGAATATCTCCTTTAAGGATTTCTTCAGCAATTGGATCTTCAAGATATTTTTGTATTGCACGTTTAAGAGGTCTGGCTCCAAAGGCAGAATCAAAACCTTTATCAGCAATAAACTCTTTTGCTTTCTCTGTTAATTTAACTTCGTAACCTAAATTATGTACGCGGCCAAATAATGATTTCAATTCTATATCAATGATTTTGAATATCTCTTCTTTTCCTAAAGAATTGAAAACAACCACATCATCAACACGGTTAAGAAACTCAGGAGCAAATGCACGTTTCAATGCAGTTTCGATAACGCCCCTTGAGTGCGCATCAACCTGGTTCACTTTAGCTGAAGTAGAGAAACCTACCCCTTGTCCGAAATCTTTTAGCTGACGGGCACCGATGTTAGAAGTCATAATGATAATGGTATTTCTAAAATCCACTTTACGACCTAAACTATCTGTAAGCTGTCCTTCATCAAGCACCTGCAATAAGATGTTGAATACATCAGGGTGAGCTTTTTCAATCTCATCCAAAAGAATTACGGCATAAGGTTTACGTCTAACTTTTTCAGTTAACTGACCACCTTCTTCATAACCCACATATCCCGGAGGCGCGCCCACTAAACGTGATACCGCAAATTTCTCCATGTACTCACTCATATCAATTTGAATTAGTGAATCATCACTATCAAACATAAAACGAGCAAGTTCCTTAGCTAATTCAGTTTTACCAACACCCGTTGGACCTAAGAAAATAAATGAACCAATTAGTTTTTTAGGATCTTTTAATCCGGCTCTGGTACGTTGAATTGCTTTAGTCAGTTTTTTAATGGCATCATCCTGACCAATAATTTTCTGTCCAACAGTCTCGTACATATTCAATAGCTTAACGCTATCAGTTTGTCCTACACGTTGTAACGGAATACCAGTCATCATAGAAACAACCTCAGCAACGTTATCTTCCGTAACGGTATAACGCTTAGTTTTAGTTTCATTCTCCCATTCAGCCTTAGCACGATCCAACTCCTCTAAAAGATTTTTTTCAGTATCTCTTAATTTAGCTGCTTCTTCGTATTTCTGACTTTTTACAACTTTATTTTTTTCAAGCTTGATCTCTTCAATCTTGTTTTCAATTTCGATGATGTTCTCTGGAACATGAATGTTCGTTAAGTGAACTCTTGAACCGGCCTCATCTAAAGCATCAATAGCTTTATCTGGTAAAAACCTATCAGTAATGTATCTTGATGTTAAGGCCACACAAGCATTAATTGCTTCGTCGGTATATGTTACACCGTGGTGATCTTCGTATTTTTCTTTAATACGGTTTAATATCTCGATAGTTTCATCAGGCGTAGCAGGCTCAATCATTACCTTTTGGAAACGACGATCCAATGCACCATCTTTTTCTATATACTGACGGTATTCATCAAGTGTTGTAGCACCAATACATTGTATTTCGCCCCTGGCCAATGCAGGTTTAAACATGTTCGATGCATCCAGTGAACCAGAAGCACCACCTGCACCTACAATTGTATGAATCTCATCAATAAACAAAATTACATCTGTAGATTTTTCAAGCTCGTTCATCACAGCTTTCATACGTTCTTCAAACTGCCCGCGGTATTTAGTACCTGCAACCAAAGAAGCAAGGTCTAAAGTAACCACACGTTTGTTGAAAAGAACTCTTGATACCTTGCGTTGAACAATTCTCAAGGCCAATCCTTCGGCGATAGCTGATTTACCAACACCCGGCTCACCAATTAAAATTGGATTATTTTTTTTACGACGCGATAAGATCTGAGACACACGCTCAATTTCTTTTTCACGACCAACAATCGGGTCTAGTCTTCCTTCCTCAGCAGCTTTTGTTAAATCTCTTCCAAAATTATCCAAAACCGGGGTCTTAGATTTTATGTCAGAAACTTTTTTAGGGCTGCTAAAGCTCTCTTCCTCACGATAATCTTCATCACCGCCTGTTGATGCACTATTTTGAGTTTCGTCTTTGAATCCGTTTTTATTCACTTCAACCTCCTGTTTAAAGATTTCGTAATTAACGTTGTATTGTAATAAAATCTGCGACGCAATATTATCATCATCACGAAGGATAGACAACAATAAATGCTCGGTTCCTATCAAATCGCTTTTAAAGATTTTTGCCTCCAGATATGTTATCTTAAGAACCTTTTCAGCTTGTTTGGTTAAAGGAATGTTGCCCAGATTTACTGTTACACTTGAGGTACCTCTTACGGAATCCTCAATTGAGCGGCGAAGTTTTGAAGTATCAACTCCTAATGATTTCAATATCTTAATAGCCATACCATCGCCTTCGCGAATAAGGCCTAACAAAAGATGTTCTGCGCCTATGTAATCGTGACCTAATCTCAGGGCTTCTTCCCTGCTAAAAGAAATCACGTCTTTTACTTGTGGAGAAAATTTAGCT
>Ga0157371_10003973_pt1 | contig 13112 bp, 8 predicted proteins | sample C45metaG_FD_113462 | JGI IMG/M metagenome (GOLD analysis project Ga0157371, IMG submission 113462) | Corn rhizosphere microbial communities from Kellogg Biological Station, Michigan, USA - C4-5 metaG | ecosystem: Host-associated > Plants > Roots > Rhizosphere > Soil | place: USA: Michigan... | reverse complement strand
CCAAAATTTGAACTTGCCGTCATTTTGATATATTTCAGCATATTGGCAAATGTACGTCGTCCCTCTAGCACGCCTTCTTCAAGCACCATTAAACTTTTTTCAAGTAAAATTAAATCTGCTGACTCTTTGGCTATATCCACTGCTGTATCAACCGAAATTCCAATATCAGCACTGCGTATTGCAGCCGCATCATTGATTCCATCGCCTAGGAATCCAACCACATGTCCATTCTCTTTCAGCTGCATCACAATACGTTCTTTGTGAACAGGACTTAACTTGGCAAATACCTGTGTATATTCAACGGCAAATTTTAGTTCTTCATCAGTCATATTCTCAACATGCCCACCTAAAAGAACATGTTCACAGTCCAGACCAAGTTCTTTGCAGACCTTTTGCGTAACAAACTCATTATCCCCGGTAAGCACTTTGACATTGACGCCATGCGCTGCCAATTGAGCTAAAGCAGGTGCAGCAGATTTTTTAGGAGGATCCAAGAAAGTCAGATATCCAGTTAAAATCAAATTACTTTCATCTGCGACAGAAAAGTCATCTGATCTACCACTAAAATCTCGATACGCGATGGCAATAACACGTAAACCCTCAAGATTAAATTGACGTATTTTTTCTTGAATCGCCTCAAGATGGGCTGGCGTTAATAACTCAATCTTGTCATTTATCTCTACGTGCGAACAGACTTTCAGCATTTCCTCTGCCGCACCTTTAGTGATAATACGTGCGTTACCCTGTAAGGTTCTGACTACTACTGACATACGTCGACGCACAAAATCAAACGGTACTTCATCAAGTTTTTTAAATTTAAAATTTAGATCCTGTAAGTCTTGTACTGCATGGTCCAAAATTGCAGCATCCAGTAAATTTTTCAGCCCTCTTTGGTAATAGCTATTTAAGTAAGCCTGTACCAGTACACGTTGTGATGTCTTACCATTTACATCGACATGTTGTGATAAACAAATTTTATCCTCAGTCAAGGTACCTGTTTTATCAGTGCATAAAACATCCATTGCGCCAAAATTTTGAATCGCATCTAAACGTTTAACGATAACTTTTTTACGAGATAAAAATACTGCACCTTTGGCCAATGTTGAGGTCACGATCATCGGTAACATTTCAGGTGTTAAACCCACAGCTACAGATAAAGCAAACAGCAATGCTTCACTCCAATCGCCTTTGGTAAAGCCATTGATAAATAATACAACTGGCGCCATGATCAACATAAATCGAATCAATAACCAACTGACTTTATTTACCCCCATTTGAAATGAGGTCGTCGCACGATCTGCATGGGATACACGGTGTGCCAATGCGCCAAAATAGGTTTGTGTCCCAGTATTCACCACCACCGCTTTTGCAGAACCAGATACAATATTGGTTCCCATAAAAACAATATTTTCCAGTTCCAAAGCATTTTGCAGGGTGTGATCTTTTTGATCAGCAAACTTTTCTACAGGAATAGATTCACCTGTCATCGACGCTTGTGAAACAAACAGATCTTTTGCAAAGATAATTCGACAATCCGCAGGGATCATATCTCCAGCAGATAGTAAAATGATGTCACCAGGAACCAAATCTTGGATCGCAAGTTCAACCTGTTGAGATCCTTGATCTAGGTCGTATTGCATGGTTTCAAGGTCTGGATCATCCCAATCTACTTGACGAATCACAGTAGCAGTATTACTCACCATTGCTTTTAATGCAGCGGCTGCCTTATTTGACTTAAATTCTTGCCAATAGCGCAGTACCGTAGAAAGTACAACCATGGTTGTAATAATGATTGTGCCTTCTATATCGTCGGTAAAGAAAGCCACCAAAGCCAAAATGGTAAGTAAAATATTAAATGGATTACGATAGGCATACCAAAGATGCTTCCACCACGGCAGTGGTTTTTCATGCGCAAGCTCATTTAATCCAAATTGCTCTTGTCGTTGTTCAACCTGCTTTGCTGACAAGCCTTGCTCTGTTGTATTTAAATGATTAAGCAATTGCTCTGAAGCTACATAGGAAGCATTGATCAAACTTTGTGAAAGCTTTTTACTAATTTCACTGGCATAACTGGCTTGATGTAATTCTTTAAATGAACGATGACGTTCAAATAAGTGTTGAATATGATATTTTTTGATGAAATTAGAAAATAAACGTTGCCATAGATTATGAAGCATAATGTTCTCCTTTTTTGGCAATAAAGACTTCTTCCTATTGAACAGGAATTGAATTAGATGATTTTTTTATGAGTTTAAAATTGGTTAGAAACTCAGCTCCCAGCCCAAACCAGCGATCATGATGGTGGTCAAATCGATCTGCATAAGCCACTTGGACCCTGACAAAATCTTGAATCAACTCATAACCAAATGCGGTTTGAAAAAATACAGACTGATGATCTTGATTAAAGATTTCTGCACTGAGCGAAGTTTTAGCATTGATCCAATAATTACTTGAAATTGCAGCTAAAACATACTGAGTATTGCCCTGATGTTCATAGGAGATATTGCCATTTAAAAATAACCAATCATCCAATAATAAATAAGTTACGGGGAGATTCACTTTCCAACTCGAGTGGTCATCACCATACATATTTCGGCTTATTGTTAAGGATGCGGCAGCGCCCCAACTATTTGACTCCACTGCTTTCAAATTACGTTTGAATTGACCTGATATCACATCATGACGATTCTTATTTTGAACATGATCATCCAGTTGAAAACTTAATTCCAAATTTTTGGCAATGCCACATACTGGAGAAAAACTGGAATTAACCTCCTGATGTTTATAAAAGTTTATATTACTTTCAAAATGGCAAGTATATAGATCAGCAACACTTGCATCATCTGTAATTAATACAGGATCGGCATATGCTGATTTATGAATAATAAGTAATAAAAAGCAGCCCGTAATCAGTACTGTTTCTATCATACAAAGTTGATTGATTACCATCCGTAATCCTCATTGCTGAGGCGGTATGAATCTAAGTGCGCACAAAAACAAGCCAAAATTGAACTGATTAAAGTCAAAATTGAGCTGTTTCACGTCAAAATGGGGATGTAGTTTAAAATCAGATTATAACTGTCTCATTGCAAGACAGCTCTCCTAAAGGCAGTGCTCTCTTGCTCAGATACGAATAATGGCTGTATATAAACTACAGCGCCTCGATGAACAATTTGCCACTTAGGGTCTCCGCTAATTAAAGTTGCCGCAATTATAACCATAAAAATATTTAAAACAAGTGATTTTCAGCATAACAACGCCCATAAATGCAAGATTGATCATCATAATTGGAATTAAAATTCTTATATAAATTGAGAACCTGATGAGATTTTAAAATGATTTACCTTGGCACTGGTAGAAAAGGATTGTGAATATTGCCTAAATTTCGGCAAAATACAGTGGAATAAAAACAAGCCCAATTCCAGTGAAATTGAGCTTGTTTAAAACGTTATTTAATCTAGACGTTTTTAAAAAATTAGGCTTTAAGCTGAATATTTTCCAACTTTCCATCCAATGCTTCAATTAAGCTTTTGACCAAAGGCTCTTTTTGAAGCATTTCACTGGCACGATCATAAGCTCGAAGCTTACGCTCGTTTTGCATCATATACGGTGTGGTCGACTCAACTTCACCATATTGCACTGTAAATAGGGTATTCGGCCACTGCTGTTTTAATTTCGCCTCAAGGTCATGTTGTGCTTGGTTCAGTAATTTTTCATATTTTTGTGAAATTTGAAAAATAGATTGACCATTCACATCCCCAGTCATTAACCCATGCTGTGCAAGTTCTTGAACAGCTGGAGAAAGTGAGCTATTTCTAAACCAATACTCCCATTTATCAACCGTCCACTCACCTTCTAAGACCTGTAATTTTAAAGCAAGTATCTGTTGCGGCGTTTGTTCCTCAGAAGAAGATCCACGTTCAATTTCAGGGATAATATTAGAAACTTGAGCTGGAGTATCTGTTTGAGAATGAATAGGCTCAACCAAATCAATTTCAACATTTTGATCCTGATTTTCAGGTGCTAAAAAGAATACATCTTGATTTGGATTAGACGGAGACGTGGTATTTTTCGGTTGACTCAACTCAGCACCAAACAAGGTTAAACTTGGTTCTGCATTTTCTACGTCAATTTTCTCGTGAACAATTGGCGGCTGCGCTTCAACACCTTGACTATTATGAGCCGTTGATTCAACCACAGCGCTTTGTTGCACTTCCTCAGCAAAGTCATCTAAATAGTCATCACTATTCGGTTCATGCTCAACACTTTGCTGTTGAGCTTGCTGATCTTCAACTTGGTCAAAAGCTGGAGCTAAATCACTCACTACATTCTGTGAATTGATCTCAACCTGCGGTTGCTGTACCTCAGTTTCGGCTAATGGCGCGTAAGTTTCTGGTTGAGAACTCACATCCAAAGCTACATTTTGTTGTTCACTGTTTTTTTCAACAGGCACTTGCTGAGTCTGCTGTTGATGAGCTGGCTCTTGTTGAATTTGCTCTGGTTGAATCTGTGCTTGTTGCACAAGCCCCGTTTGAACAAATGCTTGATGCGGTTGCTGTGAAATAACAACTTGATCGATATTCTGATTGTTTTGTGGTTGTTGAGTTTGAGAGACTACAATTTCATTGATTTGCATCGGTCTAAATGCCAGTAAACGTAATACTGTCATTTCAAAGCCTTGCTCTTGTGTTACTGCAAGTTGTAGCTCCGCTCTACCTTTACTGGCAATTTGATAATAAAGCTGTAAATCTTGTGCAGAGACAATTTTTGATAACTGCATAATTTTTTGATTAATTTCAGCACTGTATTTTAGACTTAAATCAGGCAAATATTGCAACATTGCCAACTCATGCAAAGTCGAAATAAACTGATCTAAAACCAATGAAACATCTAAAGCCTGTTGCCTAAATTGTAGTAATAATTGGCTGACACGTGCATTTTGGTTTTGATGAATTGCCAAGATCAAATCATAAATGATGGTTCTATCAATCAAACCCAGCATTTCTTTGACATCTTGATGATGAATTGCACCTTGACCATAGGCAATTGCTTGGTCAGTTAAAGACAATGCATCACGTAATGAACCTTGGGCAGATTCAGCAATTTGCCAAATCGCATCTTGCTCTGATGAAATTTCTTCTTTATTTAAAATATCTGTAAGGTGATGGGTAATTTCATCTACAGCCAATGGACGTAATGTAAATTGCAAGCAACGTGAAATCACCGTAATTGGTAATTTTTGTGGATCAGTTGTCGCAAATAAAAATTTTACATGTTCAGGCGGTTCTTCTAATGTTTTCAATAACGCATTAAAGGAATGCGTCGACAGCATATGTACCTCATCGATCAAATATACCTTAAATCGACCTTGGGTCGGTGCATAAGGTACATTGTCGAGCAACTCACGTGTGTCTTCAACTTTTGTCCGTGATGCAGCATCGATTTCAATAAGGTCAATAAAGCGCCCTTCATTTACCGCCTTACAGGTTGCACAAACTTCACAAGGTGTAGAGGTTACCCCTGTTTCACAATTTAAACATTTCGCTAAAATTCGAGCAATCGTGGTTTTCCCCACCCCACGTGTTCCAGTAAATAAATAGGCATGGTGTAAACGTCCACGATCTAAAGCACTGGTCAGTGCACGTGAAACGTGATTCTGTCCGACCAATTCATTAAAGTTACGTGGGCGATATTTACGTGCAAGTACCTGATACATGGAAGCTCCTAGTTACAGGTCTAAGGATACTGTTTTTTTGCTGATTAGTGAATGAAGAACTGTAGAGTTATTTTTTATTAGAGATAATTCGATCAATTTGTTTGAATTTGATACCGTACTTTACAATATAAAGTTTATCTATCTCTTAAATAGATTTAAAAATATACACTAGTAAATTTACTAAAAAACACTGCCGTGGCAGTGCTGAATAAATCACAATTTTGACTACTATAGTTTTTCAATAGCTTCACCAAACTCATTTTTTCACACTGTAAAATCTAAATGTAAAAAATAAGCGCATAATTTAAATTATGCGCAATATTCTAGACTGCTCGCTGTTTCTTTGCAGGTAAAGCACGCCAAACAAATACAGATAAAACCAAGAACATCAGACCCGAAATGCCCAAGACTTTACTATGTGAATGAATAAACGCTTCAAAAGCAGCTTGCTTTACTTGTTGCATCAATGCAGGCTCTAACTGTTTGGTCAGTAATAATGCCTCACCAATAGAGGAACTTGCTTGAGTTGCGATATTCAGCGGTAAATGATCAGGCAAGATAATCGAATGCGCATAAAATATAGACAACAATAGTCCAAAAATCGCAATCCCGAGACCAGCCCCTAACTCATAGGCCATGCCTTCGATTGCACCAGCAGCCGTTGCTTTTTGTGGAGGTACAGCAGACATAATAGCTGCTGTGGAGGATAATAACGCGATTTCAACACTGATCCCCATCAGCACCATCCACACCCAAGCTTGAATATAATCTATGTCAAAATTGGTCATGGCTAAGCCGAAGAAACATAAGGCGCACATCAGCATTCCAACAGTTGCTACAGGTCTTAAACCATAGTGATTCATTAAAATACTGGTAAAGGGTCCCCCAATACTGATTGCTATCATAAAGGGTAAAATAAACAAACCTGCTTCTAATGGGCTATATCCATACACAAACTGTAATTCTTGTGAAAGGAGTAGCTCAAAACCAACTAATGCAATCATTGCCACCATTGCCATCACAATACTGGTTGAAATCACAGGATTCTTAAACAGACTAAAATCAATCATCGGTTGGGTTGTTTTCAATTGATGGCGGATAAATCCCACTAACAATCCCAATCCAAGCACAAAAATTAAAATCATCCCGAGGCTAAACGCATAGATAGAGGTCTTAATTGAATAAATCAGCATTAAGATAGCAGTGACCAAAATGAGCGCTTGTAATAGATTTAAAGGTTGTTTGGTTTGTACTGCTTGCTTCGGCACCAGCCATGTCGTTAAGACCAAGACTAAAATAATAATTGGCACATTAATCAGGAACACGGTTCCCCATGAAAAATGTTCCAAGATAAATCCACCTAAAAGTGGACCAAAAGCCGCTCCACCGCCACCGACAGTTCCCCAAATACCTAAAGCATAATTACGTTGTTTTTCATCTAAGAAGGTATTACGAACACCTGCCAAGGTTGCAGGTAAAATCATGGCAGCGCCTACACCAAGAAATGCTCTGGCAGCAATCAACATATAGGCTGAACTCGCAAAAGCAGCCATGAGAGAAGCCACACCAAAAATACCTGCACCAATTAGCATCAGCCGTTTAAAGCCAATACGATCCCCCAATGCCCCCATGGGTAAAATCAAGCCTGCCATGATCAGTGAATAGATATCTATCACCCAGAGCATTTCATTACTGGATAGTGATAAGGCAGCACTCAATGTTGGGATGGCAACATGCAAAACCGTTGCATCAATTGAAACCGGTAAATAAATTAAAACGATGATTGCCAAAATCACCCAATTGCGGTACATAACACACCTAATTAAAGTTGGACACTTGTTCAAGTTGAGTCATTATAACCAGACTTGAACAAACGTCCAACTTTGTTTAATATTTGTTTTGTAAATTTTGTTGTATTAAAAGTGATGAACTATTTAAACCGAGAACAGCGTCGTACTATGATTTTGGATGCAGCAAAGCGTGTTGCATTACAAGATGGATTGAATGGATTAACTGTGCGCCGTATTGCCGCAGAAGCACAAGTTTCAACAGGACAAGTACATCATCACTTTGAATCAAGTTCGCATTTAAAGGCCGAAGTTTTTATTGAATTAATGGATCAACTCAATGAAGTAGAAGATCAAATTAAAACCGACAGTAGTTTTGAGCGTTTATCTCTCTTGCTAGGCTTTGAAAATATTGAACAAACTCAACCCTATTTACGACTTTGGAATGAAGCTGAGATTTTAATCGATCAAGATCCTGAAATTAAAAAAGCTTATAATATTACGATGGAACAATGGCATGTAGCCTTGGTTACTGCGATTGAACATGGCGTCAGCCAACAAGAATTTAAAATTGCTACAGCCAGCAGCAGCCAAGACATTGCTTGGCGGCTGATTGCTTTTGTTTGTGGTTTAGAAGGAATCTATCAACTTGGCTTAAAAGGTCTAGACCAACACTCGTTTAAACACCATGTCGAAACCATCCTAAAAATGGAGTTATTTGCCTAAGAAAATATTGATAAATCTATATACTGCTGTTTAAAGTCCTTATTTTTAATTCTTTTGCAAAATAAGACTCAGCCATCTGATCTTCTATAAAATTTCAATCTCTTTGATCTTAATATTTAGAACCAGCCTTTACTTCCTTTAAGTAAACCATCGGCGCAACGCAATGTTTCTTGGGTCAGTCCCCAAAGACGATAATCACCGGTGATTGAACCAATGGCAAAATTATGGGTATAGGCAAAACTAAGCCCTCGTTGCGGGTCACACCACGCCCCAGAACCGTTATATCCAATGTGACCAAAGCCTTGCTTGGCACGTTTACCCATACTAATCACACGGTGGTAGCCTAAACGCCATTTCATCGGAATTGGCATCACGCGATCTCGTTTAATCGATTGAATTTGACTTAATTCAGCAAATATTTCAGGACGAATGAAAACTTTTCCTTCCCAAACCCCTTTATTTGCCATCATGGCATAAACTTTTGCAAGACTATTGGCGCTAAATACACCATTGGCCGCTGGAATAATCGCTTGAAGCCCTTGGTCACTAAAGAAACTAAAATCACGCATCCCTTTCGGTACCATAGCATCTAAAAAATCTTGCGGATTTTGTCCAGTTAATTCAACCAATTTATCGGAAAAAGACGTTTTATGATGCTTCTTGGCTTTGCTCTTACTGGATTTTGTTTCTGCCTTTTGTACAGGTGCTGCTTTTTGAATTAAACGCGCCACACGATTTAACTCAGATTCAGGCACACCAAAATAGGCACCATCAAGGTGTAGGGGTTCAACCAAATACTTCTGCATTAACTGTGTTAAAGATTGTTGCGTTGCTTTCTCTAAAACACCACCCACCAACCAGCCAAATGTTAATGCCTGATATGCAATATCAGTTCCTACAGCAAAACGAGGTGTGGCCTGCTCCATGACCTTGAGCATATGCTGCCAATCTGCCATTTCAACGGCACCAGTAATAATATTTCGAATATCGTATAAGCCACTTTGATGACTTAAAATATGACGCAGTGTCATATTCTCTTTACCATTTTGAGCAAATTCAGGCCAAAAATTGACTATAGGCGTATCGTAGTCTAAGAAACCTTCACTCACCAAAATGTGCGCGAGTGTTGCCAGTACACCTTTCCCTGTGGAATAACAAACCGACAAGGTTCGCTCATCCCATTGCTCAGTTTTTGATTTTTTACCCGTATATATATCGACAACTTTTTCATTTTGAAAATAAACAGTTAAAGCAGCACCACCATTTTCGCTACGACCATCCTGCAAACGACTAAATTGAACAGCGAGATCTTGAAAACGCTCATCCACATAGCCCTGATAATTTTTCGTATTCGCAAAAATAATGTCCGTTAAACTGCTCATTGCCCTATCCTATTTTTTTAATCATAACTTTTTTAATTAAAAAAGCCTGAATCATCTCGACTCAGGCTTTATATTTTATCTTATAAAGCGTTAACCACACCAGAAACATGAGGTTTTTGTGATTTTTGATTACGAATCAAAAAGTCAGTTGTTGTACCATCTTGTGCAGTTAAAAATTCTACTGTTGAAGGTAAATACATCGGCAATTTAAACAATACATCGGCTTCATAAGCTTCTGGTAAGTTGAGCCCAGCGAGAACACGCGCCTTGCTCCACATCCCATGAGCAATCGCTTGTTTAAAACCAAATGCTTTTGCAGTTAATGCATGGATATGAATCAAGTTAAAGTCACCTGATGTCATAGCATAACGACGACCAGTATTTTCAGAAACTTCCCAAACCGCCTGAACTTGATAATTTGGTTCTTTTTTATCTTTTGGTTTTTCTGTAACTGAACCATCGGTTTTTTGGCGTGCTAGATAGGTGGTTAATCCTTGCATGACCACGTCACCGCCAACTTTGGCTGTTGTGATGAAATCGAACTGAACCCCTTTATCATGGGGCTTTAACTCACCAAATTGACAAGATAAAGTCAGCTGTTCATTGACCCCAATTTTACGTGTTTGCTTAATTTGATTGCGAATATGCACCAAGCCTAAGATTGCAAAAGGAAATGCTTCAGAGGTCATCATATGCATTTGTAAACTTTGCGATAAAACAGCTAAATAAATTGCGGGAATATACCCATTATTTTTAAAGCCACACACTTCGTTATATGCTTTTAAATGATTTGGATCAATTTTGAATGAATCAACCACATATTCAACTTGCGGTAGAACTTTTTCACCTTTTGGCTTTTTAAAAATTAAACCTTGAATCACTTTTGGATAAGCTAAATATGGCTTAGGAAGTTGACTAAAATGGCGAGTATTCATACTGGACCTTTGAAAAATTAATTCTTATTCAACATTTAAAAAATCCAACATTTCAGTTGGAAATTAACGGATGATACAGCTTAAACATCCTGATTTTGTTCAAGAGAAAACCAGCGAAAGCGTTATTTAAATATACAAATAATCGCTTCGCGGTAATCCCCTAAACGAAACAGGACTTCAGTTATGCGTGATTATGCACCCAATAAGCTTTGACCACAAACACGCACAACATTACCATTTAATCCTGTAGATGCTGAAGATGCAAATAAAGCAATTGTTTCAGCAACATCAACAGGTAAGCCACCTTGACTCATTGAGTTCATACGACGACCTGCTTCACGGATTGCAAATGGAATTGCCGCGGTCATTTGAGTTTCAATGAAACCTGGCGCTACAGCATTAATGGTAATACCATTTTTTAACACAGGCGCAGTAAATTTCACCAAACCAATGACACCTGCTTTTGATGCAGCATAGTTGGTTTGACCTAAGTTACCAGCAATACCTGAAATTGAAGATACGCAAACGATACGACCATTTGCATTTAAACCATCATTTGACAATAAATAATCGTTAATACGTTCAGCAGCAGATAAGTTGATATTAATCACCAGATCCCACATCTCTGGCTTCATATTTGCCAAAGTTTTATCACGTGTAATACCCGCATTATGTACGATGATATCTAAACCACCTTGTTGAGCTGCCGCAGCTTTGATTTTTTCACCAGCATCAGCAGCAGTGATATCAATTGCGAGCGTAGAACCACCGATTTCACTTGCAACACGGTCTAGGTCTGCTTGTTGTGGTGGAACATCTAAACAAATTACATGTGCACCATCACGTGCCAATACATGTGCAATCGCTTCACCAATACCACGGCTTGCACCTGTTACTAATGCAGTTTTGCCTGCAAGCGGTTTTGCCCAATCGATATCAATCACATCACCTTTAGATACGCGAATCACTTGACCCGATACGTATGCTGAACGTGGAGAAATTGCAAAACGTAAACTTGATTCCAAGTTTTGTGCAGCATCTGCATCAACCAGAATAAGATCAGCAGCAATTCCTTTCTTAAACTCTTTACCAACCGATTTAACAAACCCCTCTAATGCACGTTGTGCAATCGCCTGCTTAATCGTTGGTGCAGTTTCAGGTGTTAAACCAATAATAATTACACGGCCTGATGTCGCAATTTGACGGGCAACTGGATTAAAAAACTTGTGTAGTTCATGTAATTGTTCTGAATTTTGAATCCCTGATGCATCAAATATCACTGCTTTGAATTTTGATTCTTTATCGCCTTCATTAAAAGCGCCAACATTCAAACCAGATTTTGCCGCAGCTTGTTGTAACTCTGCGTTATTCCCTGCATAAGTGTTGGCATGAATATTACTAAGAACCTGCGCAACTTCACCAGTGAAATGACTCTTTGGAGCTGCACCAAATAATACAGCACCTTTAACGACAGGAGTGGCTGACTCAAAGCGGTCTAGCTGGATTGGTGATGGTAAACCTAAATTTTTTATGACAAATTTACCAATTGGAGATTTAGCAAATGCTTGGTATTGGTCAGACATGTTTCTTATCTCTCATCAAATTAATTTTGTATGGGGCTTAAGCTATCTTTTAACTTCAGTATAATCTCAGATATTTAGCTGTGTTGCGCTTTCTTAAATGGCTTGCGTTGTTCTTCGCGCAAGGCTTAGAGGAATCATCAACAACGCTATCATCTCTATGACCCATAAGTTTCAGTTAAATCATACTTGAGTTGCCAAAATGATGACTTGACCTGAAAGAATATGCAAATGTCATTATAGTCAATTCGAGTCATAGCCAATTATGTTAATGTAAGCACTAAGAATATTGCGAACATGCTTGGAAAAGCCTTATGAGCAAAACAACTCAAGAAAATTCAAACGCTGAAAGCACTGTACAAGAAACTGTGTCAAATACATCAAAATCTCGTACTCGTACGAGTAAAAGTAGCAACACAAATTCTACAAATGCCAATGCAGCCAACACGACTAAAAAACCGACTCGTGCACCAGCTGCTGCTTCACGTAGCAAAGCAACGGCATCGACGGCAAAAAAAGTTACAACAGCTTCATCTTCTAAAACTCAAACTTCTGGTCAGCAGGATAAAATTATGAGTCAAAACACTGTACGTCGCGTAGCAATTATTGGCGGTAACCGTATTCCTTTTGCACGTTCAAATGGCCCTTATTTCCGAGCGTCAAACATTGACATGCTTACTGCGTCTTTAAACGGTTTAATTGAACGTTTTAACCTTCAAGGTCAACGTTTAGGTGAAGTTGTTGCTGGTGCAGTTCTAAAACATAGCCGTGATTTCAACATGACACGTGAATGTGTTTTAAATACTCAACTTGCACCTGAAACCCCTGCTTATGATATTCAACAAGCATGTGGTACTGGCTTACAAGCAGCTTTCCTTGTTGCAAACAAAATTGCATTAGGCCAAATTGAAGTGGGTATTGCTGGTGGTGTGGATACTACCTCTGATGCACCGATCGCATTTGGTGACGGCTTACGTAAAGCATTG
>Ga0157371_10003971_pt1 | contig 13115 bp, 4 predicted proteins | sample C45metaG_FD_113462 | JGI IMG/M metagenome (GOLD analysis project Ga0157371, IMG submission 113462) | Corn rhizosphere microbial communities from Kellogg Biological Station, Michigan, USA - C4-5 metaG | ecosystem: Host-associated > Plants > Roots > Rhizosphere > Soil | place: USA: Michigan... | reverse complement strand
GTGACGCGTCGAACTCATCGTAGGTGAAGGGTAACTTGCACCACACAAAACCCTTGCCGAAACGCCCACGCCCCAGGTTAGGCCAGCATTTGAGCTGATCATGACGCACTTCAATAAGATGCTGCTGGCCGGAACCCAGCACGTCACAGAACGCCACCAGGCGGTCATTCGCGCGGCTGAATAGCGGCAGGCGGTCATCGTCGATACTGTGCGCCACTTCCTGGGCGGCTCGATATCCTTCTGCGCGACCGCTCGCATAAAAGCGCACACTGCGTGGACCGATCATTGCCAGGTCCTGCAGCCCTGCGCCCATCAGGTCCGCCAGTTGCGCCTGAGGGTGAAAGAACTCATTGGGCAGTGCCTGCAGCGAGATGAACTGATCCCAGCGGCCATCCGGCTGGTAGGTGAAAAAGCCGCTCCATCTCGGGTTGGCGATGATCCAATCCGGAGTGCCATCACCCGTAAGGTCCGCCAGGAATTGCTGCACAAGTTTTGTGCTATCGGCGACGGGAATGCGTTCGAGCTCGCGCCACTCGTCATAAATCACCTCATCGGGATGGGTCGGGACCTCGGCCCGTTTGGGCGCGCGGTAATACCAGCTTTTGTCGCTGCAATAGAGAATGCCTGCCATGCCTTCGCCCCGTAGATCGAACAGATGGTAGCGATCACCATCGTTCAAGCCAGGCATCGCATCGAAAGGTTGGTACCCCGCCACATCTTCAACCGGGGAGAACGCCTGATAAGTAAACTCAATAGGGGGACGGCTATGAAGCACGCCATTACCGTCACACGCCTGGGAATGGGCTGCGCTCAAGTGGCTGTAGCCCAGGGCGGTAGTGCGGTACTCGAGCAGCAAACGATGTACCAGGACCGGCTCAGGTCCGAGTTCCGCAAAGTTGTGAAACATCAGGACTTGGTGGCACAAGCGTTGCGTCCGCAGTTCAAAGCCATAGCGGTAGTCGGAGTAGGCATCCGTTCGTGCAGTCCAATGTTCTGTTCCAGCATAGGCTGGGACCGCCTCGATCCCACAGGACCGCTCCCCGTAGTCAAACACCAGATGAAAGTGCCACTGCACATTGGCCCAGCCAGCAACTGTCCAGGCATAAAGGTGCCTATGCCCCTGGGCGTTACCGTAATACACCGTGCTCAAGTAACGCTGGGCACGGCCATCACGGGGCTGGTCGGGGTCTGGCGGGTCGGTATCACGTTTATATTCATAGGCCAGGTGCTGGCCATGGGGGTCAACTGTTTCATGAATCAACCAAGCGGCTACGTGTGTCTCATCGTCAGGACAAGCCAACCGTGACTCCGCGGTCTTACCGTACATGTGAAGGCCGCCGTCTGCCGTATGCACCAGCCAGAACATGGTTTGATCGGCGTTTGAGGTCCAGCGCTCAATCAAGGCAAATGCGCCTTCGATGCGGGGCCAGTAACGTGTCACCTGGTGACTGCCGACGTCTAGCCCGCGGTAGTGGGTTTCGGTCCTCTGGACTAGTTGTCCCTCGCGGTCATCCCGTTCCGGCATCAACACTTCGCCGTCGGGGCCGAGAAACGAGTCCTCATCGGTGTAGGTAGGCACGCCCGGGGATGTGCGCCGACTGATGGCATTAACCGTCTTGCTCCAGCCCATACCGAAGTCGCTGTTGCCCGCATCGCTGCTATAGCTCAACGCAAGGTCCGGCGCAAAGCCGCGCCCAGGGGAAATAGGCAAGGGCAACGCGTATGACGCCGTTCCCCTCGCGCCTACGGCACCCAAGCCATCCCCAAGACTTCGAATCGCGCCACCGCCCTTCGGCAGGCTGGGTGGAATGATGTTCAGTGAGTCGTCATGGTTCATGAGGGCTACTCCTGGCCGGGTTTAGCGGTGTAACTCAGGTGCAGGATGATGTCTTGCAGCGATTCGATGTGCCGCTCACGTATCTGCGGGTTTTGCTCGGTAAATGCCAGGTGCCACCGGGAGATCGAGCCAGTGCCTTCGAAGGGGAGATAGCGCTCGTCGTCGCCGGTGAATTGGCCGTCGTCGTTATCCCCGTGAGATAAGACAATTTGCTGGCCGGGGCGCAGGTTCTCCAGTTTACTGCCGCCCATTTCCACTGCGTTGTAGCTTTGAGTCAGGATCGCACTGATGTTCTCGTACAGGCCCAGAGCCAACGGCAAAGACACACCCATGCGCTGGATTCGTCGCTGGGAGGTACCGGGGTAGTCATCTTCAAACATCTTCGCGCTCAGTTCGAAATTGATCGCATACCCGTTTTTCAAGGCTTTGTGCATTGTTTCCCAGTCTTGATTGATCAACGCAGGATCGTCATCCATGGCCTTCAACTGTCTGAGTGACACGGTCTTGGTGATCTCCAGGAGTCGCTCGTTACGTACCAGGTAGGCAGAGCGCATTTTCAACAGTTGCAGCTTCAACGTCTCTCCCGCACCCAACCCACGCTGGCTGTCGTTCCAGCCGCCGGTCTGGATAAACCGGCTGGTAAAGTCGGCGATCTCAAATTGCCAACACGCCTGCGCCGACAGGCACAGCGCCAACGTGGCGTCATAGGCCTGGTAGTAAAACGTCGCAAACTGGCCATTGAGCCATTGATACAACTGCGCATTGCTAAAACGCCTGCCGAGAAATTCATACGTGAGCTTCGCCTGCTCCTGAGCGAACTCGGCCTGATGCAGCTGTATGCGATTCGCCGCAGATTGTTCATTCAGCACCGCCAGCTGAGCGTCGATCTGCGCGATCTCCAGGTCGGCCTGGTCACGGGCCTGTATCCAATCCTGATGGCGTCGACGAAATTGCTCGGTGCGGTCAAGGGATTCAGCGGTGGCATGGCTCAGCGTTGCCACGCCGTACGCGGCGGCCTCGACCATTTGCGGTACTCCCTCCAGCCGCCAACCGCCTACGGAGGCATAAGCAAAAGCACCCGCGCTTGGAGTCGGTGGTATGCCCGGGCAAAGGCCCCCCACCCCACCGCCACCGCCACCGGCCGCGTTGGGCGGCAGTTTCAGCCCCGCGCCCAGCACATTTGCCACCGCTGCCACACCGTCGGCGATCCGACCCGCCAGGTGCAGCCCCGCCGCCGCTTGTTCGCCGGAGTTCACCCCCTCATCCGCCAGTTTGCGATAAAACTCCAGGCGCCCTTGCACGATCGCTTTACTGGCCTCCAGCGCTTTGCGCTGTTCCTCATCGACCTTCAGCGCTTGAGTTTGCAACTCGATGCCAAAGCGAGCGAACTCCCACAGCTGTTGCTGTTGCAGCTCCTGGAACTGCGCTTGCTCTTTACGCTCGATCAGCGACAACAGGGTCTGGCCGAATTGAATCAGGGTATCCACCGCGTTGCTGGCCGCGGCATGCATCACATTGAAGCGATACGGCGGCACCCCTTGCGTCAGCAAACGCCCGGCGCCTCCCGCGGCAGCGCCTTGGCCAAAGGCCGCCAGCAGGTCACGGGGGTTCAGTGGTGCGGCGAACAACGGCAGCGACAAGGCCTTACCGTCCAGGGTGCGGTTGTTGCGCAGGTTGTTCAGGCGTGACTCGACAAGGTCCCAGGTATGCACCAGTTCCTGGTTGAACGCCAAGCGCAGGTGACCGCTGTCCAGATCACCGAGGGTCAGGTCGGGGGTAAAGGTGCGCAGGCGCAGCGCGGGCTCGGCAAAGTAATACGGCGCTTCGGGGGAGTTGTCATCGCGCAGTTGGTCCTGCTCGATCAGCCGTTGCTCGAAGTCGCGCAATTCTCGGCTGCTGCTGTTCGCCAAGGTTTGCAAGGTGATAGGGGTCCAGTGGTCCACCAGTTTCACGTCCGGACGCGGGCCCAACAGGTCCAGGATACGCACGTACCACAACTTGGCTTCGCCGAGGCTGTCGGGAGTCAGTTGCCGGTAGGCGGCATCGCCACGGCCCAGCAGGTTTTTCAGGTAGTGCAGGTAAACGGCCTTGCGGTAACGCACCGGATTGCTTTCGGCGATGCCATCCGCGTCGGCGGGGGCACGGCTCACCGCGTCCAGGTCCGGGTCTTCTATCAGGGACCGTACGTTCCAGTAGTCCGGGCGGCCCCATGAGTCTGACTTGCGTACCGGGTCAAAGATAAACCCCAACCAGCGCTCGGCCTCATCGAACTGTTGCTCCAGGTACATGCGCTGGCTGACCAAAAACGGCAGGTGCAGAAACAGCTCCCAGAAGTACTTGCCATTGGCACCGCGAAAATCCATGAGGTTATGGGCGGCCGGCGGATCGAGGGGTGGCTCCTCCAGCAATTGGGTGCGCCAGTCCAGCAGGTTTTCCAGGGCGATATTGGCTTTGTTGATCAACTCGCGGGCGAACAGGGTGTTCATACGGATGGGTTGGCGATTGACGGTGCTGCTACCGTCGGTTTTCTCGATGCCCGATCCGCGAAAATCGATGAACTCGGCGACGCCCAGGGTGGGGCTGGGGCGGGTGTTGAGGCGGGGGGCTATAAAAAGGGGAGCGACGTTAGGGAGGATTTCGAGCTCGACGTAAGTGACCTTGAGCACATTGCCGACGGTGGTCCAGTCAGTTCTGTTTACTTCGACACCATGAATGAAGGGTATTTTCTTTGAGTTAGCTGGCCAGTTAATCCCCCAGTCAGGTAATAGTGTTTGCACATCGATAGGTATCGACACGCGCTGCCTATCCGGAGGACTTCTATCAAACGACCAAGACGACGTTTTTAAATAAACTCTAGAGCCCGTCACAGCATTTAAATCTGACGGCCGCATAATATGATGGCGAAAGCGATGCACTATTACTGCGTTCGACGTCATCGCAAAAACTCTATAACTGTTCAAAAACCCCGTACTTATCTCTCTTACACCAACAGTCCAATCTAGCCCTATCGCTTCGAATGCAGGTCTTGAAACGTAGTTACCGTGAAGAGGGAAAGTACCATAAGGCAACTCTGGAAATGAAATCATTCCATAGGGGTCGGGTCTCATTAAAAAACCATAAAATGGGCTTCCGCCATTTAAATCCAAATTAAACCCATACAGACCCGCCCTTAGAATAGGGCTGTTAGAGTACATTTCAATCCTTGATCCTTCCAGAAGAACTTCCCGTGAAACAGGTGAAGCATTAGAGATTTTCAACACCAACGCCCACTGACAAGAAGTGCCATAAGTCGTCAAACTTATAACCTTTTCAGTTGCAACACCGGGACCGGCGATCGAAAAGCCCTGCTTTATTGTTGACTCAAAAACCAGGCTCTGTGTTTCAATATCAACTTTTACATCCACACCTTTTAGCGGATCAACAATTTTCGTTGACTGCCAGCCCCCATAATTCCAGTCATTGTGGTTCGGATTCGGCGACTCCGTTTCAACAGATTTAACGCCGATTTTTGGCCTGGGCGACCTGAACTGTAAGCGGTCTTTGTTCTGCTCGGCAAACAGCCGACCCAGACTCAACACTATGGGCTTTTTCAGGTCCGGGATCGTTTCCATCCCAGGCACATAACCGACGCTGGGGAACGAGCGCACAGGTATAAGATTTCTATCAATAAACGCCGTCGCTAAAAATGCATATTTGTCCTGTGAACCATTAAGTGCCGCGCCCGCTTCATACCCCGCATACATCGCCACAAAAATCGAGTCCGGTGAACTCGAACTGTCCTGCACCGCAATACTGTCAATCAACGCCATCACACCCGGTGCCTTGAACAACGCCGCCTCACTCCACGCCTCAATCACCGTGTGCGGCACACTCCAGCTGCCATCGTATTTCTCGTACACCATGTTCATGTGCAACATGGGTTTGACGTTGACTGTCGTCACAGATGTACCCGGCTCCGGCGGTTTACTGGTTTCAACCGTCAAGGCTTCAGGGTGGCGGTCAATCAACTCGACCCAAAATACAAACAACCGGTTATTGAAATACACCGGACGAATCGTGTGCTCGATGGCGCTGGCGGAAATCGGCAGACTTGCCTTGTGCCAATCCGACCAGGCTCCCGATTGTGGGAAGTCGACCTTGGGCCCGTCGGGTTGATTGATGTTCTTCAGTGAGCGTTGGGACATGTCCACCGAGCGCCAGTAATATTGGTTTTCGCCGCGGGACTTACCGATGAAGTAGTACCTACCGTTCTTGAAGTCATCGGTGGTGATATAGCCATTGATGATCGACAAATTGGCCACTTCTTCGAAGTTGTTCAGGTAATTCTTGACGGCCTCCTGAGCCGTGTCGAGGGTGATTTTGTTCTGGTTAAGGTCGATTTCCAGTTGCCGGAAGTACGTCGATTTGTTCATCCGCAACTGCGGGTCAATGTAGATCTCCGGGTAATAACGCAACTGCTGGTCAGCGGCCCAGATCGGGTACTGGCTCTGGATATCGTGCCACTGAGTAATCAGGTGTTGCTCCATCACCTTGATTTCATACCCAGGTTCCATGCTCATCAGTGCGGCATTGATGTACTGCTGCACGCTGGCAATGGCCGAAGCGACCGGGCTGCTTTTCACCACGTTATTGACCTGGTTATCGATCAACAAGTACTGGTACAGGTCGTTGGGGGTTTTGATTTGGCCGCTCAACCCGGCACTCACAAATTGCGCAGCGTTCGGCACCACTTCGTTCAACGTGTAGGCCACGAGGGCATCACGCAGGGCCTCGTTGAGTTGGCTTTCGATGGACGTCGTCAAGATCGTGTCCTCAAATACGTGCTACGCCGCGCTGGCCGGCGGCCACTGCGGCTTGCCCCACGACGGCCCAAGTTTCCTTGGTGCTTTCGGCATGCAACCGCGTGGCGTTCAGCAACTCGTCTGCCGTCAGACCACTATCGAAACAGGCCTGCTGACAACGCCGCACCCAATCCACTTGTGCCATTGAGGTGGCGCGCCCATCTGGCAACAGTTGAAAAAGCTGGCGGATGGATTGGGGATCCCAGTTCAATAAATTGGCCAGCACTGCGCTCGCATCTTCATTGATGGCATTGCGCATGGCTCGTGTACGCAACCGCTCCTTCGCCGGGTTTACCGTCAGGAAATACCCCAGCAACGCTTCTTCGGAGTGGTCCTGGCCGCGAAACCAATGGCTGTAGCGCTCAAGTAAATAAAAGCTCTCCAGAGTCAAACCAACACCACCCTCAGTCCCCAGGCATTCCGGCCGAGTCAAGAACAGACGCAGTGATCCCGTACTCAGTTGCAAATGCAAAGCTGCCTTGGCGTGGCGTAACACTGTTTTCAGTCTGTCGATCAAGGTGGGCGCGGTTGAAGAAACCAGCACGGTTGACAGCAACTGATAGACCGAATCTTTCGCCCATCGAACCACTACTTGAGTGCGATCCATTGGCAAGTTCACCCATTCTTGGGCCAACCCTTCGATAAGCCGCAACTGCCGGTCATGGCCGTTCAATAAAAGCCCGCTGAGTTTTTCCAGGCTGCTGGCGCGGTCTTGGGCTGAAAGGCTGAGTTTGGCAAGCTCTACGCCCAAGGCCACTTCCAATTGACCTTGAACGTTCTCGATCAATTCAAGCGGTAAGGCTTTCACCAACCCTTTGTTATCGAGCAAGGGCGATAACACCTGGGGCCAATTGATCGTGTCTCCAGGCGCGCGGCGCTTGCGCCCCTTGGGCAGTTGCTCATGGGTAGGCAAGTTGAGATTGAGAATGTCCTGAGGGGTGATCAGTGTCGCGCGAATATCCGTAGTCAGCTTGGCCAAGCGGTCATTCAAGTCCTGTGCGGGTACATATTCGGCCTCCTCCAGCCCCAGTAGGCGCAGCACATCGGAAACGTTTTGCCGAGAGTCTTTGAGGTAGTTATGGAACCAGTCCAAGTGCATGAGTACATCGAGGATATCGGGTGGGGGGCTTTCGCCAGTAATCAAGGATATACGAGCTATTGCCAACTCGACCCCTGCACTGTTACCAGACTTGACGTAAAAATATCCGAGTCTAGCTGGATCCATTTTTGAAATTTCAACCCACGCATCTCTAGTGATGGTTTTGCCTCCCAACTCCAGGATGTTGCCGGCGGAAACGGGATCGAGTGTCAAATCAGTACCGTCGGAATTTTTCAGAAACTTTTCAAGATCCGGAGCATTAGGTTGTCGTCTAAAACTAAAGATTCGCGGCGTCTGATCGGTATTGAATTGATTGCCCTGCAGCACCTCTAACCGCGACCCCGGCGACAACGTCAGCAGGTCGCCTGATTGCTGACTATCAGCGGCAAGTAGCAAGTTAATTTGCATTTTCGGGGATGTGTTAGGATCGTAAGCAACAAGCTCAATCAAATCGACAGGTGTCGGAGGTGGCAAAAGCAAATGGCCTCTACACAATACTCGTACATACTCTACATCCCCCAATAACCTAAGGACTCCCGAACACTCCCATACCGACCAGCCAAATAATTGAGCAACACGCGCTTGTCGATAAATGGACGAAACCGTGGTTAAGTCTCGCCGTAACGTAGAAGAAACATACTGCTTCGTTTGCCGGACCAAACACAGCAAAGAAACATCGGAGACTTCTAAGCCCAAGCCTGCCGCCAGTTGCGCCAACGTAGTTTTTGAACCCTCATCGGGGTTATCAACGGTGAACGACCCTTGATCCAATATAAAGGGTCTGCCGAATAACACCGGAAAGTTAAAGATTCGATCAAAAAGCGGTATCCCCTTGCCCGTCGTAAACGGTGTGATGTCATGCATGAGCGCCGCAAACTCTTCAGACTCGATGGAATAATGCTGATGTAGATGGCGAAACACTCCCAAGGCGCGCAGCGTATTAAGGTTGGGATCCAGCGTCAGGTTTTTTTCACTGCGCATAGCGGATATCACCAGCGTATCTAATTCGGCGTAGGCGATGCCAGTCCAGCGCTGTAAACGAATCATTCGCTGCAAACGGTCAAAGCGATTCAAGGAGGTTTTGGTCAAATACCAGGCAGGTCCCCTAGACTCCTGGACTTCCTTGAGACCCATGGCGTTGTCATATTTATCAGCCACGATTGACGCGGCAGTGGGTGGTTGCAGAGTGTCATAGCGGTCAGAACCATGACCATTGACGTAGCAGGAACCATAATAAGCGGCCATGCCACCTTTGAGCATTTGCACGTTAGTCGCCAAGCAGTTAGGCGATAATCGAGGATAATGAGTGCGCTGCGACAACAGCGCCTCTACCTGAGTAGCATTGAGTTCAGTCTGTTGTAGAAAGGTTGTGAGCGACACCAGTCGCTCGCTAACTTCAACACCAAAATACTCAAGGAAGAATGCATTCGACTCACCTGTCATATTATTGAAGTCGCCAAGTACGAGTGTGAAGCTTAACGTGGAAAGATACGTGGGATTCGCGTATTCGCCAGTCGCCAGGGTCAGATTGAAAGTCGTGTAATAACCTTCCCTATTTTCTGGAAGTGCAGAGGGCGGATTTATTCGTGGACCGATCGTGTCGGCGGTGGCTATATGACGAAAATTCAGCGCCCATGTATTCGTACTTTCTGGGGTGCTGCTTCGGAGAACAACGTCTGCTTCTAGCGATGGCGCGCTCTGTTTAGAAAATACAAGCGTTGCCTTATTGGTTGTGGTATGAGTGTTTACAAGTACCTGAGCAGGTTGAACGACCACCTTAACCGCAGGTTGACCCGGCAAAACCAAATACCCCACGTCCAGTGGCTTGTAAGGCGATAAATAAGCAGTACCAGGCCCCTGCCAAAACGGTGTCATCGACGATTCGCTCACATAGAACGTCGTAAACAACGAAGGCTCCGTCAATATTTTTTGCTGTTCCGGGCTTAAACCCGACAATAACCGTTGAGCCTCAAACCGCGAGTTTTGCACCGCACCATAAGCATTTCTTGACCATCGACCGAGCGGCAACTTCAAACTGATCCGATAATTCAGTTCGCCCAATGCAGGTTTCTTACCCCCCAGCCCCAACATGCATTGATGGTGCGCGAAGTTGTACGGAAAGATAAAGGGATGTTTGCGCTCGGCCAACACGTCATAGATGGGCTTGTCGGCGTCGGGCGTGCCTTGCAAATACTGTTTGATCCCGGCCTCCAGCACGCCGTTGACCAGTTCCAGCATGGGCCGTGGAGTGAATGTGCTGTGGTGGTCGATAAGCAGACTCTTAAGGTCGGGGCGGCGAGTGTCCAATAAAATCTTGGTCGAGGTGCCTTGCCCACCTGGCTCCAGTGTTTTCGTGGCTAAACGGTAGATCGACCGCAGATACGCGACAGGGGAGTCCATCGCCGCGAGGGCACCGACTTTGCAGAACTCGTGCCAGTTTTCATTGAACAGGTTGGTGTAGCTGGGACCGATATTGACCAGGCTGCGCACACCACTCGATTGGCTGAGCGGCTGAGACTTGCCGCTGGAGACCCGATGTTCGCGGTAGAGACTACCAATCTGCCCGGCGTAGCACAGCGCATTTCTATAAGCCAGAGTCCCATCGGCATCACACACTTTGCCTAAGCGCTCGACAAATACCGACTCGGGCTCGCGGATAATATCGAACACCGAAGTCATCCCCATCTTGGTCATGGCCTCGACAAAACTGACTTTGCCTTTCCTGGCCTCTTTCGACGATGCGTCAGTCACCAAGCCCTGTATCAAACGAGCGTTGAAAACCGGGTTGACAGCCGCCTTGGAGGACGCCTCGATCTGCCGTGCTTTTGCCGCAGCCTTGGGTTTAGCATTTGCTTTCACAGTAGCTGGCGGTTTGGACGCAGTCGTTTTTTTGTCTTTGGATTTCATTTTCAGCTCACCCGCATTGACCGAGGATCCTGAGATAACTCTAAGCGTCTTTACGCCATCACGAACCTGTGAAAGCTGACAGGTTGGCGCTCTCTTCCGTCGGCGTGCACAGCCAGGTCCTGGCTATTTTTGTTTGCACGACTGCTACAGTAGGGTGCCTATCCACTCTGAGATCGCCCAAGGACTGAGCAATGCCCAACGTACTCATCACCGGCTGCTCCAGCGGCATCGGCCGCGCCCTGGCAAATGCATTCAAATCAGCAGGCTATGACGTGTGGGCCAGCGCCCGTCGTGAAGAAGATGTCGCGACCCTCGGCGCGGCCGGTTTCAATGCTGTGCAACTGGATGTCAACGACAATGCCGCCTTGAAACACCTGGCCGAGCAATGGGGCGAGCTGGACGTGCTGATCAATAATGCCGGCTACGGTGCCATGGGCCCCTTGCTCGACGGCGGCACCGAGGCGATGCAACGCCAATTCGAAACCAATGTGTTTTCCATCATCGGCGTGACCCAGGCGTTTTTTCCGGCGCTGCGCAAACGCAAAGGCCTGGTGGTGAATATCGGCAGTGTTTCCGGGGTACTGGTCACCCCGTTTGCAGGCGCCTACTGCGCATCCAAAGCGGCCGTACATGCCCTGAGCGATGCGCTGCGCATGGAACTCGCGCCGTTTGGCGTGCGGGTCATGGAAGTGCAGCCCGGCGCTATCAATACAAGCTTCGCAAAAAACGCCGGCGCCCAGGCTGAATTGTTGATCAACGAGCAATCGCCATGGTGGCCATTGCGCGACGGCATCCGCGCCCGCAGCCAGGCGTCGCAGGACAAGCCGACACCCGCCAATGAGTTTGCGGCGGATGTGCTCAAGGCCGTGCAACAGTCGCAACCGCCGCGCCTGCTGCGTTCGGGCAACGGCAGCCGCGCGTTGCCATTGATGGCGGCGCTGTTGCCCAAGGGGTTGTTGGAGAGGGTGTTGAAGAAGCGTTTTGGTCTGGCGGGCTCACTCTAGCCCTTCATGAAATCAATAAATGCCCGCACCTTAAGCGGCAAATGCCGAGTGTCCGGATACATCGCATAGACCCCTTGCGGAGCGAAGCGATGGTCCGGCAACAGGCGCACCAACCTCCCGCTGCTCAGATCGTCCTGCACCAACCACTGCGGCAACACTGCCACGCCATGCCCGCGCACGGCAAAGGCTTGCAGGACCGCCGCGCTATCGGCCACCAGAGAGGCATTGCCGGGACGGTACTGATGTTGGCCACCTTCGGGGTCGGTCAGGCTTAACTCAGTCAGACGGCCATGTGCCAATTTGGGCAACGGTTCCAATGCCTCCAGCGTGTCAACCCCGGCGAACTCCGGTGCCGCCACGACAAACACCTCGAAGGTGGACAACTGCACCGCGCGGTGATTGGAGTCCAGCAAGCGTCCCAACCGAATCGCCACGTCGAAACGCTCGGAGATCAGGTCCGCGTGAGTGGAGGATGTGGATAAGTGTATGTCCAGGTCCGGGTGCAGGCGGCGGAAGGCTTCGACCGCCGGGGCAACCACGGCCAATGCGTATTCGACGGTGGTGGTGATGCGCAACGTGCCTTTGAGTTGGGCATGCTCCGAGCGCGCCTCCTCCACCGCCAGTCGCGCCTCTTCGAGCATGCGTGTGCAGCGCAGGTAGAAGCGCTCGCCGGCATCGGTCAGCGCCAGTTGACGGGTGTTGCGGGTCAGCAGAGTGACGCCCAGTTCTGCTTCCAGACGCTTGAGGTTGAAGCTGACCACGGCGCGAGTCTGGCCCAACAGGTCAGCGGCAGCGGTGAGAGAACCGGCCTCGACCACGGCCTTGAAGGTGTCGAATCGGTCTAGACTGACCATCGGCGGCGCCCTCCTTTGTCAAAATATTTTTGACAAAGTAACAGGCAAATCGACGTATCCCAAACAGCATGACCCGCCTACCCTGCCCGCTTCACTCGCTGGATCACACCCATGACCTACCGCTCGAAAGTCGCCTGGATCTTTTTATTGGGTTTTGCCCTGGACCTGGTGAACATGTTTGTCGCCACGGTCGCCTACCCGGATATCGCCCACGAACTGCATGCCTCGGTCACACAACTGGCATGGATCAGCAACGCCTATCTGATCGGCCTGACCGTGATCATTCCGCTCAGTGTCTGGTTGGCTGCGGTGATGGGGGAGCGAACGCTGATCGCGGCAAGCCTGTTGCTGTTCGCCGGGGCGTCGGTGATGGTGGGCCAGGCGAGTTCGATTGAAACACTGATCGGCTGGCGTGCCCTGCAAGGGCTGGGCGGTGGCTTGCTGATTCCCGTCGGGCAGGCCATGGCTTACCGGCATTTCCCGGCGGCTGAACGCAGCCAACTGACAGCGCGAGTGATGTCGGTGGCATTGCTGGTGCCGGCGCTGTCTCCGGCTCTGGGTGGTTTGATTGTC
>Ga0157371_10003970_pt1 | contig 13121 bp, 4 predicted proteins | sample C45metaG_FD_113462 | JGI IMG/M metagenome (GOLD analysis project Ga0157371, IMG submission 113462) | Corn rhizosphere microbial communities from Kellogg Biological Station, Michigan, USA - C4-5 metaG | ecosystem: Host-associated > Plants > Roots > Rhizosphere > Soil | place: USA: Michigan... | reverse complement strand
TAATTTTTCCATTTCAGATTTACCAATTCCTGCGCACGTTTCATTAACTTTTCTGCTTCTTCTGCATGAGTTACAGCAAGGGCTTTATAACGCAATTCGTTGTAAGCGTAATCCTTTAAAGCAATGGTAGGTCTGGGTGAATCAAGCACAAACGGATTTTGATTTTTCTGTCTCAAAGTTGGATTATATCTTATCAATGGCCAATGCCCCGACGCCACTGCTTTGGCTTGCTGCTGAAGACCAAATTTCATATCATATCCATGTGCGATACAATGGCTATAGGCTAAAATAAGTGCAGGTCCGTCATAAGCTTCTGCTTCACGCATCGCTAGCAATGTTTGTTGTGGATTGGCTCCCAGCGCTACTCTTGCGACGTATACATTTCCATAAGAGATTGCCTGCATTGCCAAATCTTTTTTACCTCCCTGCTTTCCGCCGGATGCAAATTTTGCTGTAGCTGCTGTTGGTGTGGCCTTGGAAGATTGACCACCTGTATTAGAATAAACTTCTGTATCAAGAACCAAAACTTTGATATTTTTCCCGCTGGCTAATGCATGATCCAACCCGCCATATCCAATATCATAAGCCCAACCGTCGCCACCAACAAGCCATACACTCCGTCGAACAAACTGATCGCAAACAGACAATAAATGCTTCGCTATTGGTGAATCAATTGCCTTCAATTTTTCTTTTAATAATTGCACCCTAAGTTGTTGTGCAACCAATTCTGATTCCTGGATTTGTTTTGCGTCCAAAATCTCATCGACAAAACTTTCTCCAAGTTCAGCTTTCAATTCGAGTAAATATTGCTTCGCGATTTCAAGTTGATTGTCGGCTGTAATCCTCATTCCCAAGCCAAATTCTGCGTTATCTTCAAATAATGAATTTGACCATGCAGGTCCGCGTCCCTGTTTGTTTTTGGTCCATGGAGTTGTAGGAAGATTACCACCATAAATGGAAGAACATCCTGTCGCATTTGCCACCAGCAGTCTTTCCCCAAACAATTGTGATAATAATTTCAAATAGGGAGTTTCGCCGCAACCCGCACATGCACCGGAAAATTCAAACAAGGGTTCCAGGAACTGCGCTCCATGAACGGTAGAGAAATCAATTTTAGAACTATCATTCCAGGTAATCGTTTCAAAAAAATCAATATTTTGTTTTTCTACTGCAAGCACCGGTTCTTTTTCTGTTAGATTGATCGCTTTATGCCCAGCGTTTCCCTGCTCTGATACCGGACATGCTTCTACGCATAAATTACAGCCGGTACAGTCTTCCAGGTAAACCTGCAATGAATAATGAGTTTCAGGAAAACCTCTCGCATTGATAGGAGCGTGCTTAAAGCCTTCCGGAGCTTTCTCTAAATTATCAATATGATAGAATTTGGATCTTATAACACTATGAGGACAAACATAGGCGCAGTTACCACATTGGATACACAAATCCGGTTCCCATGAAGCGACAAGATCAGAAACATTTCTTTTTTCCCATTGTGTAGTTCCGCTGGGAAATGTTCCATCAACCGGCATCATGCTAACTGCTAATTCGTCTCCATGATCTGCCATCATCACAGAAGTAACTTTTTGCACAAACTCCGGAGCCTTCTCTGAAACAGTAAAAAAAGCATGATCTGCAGCAGAAACAGTTTCAGGATAATTAACTTCATAAAGATGTTCGAGTGTTGAATCCACTGCTTTAAAATTCTTGTCAATAACAGCCTGGCCTTTTTTAAAGTACGTTTTTTCAATCGCTTTTTTGATTTGTTTAATTGCATCTTCACGCGGCAACACTCCTGATAAAGCAAAATAACATGTTTGCATAATGGTATTAATGCGTGTGCCCATTCCCGTATCCCTCGCAACAGATGTTGCATCTATTACAAAAAATTTGAGTTTCTTTTCGATAATACTTTCCTGAACCTGCCCGGATAATTTATCCCAAACTTCATCTTTTGAATAAGGACTATTCAATAAAAAACTGGCACCTTCTTTTGCATATTTCAGCATTTCAACTTTTTCCGTAAAATTGAATTGATGGCATGCAATAAAATCTGCTTTGGTAATAAGATATGGTGCACGAATAGGTGTCGGACCAAAACGTAAATGCGACACGGTTCGTGCGCCTGATTTTTTTGAATCATAAACAAAATATCCCTGCGCAAAAAGATCGGTGTTTTCGCCGATGATCTTAATCGTGTTCTTATTCGCGCCAACCGTTCCATCTGCTCCCAAACCAAAAAACAAACCTTGTCTCCATTCTGATTCATCGAGAGTGAAGGAAGGGTCAAACTGAAGACTGGTAAAGGTTACATCATCATTGATGCCAATTGTAAAATTATTTTTTGGAGAATCTTTTTTTAATTCATCAAATACTGCTTTCACCATTGCAGGAGTAAATTCTTTGGAGGAAAGGCCATATCTGCCGCCAATTATTTTTGGAAGTTTTTCCAGTTTTCCATTTTGCAACGCCTCTACAAGAGAAGATAAAACATCCTGGTAAATCGGTTCGCCTGATGCGCCTGATTCTTTCGTTCTGTCAAGAACTGCAATTGATTTTGTAGTAGCTGGTAAAGCTTTTAATAAATGCTCCATTGAAAATGGACGGTACAGACGAATTTGAATTACACCTGTTTTTTCACCGCTTTTGTTTAATGCTTTTACAGTTTCTGCTACTGTTTCGCCGCCAGAGCCCATAATGATGAGGATGCGCTCAGCATTGGCTGCGCCGGTGTATTGAAATAATTCATATTTTCTGCCAGTAAGTTTTGCAAACTCATTCATCAAATCATCAACAATTGCAGGCATTTTATTGTAAAATGAATTAACAGTTTCCCTTGCCTGGAAATAGACATCCGGATTTTGAGCAGTACCTCTTACAAAAGGATTTTCAGGATTCAAACCTCTTTTTCTATGCGCAATAACCAACTCATCATCTATCATGGATTTGATTTGTTCTTCACCCAAAAGTTCAAGTTTGTTTACTTCATGAGAAGTACGAAAACCATCAAAAAAATGAACGATGGGAATTCTTGATTTTAAAGTAGTCGCCTGCGCGATCAATGCAAAATCGTGTGCTTCCTGTACGCTTGCCGAACTTAATAAAGCAAAACCTGTAGTCCGCGCTGCCATTACATCCTGGTGGTCTCCAAAAATAGAAAGCGCCTGCGCTGCCAAAGAACGTGCTGCCACGTGAAAAACAGTAGGCGTAAGTTCGCCTGCAATTTTGTACATATTCGGCAACATCAGCATCAGTCCTTGTGAAGCGGTAAACGTAGTGGTTAAAGAACCTGTTTGCAAAGCACCGTGAACCGCACCTGCTGCGCCTCCTTCACTTTGCATTTCCATTACAGAGGGAATCGTTCCCCAGATATTTTTTATTCCTTTAGAAGCCCATTCATCTGCAAGTTCTGCCATTGTGGAACTTGGAGTAATGGGATAGATGGCGCAAACTTCATTGGTACGGTAAGCAACATAAGCGGCAGCTTCATTTCCATCAATAGTTGAAATTATTTTTTTGTTAGTTGACATCAGTTAGAGATTAACAGGTTCTGGAATCATTTCAATCGCATGGCTCGGGCATTGTTCGTAACAAACGGTGCAACCAGTGCATGCATCGTAGTTGAATTTATACCGGTTTCCTTTTCCCAATTTGATAATGGCATCTTCGGGACAAGCGCCAAAGCATCCGTCACATTCAAAACAGTTGCCGCAGCTAAGACATCGCTGTGCTTCAAATCTTGCTTCCGCTTCTGACAAACCTCGGATCACTTCATCAAAACTTTGTATCGCAACAGCAGGAGCGAGTTTGTCCTGTTCCTTTTGTGGAGCCTCTGTTTTGTACCACATGTGCAGTTTTTTGTAACTGGCAGTGTGGTGCTTATCGGGTTTTACATAAGGTTGTTGTTTGAGATAACCGTCAATAAATTTTGCAGCTTTTTTGCCGTGCCCGATGGCAATTGTAGAACTCCTGTTTTCTGTGGGCAACATATCGCCACCTGCGAAAATTCCTTCATGGCCGGTCATTCTTTCCGCATCAATCTTGACCGTTCCGTCATCATTGATAAGAATGTTTGTAACGGCGCGAAGAAAGGCGGAGTCAGACTCCTGCCGGTTGGCGATGATCAATACATCAGCATCAACTGTTTCAAATTCATTTGTACCAATTGATTTGCCCTTTTCAACTTTCATTGTCTCCAAAGTGATCTTTTTGTCCTCAACTTTTGAAATGCTTTTCAGTAGATTGATGTGAACACCTTCTGCCAAAGCATCTTCACTTTCATAATCATAAGCGGGCATCATTTTTTTATCGCCTGCGAAATAAACCGTCACTTCTGAACCGAATCGTTTTATAATTCTTGAAAGATATAAAGCCAGCTTTCCGCCGCCATACACCACCACTTTCTTCCCTTCAAAAGGTGAAGGATCGGTTTTCATTTGTTTAAAGAATAAGAAGGCATCCATAATATTAACTGAACGATCTTTCTGAAAATTTTCCTGCCTTATCAGTTCGGCGCCTATTGATAAATAGACAGCGTCGAAGTTGCCCTCTTCTTTTTCCTTTATTACATCTTCTATTTTATGATTTAGATGGAGCTTGATTCCCATGTTCACGATCCTATCTATTTCTGCCTCCAATATTTCTTTTGGCAACCGGTAATCGGGAACACCTGAAGCTAAAAGGCCCCCCGCCGTTTCAGCACTATCAAATACTTCAACCGTGTGTCCCATTCTTGTCAGATGATAAGCTGCGGATAAACCGCCCGGTCCCGCACCAACCACCATTACTTTTTTGCTTGTCGGTTTTGCCGAAAATTTTATCGGCCAATTTTGTTTGAGCGCTTCGTCACCAATGTATCTTTCTACAGCGTGAATGCTCACGGCAGTATCAATGTGAGTGCGGTTGCAACCGGTTTCACAGGGCTTCACACAAACGCGTCCCATGATAGCAGGAAAAGGATTGTCTTCGGCGATAGCCTGAAATGCTTCAAAATAATTTCCACTTTGCGCATGTGCCATCCATGCCTGGATATTTTCCCCGGCAGGACAAGCGCTGTTGCACGGCGGCATAAAATCCATATAAACGGGGCGGCGTAGTCTTTTAGGGCCTGTGCCTTCGGCATGAATGGTAAGATCAACAGGTTTGGTAATATCAAACATAATTGCGAATGAAAAGTGAGATAAATAATCATGGGCAAAGTAGAAATTATGCGTGGAGCAAAAACTGATTTTTGGCAATTCGCTCTATGACAGGAATCATGTTTTGTACCCTGCATTTTGTAGGTAATTGACGCAGCGAATGCAAAATAAGAATTGCGATTATTTGTCGGTCTACTGTTTCTAAAAACAAAAAAGGGCAACAAAAAATTAATCTTTGTTGCCCTTTTAAAATTGACTAACCCCTATTTTGAAATAATCAATTTGCTTGTTTGAATGTCTGTTCCACTGTTTACCTTAACTGTGTAGATACCTTGCTGAAGTGCACTTACATCCAACGTATTGATATTGGTTCCCGGATGAGCTTGTAATTTTTTCATCATCACTTGCTGACCAAGTTCGTTAATGAATGTAATGGAAGCACCCGTTGTTGTGACAGCGTCGAAAGAAACTGTTACGGTATTGGAAGCAGGCACAGGATAAACTTTTAATCCAGGATTGAACAGATTTTTATTCAATGTTGAAGTCGCGATTGTTAAAGTGTACGTACCACTGCTGATGTTAACTGTTAGGCTATAACAAACAGTCGAGCTGAACTCGGTTCCGCTATGACCGGCAACTTTCACATAATAAGTTCCCGGTTTTTTGCTGTTATAGAAGACCGTTTCGTCAGCGTTGTTGGTATTGGTTGAACTCATCAACTGTTTGCCATTATTATCGTACAAGGTGAGATCATAATTTGCTGGCAGATTAGTAAGAGTTACCTGCAGATTCTTTTGACTTCCTGAGGTACTGAAGGCATAGTAATCAACATCCGTTACTGTGTTAATCTGAGCAGAAATAGAACCTGTTCCAATTTGAGCGGCAGTGGATAAACTGTTATTTGGTTCATATACGTCACAGGAAGCTGCAGTGGTTGTAAACTGTGGACCCGATAAGTAAGTGCTTGAACCGGAAGAGCAATTGGTTCGCACTTGCCAATCATAAGATGTTGATGCAGTCAATCCTGAAATGGTCACAGAAGTTGAAGTTGAATTAACCGTTGTCCAAGAGCCGCCATTAGTTGCTTTATATTGAACGTCGTAACTGTTCGCTCCTGAAGCTGCTGTCCAGGCTAAAGTTGCGCTGCCTGATGTAACTGAGGAAACTGAAGGATTTGTTGGCGCATTACAAGTAGTTGTTGCTGCACTTGTTGTAAATTGTGAAGTGCTGTAAGTGCTGGTACCACCGCCGGAACAATGTGTTCTTACTCTCCAGTCATAACTGCTTGATGGATTTAAACTGCTTGCAGTAACGCTGGTTGATGTTGTTGCTGTTGCTACATTAGTCCAACTGTTTGCACCAGCCAGGGAATAATCGACATCATAATTAGCACCGGAAGTGCCTGTCCAGCCTAAGATAGCGCTGTTGCTGGTAATATTAGATGCTGACAATCCTGTAGGAGCAGCACATGGAGTAACTGAGCAATTTAGGCTAAAGTTTGTACTTGATTTTTGTCCATCGGGATTAGTCACAGTTACTGTGAAAGTGCCTGATGCATTGGAAGAGACCGTAAAATCTGCCGTAACTTTTGTAGGATTTACAAAGGTTACGTTGCTTACAGAAACAGAACCTGTTCCGCCGCTTACGGCAACGGTTAAACGATTGAAGCCTGGTCCGCCGTTATCAGAACCTGGATCAAAAAACTCAGAATTATTTGTTGAAGTAGCAGTGATATCAATCGATGTAGTTGCGCCACAAGCCGGAACAGCATTTAATACAGGAGTTGGCGGAGCCGGAGCCAAAAATTGTGCGGCTCTTACTCCCCAGGCATTTGTTGTCGGTACATATTCAGTGAAAGTCCACATAGTCATGTCATCTGTTGGATCTACAACTGTTTGGGTGAAATCGCCCCAGCGGTTTGCCCCCGGGTTATAGCTTGATGTGGTGTTGGTGAAATCGGTTGAAGCATGAAAACTTGCGAAAGCATCAGTTCTAAATCTTTGTGCCGCGGCTGCCTGTGTATACTTTGAGGGTCCGGCAGATGTAAAGCCCATCAGGCTATTACCCTGGCCGTTCATGGCAATAGTGGGATAAATATAATTTTCTGCGGAAGAAGATGAGGAATTGACTCCATCAAATAAAGTAGCAGATTGTAATATAGTTGGTGTACTCGTTAGACTTCCAATTTCAAGCCATAAAGCTCCGTCCCTGTCACCAGCTGATCCTCCAATCCCCGAACGGTCCAGCAAAGTTCCTTGTGCTACCCATAGGTTGGCTTGTCCGGAGATTTTATTCTTTTTGATCATGGCTGCACATAGCCTGCGGTCGTTTCCATCTATTGCAGTTCCGCCCAAGGTAGGTACTGTGTTAGGAGTGTACATTGTCTGGGTGGAAAGATTCAAATCGCTCGACAGAGTAGGAGTGCTTCCTAAATAAGAAACCCTTCTTATCACCAGCTTTGAATAATACGTTTGTGAAGCACCAATAAAATATCCTTCAGTGGCGTTCGGATCATCATTATGAACTCCCTGCGGAGTGTACATGTCTGTATGGGTAACACTATTGGGAAAGGACGTAACCTTCATAGAGCCGGCTAACAAACTCGCTTTATCGACTACCCACATTGTACTTCCTGAATAAGTCGTCTGCCTTGCAAACATATTTCCGCCGATATAAAGCGAAAACTTGTCTATTCCTAACGTGGGATAATCAAAAAAATCTCTTGATGAACCACCGGTTCCGGAAACATTGAAGTAATAAATGTCAAAATCAGAGTTGGTTGTAATATGTGAACTCTTGCTCACGGCAATGCAAGCGTAGTTGTTGGTTCTATGATCTACGTCAATAGCGACAACAAACCACCTTCCTGAAAACCGGTCGTATCTCACGTGAGGATCACTTATCCCTGTTATACCGAGTGAAGAATTTGAAAAGAAGACATTGAGATCAACATCTACACCAGCTGTTAAAATTTCAGTTGAACTTCCGGTGGCAGTTGTTGCAGGAGAATTTAAAGAAGGTTTTGCAAAAACTTTCATCCGGCAATTGGCGGTAGCTATAATTTGATCTGGACCTACATCGCCACAATTATCAGGAGGAGTATAAGGCGATTCGCGGCCGCTGACAGATGCATACGATCCCCATATCGCAAGAAAATTACTTGCCGCCGGTGAACTGATGTTACTACTGGGCGAAGCGGGTGACGACCCATCAACCAAAGTACCCGATTTGGCAACACTCTTTGAATTAGGATCCTGGCCTATAGGTTCGGGACCATCAACCTCAGGCTGCAGGTGCACTTTATAATGTAAAGGTATTGGGTGCGATTTTTGATACGCAATTACACCATTTAAATTTTTGCTGATGCCTTTTATACCGGTAGTGGTAATGCCTTTTATCCCGTGTGTAATTTGCGAAAACAGAGACGAAGAAAATAAAAGGACAAGCAGAAATAGTAGAATTTTTTTCATAAAAGTAATTTGTGAGGATGTGTGTAGAAGCCTTACCAAATCTAACTATTTTTTACATATCCTTAACGTTTTTCTTTTGCCGTATGGGAGTTGGGTAAACAAAGAAAAAATTAAAATTTTCATTTTAAAAGAAGCTGTTCTTTAGTGACTATCAAACGGAACTGCTTCAGCCGTTTATATAAATTCAAAAGACCGGAAAAATGAAATATTATAACTTCACCGCCTTAAAAATTTAATATGAAAAGATTAGCTACGTTAGCATTTTTAATGGTTGTAACAGGGGGCGCAGTTTTCTCTCAATCGGACAGCGGCTCTCATTATGATCAACACGAGGCTTTTGCCCCGTTTTTTTATCCTTCTAATGGAAACGAATACAGGAGCGCAAGTGGTCAGCCCGGCCCGACCTACTGGCAAAACAGGGCAGATTATAAAATCGCTGTTTCCCTGGATACCGCTCAGAAGAGTGTTTCCGGTTCGGTAGTGATCACTTATAAAAATAACAGTCCCGATGCACTTAAGTTTTTGTGGTTGCAGCTTGATCAGAACATTTACAGGGAAGACAGCCGCGCGCAAGCAACTACGCTGCTCACGGGAGGCCGTTGGGCCAATCGCACTTTTACCGAAGGCGATGAATTAAAATCTGTTGATATTGTAATGAACGGTAAAACGACAAAAGCCAAATACAAAGTTTCTGATACGCGTATGCAGGTTTGGTTACCACAACCTTTAACTGCGAAAACAGGAACTCTTCAACTTAAAATAGATTACACTTTTGCTGTTCCTCAATACGGAACCGATCGTATGGGAAGATTGGATACCAAAAACGGTTGGATATATGAAATAGCTCAGTGGTTCCCACGTATGTGTGTGTTTGATGATATCGAAGGATGGAACACATTACCTTATTTAGGCGCAGGAGAGTTCTATCTCGAATATGGTAATATTGATTATTCAATTACCGCTCCGTCAAACCTTATCGTTGTTGGTTCAGGCGCTTTGCAAAATCCTGATCAATGTCTGACTTCGACCGTTAGAAGCAGGTTGGAACAGGCGAGGAAAAGTGATAAAACAGTAACTATCGTCAGTGCAGACGAATTAAACGGCAACTCTTATCATCCAAGCAAATCAACTCTTACATGGCACTTCATATGTCAGAATACAAGAGATGTTGCATGGGCCGCTTCTAAAGCCTTTATATGGGATGCCGCAAGAATTAATTTACCGAGCGGAAAAAAATCTTTGGCTCAATCAGTTTATCCTGTTGAAAGTGCAAAAGATAATGCCTGGAAAAGATCCACTGAATTTGTAAAAGGTGCTATTGAATTATATTCAAAAGAATGGTACGAATTTACTTATCCGACAGCAACGAATGTGGCAGGAATCGTGGGGGGAATGGAATATCCCGGTATCGTTTTTTGTTCGTATAGAAGCAGTGGCGGCGGTTTGTGGAATGTGACGAATCATGAGTTTGGCCACAACTGGTTCCCGATGATTGTGGGTTCTAACGAACGCAAATTTCCATGGATGGATGAGGGCTTCAATACTTTCATAAACGGTGTAGATACGAAAGTGTTTAACAATGGAGAATTCAATGAAAAAAGTGATGTTGAACAAGCGGCTCCTTATATGTTTAAGAACGATGCAGATGCAATCATGACTATTCCGGATGTCACTCAACAAAGCTTTTTAGGAGTTGCCGCGTATGAAAAACCCGGCTTTGGTCTTGATATTCTTCGTAACCAGATTTTGGGTAAAGAACGTTTCGATTCAGCTTTTAGAATTTATATCGATCGCTGGGCTTTTAAACATCCTACTCCATGGGATTTTTTCAGGACAATGGAAAATGTGAGTGGCGAAGATCTTTCTTATTTCTGGAGAGGTTGGTTCTTCACTAATTCGAAATTAGATCAGGGTGTGAAGGATGTGAAATATGTAGACAACAATCCTGCGAAAGGCGCGCTCATTACCATTGTAAATAATGACCAGATGGTGTTGCCGGTGCCAATGAAGATTGAGCAGGAAAACGGAAAAACAGATTCTATTGAACTTCCTGTTGAGATCTGGCAACGTGGCGGTGAATGGACTTTCCATTATCCTTCCACTTCAATAATTAAAAAGATTACCATCGATCCTGATCATGATTATCCGGATATCGATCCATCTAACAATACTTACACAGGAGAACCTTTAAAGCCGGTTCCACAAGGACTCACAGCTTCCACAGTTATTGATAATTACCTGAAAGCAGTGGGTGGAAAAGATAAAATCAATGACATAAAAGATATGTCTTACACAGCTAAAGGCGAAGTGCAGGGACAGGGAATTGAATTGAGCAATAAATACAAAACGCCAAATCATATGCTTCAATCAATTACTTTAACTTCCTCAAACCAGGTTGTACAAAAAGTTGTGGTAAATGGTGATAGCGTGAGTGTCTCTTCGATGGGACAGGAGCAAAAAGTGGGGCCTGAAAGCCGCGCTAGAATCAAAGAAAGCGCAACTCCTTTTCCTGAATTACAATATTCAAATCCGGGATATCAATTAACGTTGGAACCAATGATTGCAAAAGTAGATGACAACAATGCTTATGTGGTAACTGTTTCATCTAAATCTGGTAGTGAAGTCAAAGAATATTTTGATGTAAATACAGGTTTGAAATTGAAGAAAGAAAGCTCCACCAGCCAAGGCCCTTCTACGACCACTTATTCTGACTATAAAGAGGTTGACGGAATCAAATTTCCGTATTCAGAAACCATTTCTTCAGGGGTAGACATTCCTCTGAAGGTGACGGATGTAAAAATAAATAGTGGATTGACTGATGCAGATTTTAAATAAATATTTCGTTTAAAAAAAAAGAGAGCGTTCATTTCGAGCGCTCTTTTTTTTATAGTAAACAAATTAATTACGCTTTTTTTTATTTCGCCCGGAACAAGTGTTTTGCCGGTGCTTCAAACTAATCAACCGCTGGTAACGGAATTTCTCCAATAAAAAATCGCGGGATTACATTTTGAATAAAATGATTACTTTTACATCGCGTTGAGGGATTATTGCACAATTTCAAGTTGAATTAAATAACTCCGCTAAACAAATATCTCCCTTTTAGTCATTAGACTCAACGTTCCTACTATATACTTTCGAAAGGACTATCGGTTTTCTTGTGATTTAAACATCGGTGCGGATTTAATTCTTGAGAATTCATTTAAAACGAGTTTTATTTCCGTAAGAAAAATTTTGGTTATGGAAAAAATTATAATCATAGAAGACAACGAAAGTATCAGGGAAAATACTGCCGACATATTGCAAATGATGAACTACAAAGTCTTCTCGGCCGAAAATGGCAAAACTGGTGTAGAAGTGGCTTTAGACGAAAACCCTGACTTAATTCTCTGCGATATTATGATGCCTGTACTTGACGGTTATGGCGTGTTGCACATGCTTCGGAAAAACGCTACAACAAAAAATACTCCTTTTATTTTTCTCACTGCTAAATCCGAGCGCGACGATTTTCGCAAAGGAATGGAACTGGGTGCTGATGATTACATTACCAAACCATTTAGTGAAACAGAATTATTGAAGGCGATTGAGTGCCGTTTAAAAAAAGTGAACCTGTTAAAAGAGGAGTTTAAACATGATGTGAATGGCTTGCACGCGCTACTGCATGCCCACACAGGCAAGAATTTACTTGAGGAACTCGTGAGTGGGCGCAATGTCAACAGGTACAAAAAAAAGCAAGTGATATATTCCGAAGGCAACAGGCCTGCGTGCTTGTATTATGTTCAGAAAGGAAAAGTAAAGATGTACAAAACCAATGATTTTGGAAAAGAACTGGTGGTTGGTTTATATAAAGAGCATGATTTTTTTGGCTTTGTGGATTTGCTTGAGAACATCAATTACCAGGAAACTGCAACCGCGATGGAAGAAACGGAGCTGGCAATTATTCCGAGCGAAGATTTTGAAAGTCTGATTGACAGCAGCCATGAAGTGAGCAGAAAATTTATACAAATTCTTGCCAAGAATATTACCGACAATGAAAATAAATTGTTGTCTTTGGCCTACAACTCTTTGCGCAAAAAAGTGGCTGACGCATTAATCATGTTGCATGAGAAATACAAAACCGGCAATGATGAGAAGTTTGCTATAAATATTACGCGCGATAATCTCGCAACAATTGCCGGCACGGCTATCGAATCACTCATAAGAACACTGGGCGATTTTAAGCACGAAAGACTTATCGATATCAAAGACGGCATCATTACCATTTTAAATATAAAAAAACTGCAGAATCTTTTAAACTGATGCTGCTTCATCTTTTATTTTTATTAAAATAAAAAGCCCTGCAGGACCAACTGCAGGGCTATAAGTAGGAATACAACCCGCTTATTTAACAGTGATATGTTTGTTCACTGTCAATTTCTTTGCCTCTTCTTTTTTAGGAAGAACCAGTTTTAAAACTCCATCCACATAGGTAGCGTCAATTTTTTCTTTGTTTACGTCTTCAGGTAAAGTGAAGCTGCGG
>Ga0157371_10003969_pt1 | contig 13124 bp, 7 predicted proteins | sample C45metaG_FD_113462 | JGI IMG/M metagenome (GOLD analysis project Ga0157371, IMG submission 113462) | Corn rhizosphere microbial communities from Kellogg Biological Station, Michigan, USA - C4-5 metaG | ecosystem: Host-associated > Plants > Roots > Rhizosphere > Soil | place: USA: Michigan... | reverse complement strand
CGAAGAGAATGCCTATTACAATCCTTTCTTTGGTGATTATTCCACCAATGATCCAGCCACTACAGGCTTATTCTTTAATAGTTACAACCGTTTATTCAATTGGGTATGGACCAACCTTGCAGATTATAGCTTTCGTGCGCTCCGGGATAAACTGGATGTTCATGTAACAGGTGGTTATGAGGCTCAGAAATCACAGTTGCTGACACAGAATGGTTCCGGGAATGGATTTCCTTTAACAACATCAATTAAGTATCCTTCACCAGTCACTCCATTGACACCTGTATTTACCGGATCTGATTATTCTTTTGTTTCATGGTTGTCAAAAGCTGATGTCAGTTTTTTAAATAAGTATACAATATCCGGAAGTCTGCGCAGGGATGGTTCTTCCCGGTTTGGAGCCAATAGTCGTTATGGCACTTTCTGGAGTGTGGGAGCAGCCTGGAATATTGACCAGGAAGCATTTATGGATGGAGTTGATTTGATCTCTCTGTTAAAGTTAAGGGGATCTTATGGGGTTAATGGTAATGCTGGAATTGGTAATTACAACTGGCGTGCAACCTATTCTTTTACTGGCACCTATAATAGTTTGCCTGCAAGCTTTCCTAATAATGTTGGCAATCCTGATCTTACATGGGAGCAAAACAAACCATTGGATATCGGTATTGAAATTGGATTGCTAAAGAATCGAATCACTATAGAAGCTGATTATTACAAAAGGAAAACAGACCAATTGTTACTCAATGAGCCATTATCTCCTACCAGTGGGTTTACTTCATTCAACAACAATGTGGGTGCAATGGAAAATAAGGGATATGAGGTTACTTTGAATGCCACACCTGTTAAAACCAAAGATTTTACCTGGTCTCTTTCTTTAAACGGAAGCTGGAATAAGAATAAGGTAACCCGCCTGAGAGAAGGCCAAACAGAGATACGCTCATTGCCATATATCATCCGCGTTGGTGAAGATGTACAATCCATATTCACGCGTTTATGGGCCGGTGCTGATCCACAGACTGGTGATCCTTTATGGTATACAAATGAGAGTAAGAATGAAACTACCTCTGATTTCAGTAAGGCTAACCGCACCATTATTGGTTCAGCATCACCAAAGGGTTTCGGTGGCTTCAATACCACGTTGTCATATAAATTTATAAGTCTTGATGCCCAGCTAAACTACCAATACGGCAATTTGCTGTATGATCAATGGGGTTTTTTATTTACAGGCGATGGAGCTTTTGCATCCTTGAACCACAACCGCAAACAATTGCAGCGTTGGCAAAAACCTGGTGATATAACAGATGTACCACGTTATGATTTCTTTAATTCAACAACATCTAATGCTGCATCAAGCCGGTACTTCTATAAGGGTGATTTTATACGCTTGCGAAACCTCACGTTGCGCTTTGATTTACCTGCTTCCATTGCAGAAAAATTGATGCTTTCGCAATTCAGCTTTTATGTGCGTGGGACCAACTTGTGGACCAAGACATTTGATAAAAACATAACTATGGATCCCGAGCAAGGCATCAATGGTGCTAACGACCTGCAGTTCTTTATACCTAAGTCTTTTACAGTAGGAGTTAACATCCAGTTATAGGGTATTCATTCTTTTATAATAAAATTATCTTTCTATATGACTACAAGAAGTTATTTCAATAAAGCTGCAACGTTGGGAGTATTGATGATTGGATTGGTCATCACATCCTGCAAAAAGGATTTCCTTGACCTGAGGCCTTATGATAGTATAGGTTCAGATGTAGCAATTTCCAATGTATCTGACATGAAAGCGGCATTGAGCGGGGCCTATGCAAACCTGGGAAGTGTAAATCTATATGGAAGAACTATTCCCTTGTTTGCCGATCTGCTTGCAGATAACGTATATATTTCCACGGTTAACAGTAATCGTTACCTTGATTTTTTCCAGGTCAATTATACTGTCACTAATTCCAATGCACAGGGTGTTTGGGAATCTGCCTATAGTACGATACTTCGTTCCAATAATGTTATAAATAGTCCATTGAAGGGGACAGCAGAAATTGATCAAATACGTGGAGAGGCGCTATCTATCAGGGCCCTTATGTATTTTGAATTGGCCAGGCATTTTGCTAAGCCATACACAGTAGATCCTAATGCCCCTGGAGTGCCTATAATACTTGAATATAATCCAACAGTGAAGCCACCAAGGAATACACTAAAAGAGGTGTATGCGCAGATAGAGAAAGATCTTAACGAAGCAATAGGTTTATTGACCATTGAGAAATCCTCCGGATTTTTTACAAAATATGCTGCTACGGCATTGCTTGCCAGGGTATATGAGTATAAAGGTGACTGGCCAAAAGCCTTAACCACAGCAGAGGATGTGATCAATAACAGCGGTTATTCCTTGTTGAAGTTGAACGAGGTATTGTCCTTCTGGGAAAACAATAAAGATCGGAATGATAAAAAGGAGGTCCTGTTCGAAGTGGTATTTGATGCCAATAATAATGCAGGCAATTCATCCCTTCCTTATTTCTATGATCAAAATGGATATGGAGATGCATTGGCAACTGAATCGTTGTATAATACTTACAGTAATACAGATGTAAGAAAAGATCTGATAGTAGTAGGAAGTCCAACCAGGGGTGCCAACGCTAAAGTGGTAAACAAGTTTCCAAATGCAGGATCACCAGATAAAGATGAATACAAAGTTATCAGGATGTCGGAAGTTTATTTGATTGCTGCAGAAGCTGCCTACCAGACAGGGAATGAATCGCTTGCTCTTGATTATCTAAATGCTGTAGCTAAAGAAAGAGATCCATCGTTTGCTGGTTATTCATCTTCAGGAGCTGCACTCTTATCGGATATACTTCTGGAAAGGAGAAAGGAGCTTGCTTTTGAAGGGCATCGTTATTGGGACCTGGCAAGGTATAATATGGACGTTGTAAGGATAAACCTGGCCGGTAATTATCCGGGGAATGTTCCACTTGTTATTGCTGCCAATAGCTTTAGACGGATATTTCCCATACCCCAGGAAGAACTGGATGCAAACCCCGCAATAAGAGAACAACAAAACCCAGGATATTGAATGCATGACATTTATTAAATGATGGAATCAAAATAAAGCAGTGAAAGATCACTGCTTTTTTTATTGCAAGGTGCAAATTCAAAGTGATTCATATACTTATTTATTTAGGTTATTCACGTTTCAAAACAGATACTTCATGCCTCGCATATTATGACCAGTTAGTGGGTGATAAATATCTTAATTTGTTATTGAATTATTCTCATGTGCGAGAGACTGTTCTCAGTCTGTCAATAGATAAAAAAATTATTAAGTAGTCGCAGGCGGTTTCTACCGCCTGCTTGTTTTTGAAAGTAGTTGAAGTATATAAGTGGAGATCTGTAATCTTTTTTGATACAGAAGAAATATCCTACAACACTATTTTACCAGGGAAGGAGGGATACCGAAGAATTTTTTAAAGCTTTTGCTAAAAGTAAATACATCAGGAAAGCTGCAAAGAAGGGCTACTTCTGAAACAGTATGTTTCTTTTCTGATAAAAGTTGCCGGGCTTTCTGCATTTTTTGTTCAGTGATATACTGGTAAGGTGTTTTTTTATACACCTCCTTAAACCTGCGGAAGAAATGGTATTCTGACATGTTACAGTGATCTGCAATTTCCTTGATCTCTGCTATCTCAAGGTAGTTGGAATCCATAAATTCTTTAGCCAGCAGCAGGCGGTGCAAGACTTCTTTTCTGGTAGTTGCTTTCACAGAATTTATTTCGTTTAGTGCGAGGTAATTACCGTATTCCTGGTAGATGATTCTTTCTGACAGGTCCATGAACCATTCTTTGTTGATATCAGGTGTTTTTTCCTTTTCTATCCGGGAAAGCAGTTGCTGAAGTTTTGCACCAATGGTAGTGTTGGTAACTGCATTTAGACTCTCAAAAAACTCAGGATATTTAAAGTGCCCGGAAAGAAAATTATCAAAGTCTTCGTGTCCGGAAGTAAGTACTGTGAAGGTCTCTAAAACTGTATCAGGGCAAATGTCAATACAAATACTTTTTATTGGCAGTTTATTATAAGCATATACATTATCATATTTACAGGCAGTCATATACGTGCCTGCTTTCACAGCATGTTCTTTCCCATCTATCTTATAGTAAATACAATTATCAACGACATATTTAATGCTAAAACTTCTGAAGGCATTTGTGGTGTACCATTCGTCCAGTTCTGAATAATAGATCATGTCTATATCCATTGGTTTGTTCAATACCAATTTATTTGTTTCGGTTATTTTCTGGAACATTAGCGGTTGGTTTCCATCTTTAAGATAGATTTAAATCCATGTATTGCTGCATTCCCTGTAATGTCATTTGACCACCTATCAATTAATATGATGGTTTTCTCTTTCAATGGAAACTGCATGAACTACATAATCACTAATTTCATTTCAGGTATAAATTAATTGATGAGATGGATCATGTAAAGAAGTAAAATTTTGTGATTTTAGTTTTATTTCCTCCGGTAGCAATAAGGTAATTTTGCAGCATTAAGATATTTTTCTCATGTGCATGTTTAAATGTACATATCCAGGTCCCGTTTCTACAGGACCTGCTTTTTTTTGATTGGATAACTACCAATTATTCATTTGTTCCTTAATGACCCGCTCGGGGTCATCAGGTTTATGATCAGGCCATTCAGGATCATAACTTACAAAACAGGATAACCATAAGCTACGTGCAAAGCGCATGAGCCAGGGCTGTAGCAATAAAAGAGATAGGGAATTAAAACTGATCCAATATAAAAAGCGTTTATCCTTAAAAGAAAATCCAATGATCAATAGCCACAAAATAAAGCTGATAACAGTGAGCAATAATGCAACCAGGTAACTTACATATCCTGTTCCATAATAAAACCCTACTTCTATGTCTGTCACCTGTCCACATACAGGACAGCTTTCATTCATTTCCATGTTTTTGTTAAAGCGAAAGGTGAGGGGGTATTTAAAAAGTTTTCCTTCTCTGCATCTTGGGCAACGACAGGTAATTATGGTAATTAAATAATTCCTATGGGGTATTTCGGTGGACATGATCATTATAGATAATCTAATACTTTCTCCATTTGTATACTCCTGGATCCTTTGATCAACAAGCAGGCGTTTTTGTATTTACCTTTCATCCATTCACCCGCTTCTTTTGACGAGGTAAATTGATGAAAAGGGTGTTTTATTTGCATGAAATCGCCACCTACCAGGATGACATCTTTCCAGGGATACTTTTGGATTTGTTCAATCAGCATTTCATGTTCTTTTATACTGCTGGTTCCCAACTCGGCCATAGCTCCAAGGGCCAGCACCTTATCATCCGCTTTCATACTGCCAAAGTTTTCAATGGCTGCCTTCATGCTACTGGGGTTTGCATTGTAAGCATCCAAAATGATCTGGTTGTTCCCTTTTTGCATCAATTGTGAACGACTATTAGAAGGCATATAGCTTTCAATTGCATCTTTTATTTTTCCAGGCGGTACTTTAAAGTAATGGCCTATAGCCACAGCCGATAATATATTAGGCAGGTTGTAGCTACCTACAAGGTGAGTTTGTATTATTCCTTCATAGCCTTTGCTAAATTGAACCGCTACAAAAGGGTCTGTCTGGTAAATATTACCTGTTACTTGAGCCTCTTTTGTTCCATAAGTATATACAACAGGTATTCCTTTGCTCATTTCCTGCAGGTAATCGTAGTCCGACATTATGAAGACGGTTCCCTTATGCTGCCTTAAATAATCAAATAATTCGCCTTTACCTTTTCTGACTCCTTCCTCACCACCAAAACCTTCCAGGTGAGCCTTTCCTACATTGGTTATTAATCCATGTGTAGGCATTGCATATTGACAATAGGAGTCTATCTCTTTTTGGTGGTTTGCTCCCATTTCTATTACAGCCATTTGAGCATCCTTCCTGATCTTTAATATTGTTAGTGGGACACCAATATGGTTATTGAGGTTGCCTTCTGTAGTATAGGTTGTAAAAGAAGAAGATAGAACAGCATGTATCAACTCTTTTGTAGTTGTTTTGCCATTACTGCCTGTGATGGCTATAAAAGGTATATCAAATTGTAACCTGTGATGATGTGCCAGTTCCTGTAAAGTTTTCAATACATCGTCCACTACAATGGTGCGGTCCATTGCATACTTTGGATCATCTATTATAACATAAGACGCGCCTGCATCAATGGCTTTGGCCGCGAACTCGTTGCCATTAAAGCTTGGACCTTTCAGGGCAAAAAACAGATCCCCTTTCTTCAGTTTGCGGGTATCGGTCTGGATAGAAGGATTTTGCAGGTATAGAGTATATAGTTCTTCTATATTCATTTGGCAAATGTAATAGGTGAAAGTCTATTGAATAAAAAACCCCCTCCAGTATGACTGGAAGGGGTGTCTATGATGTTTTTCAGGATTATCTTTTTTGCTTTTTAGTTTTCCAGAAGTTACCGGTTTTCCTCTTGTTGCCTTCAGGGCTACCCATGCGATCCATTGCGCAACGGAAACCAATGGTGCTGGATGCCTGGTCTTCCTCAAGGTACCTGCGGGTTCCTGGTACCAGCCAGTAGGCACGGTCATTCCAGCTTCCACCCTTATAAACCCTGGACTTATCAGAGATCAGGGTAGTAACTCCATAACCATAAGAAGCGTTTGACAGGCTATCACCATCAAGGTAATTAATCACATTGCCTCGCTGATAGTTACGGCGGTTCTTACTTTCTTCGTCAGTTACATCGGTCATCTTTACGCGGCCCGTGCTGTCTCTTTCATATCTTTCGTTTGGATCAGTAGCAGCAGGATCCTTAACATATAGTTTCTGGTATTTATTACCACGGTAAGGGGCTACATCATCCTGGTTGCCTGCAACATCCAACCCGGTAAGAGGTCTGTACACATCAGCCACCCACTCACTAACGTTACCAGCCATATTGTAAATGCCGAAACCATTAGGATAGAAAGAGGTTACCTCAGAGGTGTATACTGCACGGTCGTTCAAACCACCAGCCACACCAGCATTGTCACCTGATCCTCTTTTAAAGTTGGCCAGGAACTGACCTTGCCAGCTACCATGTTTCGTATCACGCAAACCACTAGAGTTCATATTATGCGTCCAAGGGTAAACCTGCTTGTTAGATTGCAATTCTTCTCCTCTTTTACCTTCTTTTGTAGAAGGACGAGGGTTTTGATTGATCAAACCATAGGCTGCATATTCCCACTCAGCTTCAAAAGGCAAACGGTAATCAGGTAATAATAAACCATCTTCCATAGTCACAGTTGTACGCGGCGTACCCTGTGGAGTTTTTAAAGGATTCTTTTTAGAAGTAGCTCCTTTGCCTGGCTGAGCCTGGTAAAGTCCAAGTAAGTAAGATTTAGTAGTAAAGTTTTCCTGTCCTTGCTGACCCTGTACGCCCTGGGTAGAAACATATCCTTTTTGCATCAGGATACCTTCATTAACCCTATCGCTTCTCCAAAGACAAAAATCGTGGGCCTGCTTCCAGCTAACACCTACTACAGGATAGTAATTAAAACCGGGGTGGCGGAAGTAATATTCAACCAGCGGTTCATTATAGCTTAACTCGCTACGCCATACCAGGGTATCGGGTAGGGCAGCATCAATTATTTTCTGATTATTGGGATCGTCTTCCGGATTGAAAACCCTGTTAAGCCAGAAGATATACTCGCGGTAGTGCACATTGGCTACCTCTGTACGGTCAATATAAAATGAAGGAACTGTAACCCGGCGGGGGATATTATCCCAGTTGCCCATCACGTCTTCTTCAGTTTGACCCATAGTAAAGGTACCACCCTGAACAAATACCAAACCTGGCCCAAGGCCCTGTTCCTGGGATTTAGCTACCTGGTAGCCACCCTGGTTTTTGTCATTGTAGTTCCAACCTGTTACATCGGATTTGTCTTTTTTGTTTTTGCCGAATAGGCCGTTTTTACACGAGGTGAGCGCTGCGGCACAGGATAATAGGATTAAAAAATTTCTTACTTGCATGGTTGCGTTTTTTGTCTTTCTAAAGGAACACATGGATTTTTCATGTGTCTGCCTTGGTTTAACCATTGTTTGGAATAACTTTAACGCCATCTGATTGGAATTATTGTAAACCCAAATAGTTTTATAAGACAGATGTGCGAATATAGATAGAATGATATGAATTGTTTAAGGGGTTTTACGTTTTTTACATGTTAATTCTACGATAGCCACCACCATGTTCTCCATTCCAAAGCTACTGATCCTGAGTGTTTTGACAGCTTCAATGCTATGGTTAAAGGCCCAAAGAACGTATAAATCTTCATCTGTTTTAGCTACTGGAAACTGGTATAAATTCAGCGTTGACAGGGAGGGAATTTATAAGATTGACCCCTCATTCCTGGCAGCTTTAGGCATCCAGGGTTCCATCCCCTCTGGCCAGATAAGAATCTTTGGGAATGGAGGAGGTATGCTTCCGGAATCAAATGCCGGAAAGTCAATTGACGACCTGGAGGAAATAGCCATTATGGTTAATGATGGAGGAGATGGAGTGTTTGATGCCCAGGATCAAATATTATTCTATACAAGGGGTCCCAACCCGTGGTCACTGGATTCCAATAGCGGGCAATATCACCATATTAAGAACCTATACAGCGATAAGGCTTATTTTTTTATCACTGTAGGTGGAGTTGGTAAAAGGGTCAGGCAGCAGATCAGTTCTCCTGTTCCACAGAAGACTATAAGTTCTTTTGATGACCATTATTTTCATGAGCTTGACACGATCAATTTCCTGGCAAGTGGTAAGGAATGGCTTGGAGAAGAAATGGCCAATACTCCGGGTAAAACCCTGGCACTAAACTATAATATTGCCATACCAGGCATTATTCCCGGTCAGCCGGCAAGGATAACATCTAATGTAGTGGCCCGTTCTTTAAACACTGGCTCATCATTTTCAATATCTATAAATGGCATACCTGTCCAACAAATACCTGTTCCAGGAGTAGGTACTGGTATCTTAGACCCTTTTGCCCAGCAGGTGGAGAAAAAAGATAATTTCACTGCATCTCCCAACCCGGTAGTGACGCTCAACTTTACGCCCGGGAGTTTCAATAGCCAGGGATGGCTGAACTGGTTTGAACTATTTTACCGGCGCAGCCTGGAAATGCCCCCCTCTGGACAATTGTCCTTCAGATACCTGGGAAGTGTAGGGACACCTTCTGTTGAATATGTAATATTCAATGCAGATGCGCGTACACAGGTTTGGGATGTCACCGACATGGCCCAGCCCGTAGCTATGATAAGTGTCTTATCAGGTAATCAATTGCGGTTTACGAATGATGCCCTGCAATTAAAAGAATATTTTGCCTTTTCAAATAATTATTTGTCGCCATTGGCGGAAGGAAAGGTGGCCAATCAAAACCTTCATGCCAGTGGTCCCGCGGACTATTTCATCATTACTCCCCCAGAATTCCTGTCCGAAGCAGAGCGTTTAGCGGGTTTTCATGAGCAGCATGATCAATTAAAGACCAATGTGGTTACTACAGAGCAGGTATACAATGAATTCTCTGGTGGATCTCCTGACCCGTCTGCGTTGCGCAATTTCGTCAGGATGTTCTATGACCGTTACAGGACTTCCTGGAAAGATTCCGGAAAGTATCTCTTGCTTTTTGGGAAAGGATCTTTCGATTATAAAAACCGGGTACCTAATAATACTGCCTTAGTTCAGGTGTATGAAAGTAATTCCTCTTTAGATCCTTTGAGCACCTATACATCAGATGATTTTTACGGTTTTTTAGATGAGAATGAGGATATAAACTCGGGTTTGATCATCAATACCCTGGATATTGGAATAGGACGAGTGCCTGCAAAGAATTTAGTTGAAGCGAAGAATTTTGTAGATAAGGTGTTCACATATCATTCCCCTGCCTCCCTGGGTCCCTGGCGGAATAATATAGACCTGGTTGCGGACGATGAGGATAATAACCTGCACCTGCAGGATGCTGAAACCCTTGCAACTGCCATCGCTACTGAAGCTCCCCTTTTTAATACACAGAAGATTTACCTTGATGCATTCAGGCAGGAGAGTGGGTCAGCAGGAGGGCGTTATCCACAAGCCAACATCCAGGTGGACAATTCCATTTATACTGGCACCCTAATATGGAATTATAGCGGGCATGGAGGGTCTCAAAGGCTGGCAGAAGAAGTGGTGCTTGATCAGTCTATAGTTAATAAATGGGAAAACTCAACTAAACTGCCCTTGTTTATTACGGCTACTTGCGATTTTGCGCCTTATGATAATCCACTGGTGAACTCCCTGGGAGAAAATATTCTTGTGAGGCCTAAAACCGGTGGAATAGGGTTAATGACCACATCAAGGGTAGTGTTTGCCTATAGCAACAGGATCATTAATGAAAACTACCTCAAGGCAGCCCTTAAACCTGATAGCAATGGTCATTACAAATCTTTGGGAGCAGCCTTAATGGATGCCAAGAATTTCACCTATTTAAATTCCGGAGATGTTATTAATAACAGGAAGTTCGTATTGCTAGGGGATCCGGCCATGCGATTGGGATTCCCGGAATTGAAACCTGCTGTCAAAGCCATTAATGGCAGGGATATCCAGGGCTCCATAGATACTTTAAGTGCCGGAGAGTTTGTGTCTGTGGAAGGCTTTATTACCGACCTGCATGATGATCCTTTAAGCAGCTTTAGTGGTACAGCTTATTTATCTTTATTCGATAAGCCGGAAACCATTACTACTCTTGGCAATGATCCTGGTAGTTTTTCTGTAGGATTCACACAACAGGCAAACATTCTATTTAAAGGGAAGGCTTCAGTAGAGAATGGGCGCTTCTTTTTTCGCTTCAGGCTACCAAAGGATATTAATTACCAATATGGAAAAGGCAAGCTAAGCCTCTATGCGGAAAATGGTAGCATAGGGGGAGGCGGCTATTCTTCTAATGTTATTATAGGTGGAATAGATACAACAGCTAATAAAGATCACGAGGGGCCAGAGATCAGGGCTTATCTTAATGATGAAAAGTTTGTCAATGGCAGCATTACCAATGCAACACCTATATTGTTGGTGAAGCTGGTGGATTCATCTGGTATTAATACGGTAAGTTCCGGAATAGGCCATGACCTGGTAGCTACCCTGGATAATGATAATAATAAATACTATGTATTAAACAACTTTTATGAAACAGACCTTGACAACTTCCAAAAAGGAACTGTTCGCTTTCAATTACCTGAACTTGCTGCGGGGCATCATACATTAAAGATAAAAGCATGGGATGTTACCAATAACTCCAGTGAGTACGTACTGGAATTTACTGTCATTGCAACAGGCGAATTAAAATTGGAACACGTATTGAATTATCCTAATCCTTTTACTACGTCCACCAGTTTTTGGTTTGAACATAACCATCCATTTGAAGATCTGTATGCTAAAGTTGAAGTCTTTACGATTAGTGGCAAGCTTATAAAAACCCTCACGCAGACAATAAATTCTGCTGGAAACCGTTCCAATGACATTCTATGGGATGGCCGGGATGAGTACGGTAATAAATTAGGAAGAGGTGTCTATGTATACCGTATGAAGATCAGAACATCATATGGAACAACGGCCGAAAAGTGGGAACGACTCGTCATTCTTTAGCTATATAAACAACCAAACATTTTCCTTTTATAACCAAAACTGTATATTTTCACGCACTTTATAAACAAGAACTATGAAATCAACTGCATTACGACTGACAACTGCTCTTACGCTATTGATCGCAGGCGTCCTTCCCACATATGCCCAGGAAAGAATTAATGTTGTTACCACCGCTGTACCTTTTTTAAGAATCTCACCTGATGGCCGGGCAGGTGCAATGGGTGAATTATCACTGGCTACCAGTCCTGATGCAAGTGCCTCATTTTTCAATCTTGGAAAAGTTCCTTTTAATGAATCGGTAGCAGGTGTGAATGTAACCTACACTCCCTGGTTGAAAAAACTGGTGAATGATGTGTACCTGGCTTCACTTGCCGGTTATTATAAATTAGACGAAAACCAGGCGGTTTCTGGTTCATTGCGTTATTTCAATTTAGGTAGTATCCAGTTCACCGATAATAATGGTAATCCTTTAAATACTTCCAATCCACGCGAATTTGGATTTGACCTTGGGTATTCCCGCAAGCTTTCTGAAAAGATGGGTATAGGTGTTGGATTAAAATATATCTATTCCAATCTTGCCAGTGGTTACAGTGGCAATGGCAATACATATAAGGCAGGAAGTGCTGTAGCTGGTGATATTGGTTTGTATTACAGGGCACTTACTGAAGCTGGCCAGGGATGGGCCTTTGGATTGGCATTGACCAACCTGGGTTCAAAAATATCTTACACGGATAATGCAGAACAGAAAGATTTCATTCCTGCCAACTTTGGCATTGGTACCACTTATACTAAGGTCATAGATGAAAGCAATAAGATCACATTTGGTGTTGATTTGAATAAATTGATGGTTCCTACTCCACCAGTACCTTCCAATCCGCCAACACAACAGGATACGATCAACTTTAATAACTACCGGACCAAGAGTGTAGTTGGTAGCTGGTTTAGTTCGTTTGGAGATGCTCCAGGCGGCATGTCTGAAGAGATCAAAGAATTCCAGGCTTCTCTAGGTGCAGAATATTGGTATAATAACCAGTTCGCACTGCGTGCCGGCTATTTTTATGAAGATAAAACGAAGGGTAACCGCCGTTATTTTACAACAGGTGTAGGTATCAAGTACAATGTTTTTGGATTGAACTTCTCTTACCTTATTCCTGTTAATAGTGGTGTGAACCAAAACCCATTAGCCAATACACTTCGTTTCTCACTTGTATTTGATCTTAGTGGTGAAGGATCTACAACAGAATAAAAAGAAATCATTGTAATCATACAAGCGGCTCTGTTAATCCAGGCCGCTTTTTTATTTATTGCCAGGTACAGTAGCGGTAATTGTCTATTGAGCAGGTCGTATTATCATCACATAGCCTTCCTACATTTGCCAAAAAATAATATGGGCATCCGTATAGGTTTAGGAGTTGATTTTCATCAATTGGCAGAAGGCAGGGAATTATGGATAGGTGGTGTTTT
>Ga0157371_10003968_pt1 | contig 13126 bp, 19 predicted proteins | sample C45metaG_FD_113462 | JGI IMG/M metagenome (GOLD analysis project Ga0157371, IMG submission 113462) | Corn rhizosphere microbial communities from Kellogg Biological Station, Michigan, USA - C4-5 metaG | ecosystem: Host-associated > Plants > Roots > Rhizosphere > Soil | place: USA: Michigan... | reverse complement strand
ACAACGTCGAAGTGCGCCGCTGGGGCGCGCCGCGCCAATTCGATTTCGAGGTGAAGGATCACGTCGACGTGGGGACGCCGCTCGGTCTCGATTTCGAAACGGGAGCGAAGCTTTCGGGCGCGCGTTTCACGATGCTGCGCGGCCCGATTGCCCGCCTGCATCGCGCGCTCGCGCAGTTCATGCTCGATACCCACACACAGCAGCATGGCTACACCGAGGTGTATTCGCCGTATATCGTCAACCCGGAAGTGCTGTACGGCACGGGCCAACTACCGAAGTTCGCCGAAGACATGTTCCGCGTGGAGAAGGGCGGCGGCGAGAACGTGGTCACGCAGTACCTGATCTCCACGTCGGAGATTTCGCTGACGAACACCGTGCGCGATAGCATCGTCGACGCTGCGGCGCTGCCGATCAAGTTGACGGCGCATTCGCCTTGCTTCCGATCGGAAGCGGGGGCGTACGGCCGCGACACGCGCGGCATGATTCGCCAGCATCAATTCGACAAGGTCGAGATGGTGCAGATCGTGGCGCCCGAGACGTCCTACGAAGCGCTCGAGCAGATGGTGGGCCACGCCGAGGCGATCTTGCAGAAGCTGGAACTGCCGTATCGCGTGATCACGCTATGTACGGGCGACATGGGTTTCTCGGCTGCGAAAACCTACGACCTCGAAGTGTGGCTGCCGGCGCAGAACACCTACCGCGAGATTTCGAGCTGCTCGAACACCGAGGCGTTCCAGGCGCGCCGGATGCAAGCGCGTTATCGCAACGCTCAGGGCAAGCCGGAACTTGTGCATACGTTGAACGGCTCGGGCTTGGCCGTGGGACGGACGCTCGTCGCCGTGCTCGAGAACTTCCAGAACGCCGACGGCTCGGTGACGGTGCCTGCGGTGCTGCGTCCGTATATGGGCGGGGTTGAGCGGATCGAGGCGGGCTCGGCGAGTTGAGTTCACCTACTGGCTGGGCGGAACGGCTGGCCTTCCCAGTTTTTTGTGCAAAAGGGCTTGGAATGTAGTGACAGCTGTTCTATAATCTTCGCTTCGCCAAACGACGACCAGCTTGGCGAAGCGAATTTGGTGCAATCCAATTCGAGAAGTCGGAAAGGTGGCAGAGTGGTCGAATGCGCCGGACTCGAAATCCGGTGTACGGTTATACCGTACCGTGGGTTCGAATCCCACCCTTTCCGCCATAGAAGGCGTTTTCGCCTTGGTTGGCTGTAGTGCGATCTGAATTTGTACGGGAAACGCCAGTCGTCCGAAAGGAAACTGGCGTTTTTTCACGTCTATGAGAATCGGCTACGCCCGCGTGTCCACGCAAGAACAAGAAACTCGCGCCCAGCTTGACGCGCTTTACAAAGCCACCGTCGACGCGGTTCACGAAGAAAAACGGTCCGGCGCCAGTATCCGCCGCCCGGTGCTAGACAAGCTCCTCCGAAACCTCAAGCGCGGCGATACCCTCGTTGTCTACAAGCTCGATCGCGTCGCGCGTTCGCTGAAACACCTCTTAACAATCCTTGAGCGACTCAACGATCGCGGCGCAAACTTCGAGAGCTTGACGGAGCACATCGACACGAACACGGCAGCGGGACGGCTGATGTTCCAAATGCTGGGCGCATTTGCCGAATTCGAGCGGGAGATGATTCGGGAGCGGACGCTCAGTGGCATGCAAGCCGCCAAAAGGCGCGGAATCCGCCTAGGACGGCCTCGCAGCCTAACGGCAGACGACGAGAGGGCAGCGGTCAAGAAATGGCGTACAGGGCGATATACGCTGACGGCACTGTCGCACGAATATGGCGTACACCTGTCGAGCATCAAGCGCGCCGTTTATCGCGCCGACGTGGCATCGCAGCCACAACTGCCTATCGAATAACGCAGGCTCGCAGATCTACGAGCGCTGCTGTTCGGCATGGGGTTGGGGTAGGTGAGGCTTACCCCAACCCCACACCGGAGCATGTTTTTCTCGGTGGCCGTCAAGTCCAAGCCCTCCGGGGCCGCTTTGCGGCGACTTGACGGTACAGGCGTCAGTGACAAAACACAGATGCAACATACAGCCGTCAATTGGCAGATGAGCGAAGCTCGCGACTGTGCCACACCCGCGTCATCAGCACCTCCCCGCCGTCCAAAACGATGTAACGCAAGACATATGAACTTCGACCGAATCGCGCCGGCCACTCACGAAATTCGGCTCTCGGAGCGCCGATCATCGGATTCTCTGCAACTTGATCCGCTGCGTCAGCAATCACCGAGGCAGCACGCTTGGCAACCATTGGACTGTGGACCGCCAAGAAGTCATATAGACGTGCAACGTCATCGATAGCGTCTGGATGCCAGATCAGTCTGGACATTGACTGCGCTTCCCGTTCGCAAGGTCGTCAAGCCAACCACGGACGCGCTCATGGGCGACGCCCGCCACTCCCGACAGGTAAGAGTCGACCCGAGAACGGTCGACCTCGAGCGATAAGGCGTCCGCGAACACCGAAGCCACATACTCCTCGAGCGATTGTCCCGACCTATGCGCAGCCGTTACGACTGCCGCCTCAAGATCGTCCGGCAATGCCACCGTAAGCATATCAATCCCCCCAAAAAGACTGGTTCTCATTGTAGCCGGGCTGCCGCCGTTACGCGTAACGCTACACCTTCTGGACTTGGAGCACGAGAAGTACCTCGGTACGCCCCTTTAAACCGCCGCTCCCGTCCAGAAAGTGCGGCAACCACCACTCATGGTTGTTCGAAACAGATTCGGAGTCCTGCACCAGCCCACCGAGCACGATGACTTCGCCATCCTTCAGGCTTACCGTCGTATCCATCTGTCGCGTGTTCTTAGTGGGCGAACCGTTCACCCCCGAGGTAGTCGGCACAAAGCTAGAGATTTGCTCTTGCAGTTGTAGCTGGATGACGTCGCCGAGCACTACCGGTCGCACGGTGAAGATGACGCCCGCATCTTGATAGTCGACTGACTGAACCGGCGTTCCAGACTGCCCTTGATAGCTCACGCTCCCGAGCGTAGGCACCCGAGCACCCACGTTAAGGCTGACGCGCTGACCTGATACGACCCGCACATGAGGATCGCTGATTTCTTTAAATCGCGTATCAGCGTCAAGGGCCGATACCGCCACGTCGAGCAGATGCGACGAGAACGTCAGCGCCGAGGCGTCCGAGGCCGTCGACCCGTTGGATATGCCCACTTTCGCGCCAAGCACTTGCGCCGCAATTGAAAACGCATTGTTCTTCGCGTCCGTGTTCGAGACCTCATACACCCATCCCCGCACTACGACCTCTCCTGGCGCCGTATCCAATTGCGGTAACAACCCTCGGAGCAAACGCACATCCGCAGCCGTACCCACGAACACGAAATCGTCCGACGCGGAAGCACCGCCCCGCGGCGAAGGCGGATTCTCCATTGACGCAGACATCATGCTTGATGCAGCAACACCCGATGCCGATGAGGGAGCCGCAGTGATCGGGGCATTAGCAAACGACGAAACCGCCGATACTCGCCCGCTTATCAACGGCTGCACCGCGCTCGATAGGTACTCAGCCGTCCGAAACTTCGGGTGATACACCAACGTCTCAACGTCCGGCCTTGCCTGCTCAACAGGCTTGCGCGTGATGAAATCCACGCCTTCACGCGTTTGGACCGCGAATCCCATCGAATCAAGAAACACCTTCACGAACACACGAAGATCGCCCTTTTTGTCGTCGTACTGAAACGACACCTGACGCGTATCTGCAAGCACGTCCGAATCAATGACGTGGGGTACTCGCATCACATCGCCGTACAGAAGATCGACGAGTTGGCCAACGTTCACGAATCGCAAATCGAACGCGGAACCCTTCACGCGTGGTAGCGGCGTCGACGCTGGGATACCCGTAGGTAACGGCATGGAACCAGCCGTCTTGGACGCCACCGGACCCGACGCCAACGCAGGCACAACCGGTATCGGCGGAACCTGTTGCGCAGTCGCACTGCAGACCCAGCCCAGCACCCCTACAGCCCATATAACATGCGATAACCGCCTCATTTGTGCGCCCCCGTTACTGCCATTGGCACCTGACCGCCACCACCGCCTGTCCACGTCGCCACCCGTTGACCGTCCACCACACCCTCGACACGAAGCGATTCACCGCGAAACGTTTCATTAACGACGCTACGTAACCGACCGTTGCTCTCCGCGAGCAATACATAGCCCACACCACCACTCGAATACTCTCCGACCACACGCCACATCACTGATGGCATCCCCGACACCGGCCCTGCCTCTGGAGATGGTACTGACGGGCCGCTTAACGAACCGGCTGAACTCTTCGCGCCCGAATGCCCAACGCCACCAGTCATCGCCGTATAGCCACGCCAGGCCATCACGCCGGCGACAACTGCGGCCACCGGTACGATATACAGCGCCTTCGGAATAACAGCTTTTGGCTTGGTGTGTACCTCCGCGCTCGTATAAAGCGCAAAGACCTTGCGTGGGTAGCTCCACACCGTTTTAACGGCATCGCGAAACCCAGCATTCGGGTTGTGGCAGTGATCCCACTCGTACAACATCGCTCGACGCATACCGAATAGCCTGCGCACATGCACGTGACGGCCAACAAGGTCGCGAATCGTCTTGTTCAACCGCTGGGGGTGCTGCGTGATAACCACGAAATCGACGCCCATGTGACGATGCACGTGAAGCTTTTCGATATCTTCACTAGGTCTACTACCCATCGCGACCGGAGGCCAAATACGTTGCACCTCATCGATCACGATCAAATCGTTCTGCTGGACATGGTTGTGCCACTCCCTAACCCACGCGTCATCTACGAGTTCGTGTTCAACCGCAAGGTCTCTGATGCCGTTAACAACAACACGACGCCCTCCCTTGATTTCCTTTTGCAACTGAGACACCGCATACAGCGTCTTACCGCTTCCGGGCGTGCCCGTTATGAGAGAGATCGTCATTGCAAGAAGAACTTTTTGAAGCTCGAAGCACCGGCCAGCGCAACACGAGCGCTGATGGCACCACCGATGTAAGCCATCCCTTGAAACACGCCAGCCATAGCAAGCATGTTCGACATATCCGCAGGAATGCCACCGACAGCAGTATTCAGCCACGATTGGCATTGATTAATCGCGACATCGATGCCGGAAACAGTCAACACGCCGACCCCAAGCGCTACAAGCGCCTGAAGCAAGATCGGTTGGACCATTGAAAGAAGAAACGTTGCAAAAGGCATGACACTCCCGGATCAAATTCCCGCTATCACGATTAACGCTGCAGCCAATGCGGACAGCATCAGCACCAACGGCTGAACATTCCTGGCGAATTGACACAGAGGAGCAAACGAGAAGCTTAACTGCTGCCCGAAGACATTGACCGTCTTGTCAGCGGGACACGTGCCGGAGCTAGGGCCAATCGACCACGCAGTCATCGGCACCTGCACCGTGCTGGCCGGCAACGTCGGGGGAGAGGGCGGAGACCCCAGCGTCGAGCAAGCGACCGAATTGGGATTGTTCACGCACATATCATCGATTGTCGTACCACCGCTCGATGTAGTTCCGCTCGACCCCGTTGTTGTATACGTTCCGGTCGTACTGAAAGGAATGGCCGATGCACCAAGTTGTGCCGGCGTTGTATTTACGAAATCATTGAACGTTGCTTGAACCGGTGACGCCGCAATGTCCGCCGCGCTGATCGGCGTTGTCGCTGAGTACGGGATGCCAGCATAGCCCGGCAATGCCGATGCGTCTTGCCACAGTTGATTCGCCATTGCGGCCACCAAGGGAACCGGCAACGGCGCTGGAAGCATGCCCGACGTTATATCCGGTGCAATCGTCGCGAGCGTCCCCGTCAGATTCGGATTCACGTACGCGGGATTCTTCGAGGCCGAACTCGCCATGGTATAAGTCGACGCAACGGGCGGGGACGAGGCACCGCCGCTGTAAACGTTGTAGTTCACCGTCAACGTATAAGGTAACGGCTCTACAGAAGCAGACGTACCGGCAAAGACGATGCTCGGGCTACAACCCTGGTAGATCGTTGAAATGCCACATAACCATCGCGCTAAAGCTGCAGCCTCTTGATTTGCAAGGTCAGCCCCGCTACTACCTGCCAACACCGCATTCGAGATCGCCGGCTTGTCGAAACTCCAAAAAGAGTAGTACGGCAACGAATTCGGCAACAGCGACAAGCCTTGCGGACAACCGCTAGTACAGCTTGGCAAGACGTAGTAAACACCACCACCCGATGACCCTGAACCGCTCGATGTCTGAACCTGCAACGTGATCGAAGCCGGCATAGGTTGCCCATCCGGTGTAGTACCTGACGACGCATTGTTTTGCAGCAGCTTATACGCCCCCCACGCCACGCCACCTACTGCCGCCAACGCCCCGACGCCAAGCGCGACTGATCCCCAGACGGGTGAACTAGCAACGGTCATAATCGCGGCACCTGCAGCACTCGCGGTACCGGCCGCAGTACTCAGCCCGCTCATCGTGGCCGCCAAAGCAGCGGCACCCACAACGACGCCGCGACGAGCAAGGTTTGCCGCAACCGCAGCGGCGATTTCGGTATTCAGGCCACCGGTGAATGCAGGCCCCAACGTCGCTACCTGCGCATACGCCCGATTCTGTACAAACAGCATTGAGCACAACGCAAACACGATAACTACGGTGCGCTTGAACATGATCAGAGAAAAAGAATGAGCCCAACTGCGTAACACGTCGCGACGACAATACCGACGCACTCATAGAACCACGTCATTGCTAGCTCTCCCCGGACGACTCCAACATCCGCCTCAACGAACGAAAACCGAATGCGATCGCCATAGCAAGCAGCACGGCCCCGCCGATATCCAGACCAACCATCTCACCACCCAGAACCGGCTGATCACTCGCGCCTATACCCTTCACCATCAAATAGGCCGTGTTGCCGTTTCCATCACTCTGGCAACCCTGCGCCGCGCCCAAAGTCGCGATCTGCTGGTACGTCCTGCCCGAATACGTAAACGAGAAAGTCTCCTGATACCCCTGCGGCACCGTCACGCCACTGGCAGGAAAGTCACAAACGACGAACGCATCGGCCATCCGACACCCCGCATCAAAAAAATGGGCGCCCCAACAATCAGAGCGCCCTGTCAACCTTTACCCGCCGCTCATCAACGACCGATGAAGCCCTTTACAACCTTGAAGCCCCATGCCACAACCACCACCGCCAACACAGCGAGACCCACGTCCTGAATGATCGGAGTCACACCGCTGATGCTCGACAAAATCGCCGTGTCGCTGAATGCCGGAGTCGCCGACCCCGACCCCGTCGATTGAGCAAACGCCGACACGCTACCGATAGCGCCGGCAACTGCGACTGCCACCGAACGAGCAGCACCCTTCATACGCTGAAGCTTCTTCATTTTTCTACTCCCTGATTGGCCCACTGATTAGGATTCGTCCGAGCGGGCCGCTCTCGAACGAATCGACTCCCGTTTAGGCGGATCACGTCGCATCACAACACGCGTCGCGTAGCCCACCCCCTTGCAGACCAAATACGTCGAAAGCAGCATGTTCAACAACATCAACTGCTCAACGATCCGGTCCAATGCATCGATCGGAATGCTCTCCACGTCGCCACTCCTTCCCACCGGCCGAGGCATGACCGGCCACCCGCAGGCATCAATGCAAAGCACGCTCGACGAAGACAACGCTCACAACGTCAAACGCACCATCGCAATGGTCAAGGCCCGCTTGACACGCCTCATCAGCTTCGCCGAAACCACCGGCATCACGAAGACGCGGAGTAAATCCCACGTCGCCATCGCGAGGACACAGAAACTCGCCGCTGCCGAGGTCCTGCACCACGTAGACCACGACCCCGTTCACGATTAGCTGCTCTTCGAAGCAGCGCCCGAGCGAGCCGTCGGCTTGAGCGCATGCATCACCGTCTTCGACGTCTTGCCGTTGCTCACGATCTCAAGCTCGGCAATCGCCTCAAACGGGAAGGGCAGGTGCTTGTACTTGTCGAACTCCGCCGCAGTGCCGAGCGTGAACTCAGCCGACGCAAAACCTTTAGCGGTGCCCTTCGAATCATCAAGGGGCGTTTCCGTATAGACCTTGGTGCTATCGAACGACGTGCCGTTCTCCATCGTTCCCTTGCTCGCCTTCATGCCAAGCACTTTCACTTCGCTCTGAAACTTCATCGCTCACTCCCATGGAAACATCGGCTGGTCGAAAGACCTGTTCCTCTGGCCAGCCATCATCAGAGGGGTCTAAATCGTTGAACGGTTGCGCTGCGGCTCGCTCGTGCATCGGCGTATCGCAAAACTCGTATCCAGGCACTTTCAACCGAGTCGGCCATTCACCTGATTTGCTAGTGATCGCTTCGAGGAACGCCTCGTCACCCATCAAGCCGCGCAGCACAGCCACGTACTTGCCGTACGAAGTCAAGATGTTCAGCAGGCTTGCATCGACGCTGATCTCCGCCGCCTTTTGCTTGATCTCAATTCGCAAAGGTGTACGAGCTTGCTCAAAGAAGCGGAGGCAAGGGTAGGCCGCAACAAAATAGCCGGACGGATCGAGAAGCGCATCCAGAGGGATTACGCGCTTGTCGTTGCGCACCTCAACCTCAAATCGCACCCACGGCGACGTTTCATCGCCTTGTTCCATGCCCTTTTCGTACACGCGGCACATCTTGCCGTTCTTACGGCGGCCGACGTACAGACTTCGACCCTTGCCACTTGGGTTCCGCCAGTCGCCCCGGTGCTCATGAGTAGGCGCACGGCCGGAAACCGTGAAGAGCCCTTCGTCGTACCACTCGTCGGCCTGATCGACTGTGTACTCGCCCCGCATGCAGTCATGCGCCAAGTCGATACGCGTGATCGTGGGCCTTGCTGCGGTGCTCACTAGGAAGTCGTAAAGTCGACCCTCCCAGCCATCCTTAGCCGCCAAACATCCTTGACCAGTAAGATTGACGAGCATCGTCCCCCGCTGGCTAGATCCCCCAATCGCGACGTAGCCATAACCGTCGCCCAATTCCCAGGCACCGAGGTAGAAGTCACGCCGAACGTGCAAATCCTTCGTGACACCGAAGCCGAAGATGCCCGCAAGAACCTCGCTAGCTTCGAGCACAAACTCGTCATCGCCCACCAACTGCCGTCCAGCCGTCTTGCAAAACGTTTGCTCACTTACGGTAAAGCGAAGCGTGTCGATCATCGCGACCTGATCGCCGCATGGAACGCGCACCGCAATCGTCTTGACTTCGCCCGACTCAGTGACGACAAGCTGCAATCGTTCGACGGTCGCGAGCGGCGCTCTATCCGTATCCCCCCTGTTAGTACGGGGGGGGCATTCACGCGGAGCGCCGCCGCGCGCCTCGGCCGGGCAGGCCCGACCAGGGCGCGTGGCAGCGCTAGAGCGCGGAGCAGTCTCCTTAGGAGTACTAATGGAATCGACGAGAGCGACGTTCTTAAGTTTGCCCATGGCTTATGCGGTCAATTCAACAGAAACGAGCGTCAACCGGTTCGGCTGACGACCTTGGCGATACAGCTGCGTGCGAGCCTTATCCCGCGCTTTGGACGATGTACGCGCACGAACCTCGACCGTCGCGACTCTCGTACCGTGCGACGTGTACGCGTGAACTCGATATGCAGACACAGGCACCCCGTTCGATTCTTCGTTTTGTTACCGGCGCTCGCCGGACGGCTTTCCCGAAACTGCTAAACTTGATCGCGCACCAATAACCACACCGGAGCGCGCATGCCCACCGTCTACATCGTGAAGCAGGACAACGAATACCTCACCCAAGGGCCGGACGGCGATGCAAGCTGGACACCGTCAGTAAAGAACGCGGGCAAGTGTCAGTCGCGTGAGGAAGCCGAAGCACTCGCCGACGAGCACGCCGATCCGGGGCACTACGAAATCATTGAGATGCCGCAACAACCATGACGGCTGATTCGATTCTGTAGAACGGCCGTATGTACGCCTCGACCTTGTAGGTCCCCGGGATAAGCACCAAGCCCTTGCGCAGGGGCATCGGACGACGCAGTTCTCGGCCGTCCGGCAACCGCAGCACGCCGTCTGCCGACAAGAACGGAATATGGCCCGAAATGAACGGTGCCACGCACGACCTCACGCGCTCGCATACGAACTCGCACTGCACTAACTGTCCGCTCTTCACACTTACCTCCATATGGCTCATTTACGAAGTGACCGCCGACGTTCGACCAGCCTTACAAAGCGCCGCAAAGCAAGGAACGCGAACAGCGCCAGTAGCGCTCCGAAGAACGACGACGTGTAAAGGGCCCACAAGGCCACGCGGCCGATCTCACGCATGAACATGTCCAGCGGCATCGAGGCCAAATCACCAACAACTTGTACGGACATATGCCCTCTATCTCCCAATCCATCCCGACACTCATCAACAACGCTGCTATCGGCCTAACAACCGGCATCGCTGGTGCCACCGCCTACGTGCTCGGCTTCCGGCTACTCGGTTGCCTCGCGGTCATTGGCGGGGCCATCGTGTTTTTTGCCAACGTATTGCCGCACTGAAAGCACGCTTCGGCTTACATCCGACAGCGCGACCGCCGACGCTGAATCCACGTGCCAAGAAGTCGGCCGATGCGCTCTCCGAGTCCATCCGCGACGCGAACCGCAATAACAGCGAAAACACATGAGCAGAACATCAGAAGCGCGAAAGAAACCGCGACATGGGCGATCACGGGCGCTAGGTCTTCTACAGGCATCGACCCAAGATCACGCAGCAAAACTGCACTCATAGGACCCTCATGCAAGAAGCCATTTCGATGCCGTTGAGCCTCTAGAACCATCGCATAGACCGAGCAATGCACCAAAAACCAACAGCCGAAATTGTTGCCGCAGCAATCACACAAGCGTCATGGGGTGTCATGCTTGTCGTCGCAGGCTGCGTAAGTGCGACGAATCCCCATATCGACGCAATGACGCACGTCATCGGGCTAACACTTTGCCCATTCGGCGTCGCTCAAGTTGCAACTGCGTGCGGCATCTGCATGTACAACGACAAGGCACGAAGGGCCGCCCTTGTCCTTAACTACGTCGGCATCGCTGTACTTGCCTTCCAACTGCTACCGCCACAAACGGCAGACTACATACCGCCGGGGCCGCCCCCCACGTCCAGAATCACGGCAATCGCGTATCTGCTGCTCACGACGGCCAAATCGCTCATCTCCAACGACACGGACCCGACCATTAAGCTGGTCGCAACCATAAACATGGTCGCTGCCGCCGCAATCAATTTCTATCTCAGCCGCCCCGCAACGTTCCGCCGATTCAACTCGGCGCATCGCGAAGACTGGACGACACGGCACCTCAACTAGCCATTTCCGCAGCCGCCACCGGTTTACCTTTTCGCCGGACCTGCTAGACTGCGGCTTTGACGTGAATCGGCAAATTTTTGCGCTTCTGCCAAAATCATTGGGCGAATTATTTGGGCCAAAGCGCAAAAGTGTCAAGGGGAATTTCTATGACGATTGGTGAACTTCTAGATGCTGCAAAGCGGAAGCAAGGATCGCTAGGCGCGGTTGCGGATCGCCTGGGCTTCCATCAGTCGCGCCTCTCGGAGTGGCGGGCGGGCAAGCGGAAGCCGAACGCAAGCGAGATTCTCATCCTGGCAGAGCTTGCCGAGGTCCCACCGCTTGAGACGCTCGCAAAGATCGAGCAGGAACTCGATGCAAAGAACGCTTCCGTATGGGCGCGGGCACTGGGAAACCTCCGCGCGGCCGGAGTAGCCGCGACCGTGATCCTTACACTCGCGACCTGTTTGACCCCGAGCCATGACGCACGAGCGGCCGGGTTCGAAAACCACCCTTTCCGCCAGGATTAGAAAAACGGGCCTTCGGGCCCGTTTTTGCATTTGGCCTACCTTGCCAAATGCAACTGAGGGCTAGGGGGAAGGGGCGCAGGCGAACGCGAACGCCTTTCGCCTGGCATCCGGTGCAACACCGCGCCGGGCCGTTCTAAAGACGTCCTCCGCAAGCAAAGGACCGCGATACTCTAGTGGTTCACAATAAACTCGCCGCCAGATCGCTGAAGCATCTCCTGGTCATCATCGAGCGCCCGCAAGAGCGGGGAACACTACGCTTTGAATGCCGCGCCGAGAGTAGCGCTACAAACGCTCCGCTTTGACGGTCGACGTTGCAACTCGTTTGAGTTCTCGTAGAATTGGAGCGGGAAACGATTCTGTGCGGACGAGGAATTACGTATTGGCAGCCAACAAGCGGAGGCTGCAGCCCAGTCTATCGAGGGGCAGCAAAATCGGTGACGAGCTAAGGGCGGTACGATGGCAGTTTAAGTCCCGGGGTCGTCGTGCATGGACTTGGTGCAACGTTGGCTTACATGGTTGCGTGCCATTGCTGCCGCCCGATACGAATTTGCTAAATCGCCAATACCGTAACGCGGGGTTAACATGAGTGAGCGGAATCGTCCTCCGATTCGAGATGAAATAAAACGGCAAGTGCGTCAGCGTTGTGGCTTTGGCTGCGTAATATGCGGGCTGCCACTATACGAGTATGAGCACATGCTTGGATGGGCAAATGTGCAAAGACATGAGGCGGACGAAATTACTCTGCTATGTAGATTCCATCATGGCGAAAAGACTGCCGGGCTGCTTCCTCTGGGGGAGGTGATCAAGGCAAACGCCAGTCCTGTGAACGTACGTGACCGAGCATCTAGGCCATATCCCCTTCATTACTCGGGCGATAGTGTCGAATGTAAGATCGGCGATTCGACATTCTTAACGTCAAAAGGGCAAGTGAGCATTGCTCCAATAGTGGTCTCCGGCGAACCGCTCATCGCATTCGACCTCGTGGATAATCAGCTATTGCTCACCTTAAATCTTTACGATAAAAATAACGACATAATCCTAAAAGTAGATAAAAATGAGCTTATTTATAGCGTAAATCCTTGGGATATAGCGTTTATCGGTAACGTCTTAACGTTGCGTGAGAGCAAGCGAAACATCCTCATCGAAGTAGAGTTTTTGGTGCCGAATAAGATCCACGTTCGTCGAGGTGTATTTTATAAAGACGGCGTGGAGATCATAATCGGCCGAGACTACTTTTATGTCACAAATTATGATTTTATGGCTTGCGGCGCGCCACTGGTGGGCGTGCATGTT
>Ga0157371_10003966_pt1 | contig 13129 bp, 16 predicted proteins | sample C45metaG_FD_113462 | JGI IMG/M metagenome (GOLD analysis project Ga0157371, IMG submission 113462) | Corn rhizosphere microbial communities from Kellogg Biological Station, Michigan, USA - C4-5 metaG | ecosystem: Host-associated > Plants > Roots > Rhizosphere > Soil | place: USA: Michigan... | reverse complement strand
TCATTAGCATTGAGCAGGGATATGCTCGCGTATTCCAAACGTTCTTTTCCGGAACTACCAAAAACCTGGCCTTCAACGGAACTGCTTTGTGCGAAAGAATTGATGACGAAAAAAAGTGCGACAATAGAAAGGAAGTATTTCACGGTTTTATTTTTAACAACAATAATAACGATTTTCCAGGGTTGGTAACTTTTTCTTCCTTTACTTGGATAAGGTATTTAGCAGGATCAAAACTTAACCCTTTATTTGGATCATTATCAACTTCCTTTTTCCGATTGTCTTTATCGAAAAGGCGCGTGTGATTAAGCGCAACTTGTCTTTATGCCATTTCAGGAGCTTTATAAACAAAAGAGCTTCCGATTCATAATTGGTAGGGCTACGCCAATATTCGCTTCACGACAATCATAAGTAACAGGAAATAAGGTATAATTTTAGCTCTTAAGTAAATATTCATTTATTCAACAGGAAGCACGGCATGTTCTTCTTTTTGCGTAGAAAGTTTGGTGGATATCTTAGGCTCTTTAATCGCAATAATTGTTACCAACGCTGAAATAAACAAAGAGCCGGACATAAAAATATACGAGGCGTCAAAACTTCCGGTATTCCCATTTAAATAGCCAACCAGGTAGGCCCCTGCAAAGGAACCTAACGCTCCAAAACTGTTAATTAAAGCGACAGCACCTCCTGCTACATTCTTAGGTAATACTTCTGTAATAATTGCAAAGAAAGGTCCGTAAGGGGCATACATCGCACCTCCGGCTATCACCAACAATATAAAAGATAACCAAAAATTATTGGTGCCCACTAAATATGACGCGTAAAAAGCTACTGCCCCGAGCAACAAAAAAGGCCAAATGAACTTCTTTCTCTTTAACGTTTTATCAGAAAAATGAGAGGCAGCAAGCATTGCAATAATGGCCAATATATATGGTACGGATGAAAGCCAGCCCGTTTTCTCTATATTCATATTGGGAGCCTTATTAATGATAGATGGAAGCCAAATTACAAAGCCGTAAACGCCAATACTCCATAAAGCGTATTGAAGGGAAAGTAACACGACCACGCGCGATTTAAAAGCTTCTGCATAATTTTTTACCGGTTTAATAGTTTGTTGTTCCAATGCGAGTTGCTCCTCCACATCATCTTTCTGGGATTCAGACAGCCATTTAGCATCCTTTACTTTGTCATTAACAAGGTACCACCAAAAGAAAGCCCAAATAATTCCAGGTGCTCCTTCAAGAATAAACATCCAGCGCCACCCCAAGGTACCTACCAGGTGACCAGATAAAATTGACATCCAAAGGATGGTAACCGGATTGCCAAGAATCAAAAAAGTATTGGCTCTTGATCGCTCTGACTTGGTAAACCACCTACTTAAAAAGATAATCATAGAAGGCATTACAGCACTTTCCACCACCCCCAGCATAAAACGGACGACTATAAGCAGGGTTACATTATGTAAAACACCGGTAGCCATTGCCAATAGTCCCCATAGAATTAATGACCAGAAAATCAGCCTTTTGGCGCTCTTATTGGCAGCGTACAGTGCTCCGGGAATTTGAAAAAAGAAATAACCAAGAAAAAAGAGCGAGCCCAGCAACGAAGACATGGAAGCTGTAATATTCAAATCATGCGCCATTCCGCCTGCCAATGCAAAGCCGAAATTCGCCCTATCCAGGTAGGCAAGGCTATAAGTGATAAAAACTATTGGAATTAAACGATACCAGCGTTTTTTGGCTAATGGTTTCGGCATATCTTAGTTAGTTTTTTAATACTTTTTATATCAATAGTAAAAGACATTTAGTACCACCTTTATTGTTCAGGTAAATAACCCTCTTAACGGTAATTTGCAAACGTTTTTATCAATTCTTAATCGTGATGCTATTGCGGAACGCGAACCTTTATAACGATTTTTTTTATTACATTGTCTCCATCCACCTTTATTGCAGGACGATGGATCTCTTCAGGTGAAAAAATAAAAAAGGTAGTTGAATCTGCCGGGAAGTATTTGTCTCCTGCATTTACCGTAAAATATTCGATATCTTTTTCTTTAATATAAGGAACAGTAAGCTTTTTGTTTGGATTGTCGATTGGGGTAATTCCCATTTCCGCCTTCCCATGTATAATATATTGAAGATCATTAAAGTTGCGATGAGCCTCCCACAGCACCGAATCCTTTACTTTGGGAACACCTTCCCAAACGATTGCATATACATTGCCGGGATCAATTACATGATTTCCCGGCGTTAATGCGTTCAGATCCTGGGTTTTCAAAAAATTAAAGGCTTCATCCCACCAGGTACTTTTCAGATGATATTGTCGTGAAAATTCCTGCTTATTAATACTATTGTTCGGGGCAATATCTAATCCATGTAACCATTCACCATTGGAGTACCACGAACTAGTTGAATCATTACCAGACATCACTGTTTTCGATGGATTTGATTTGCTTTGGCAACCGAAACAAATTACAAGAAATGATAAAATAATAAAAACATAACCATTTGAGGACCATTTTTTTTTCATTGAGCGTGTTTTAATTTAACTGTTAGTATACTATTTTAAATTATTACCTTGTTTCAATTGTAACCGAAATCAGATTATGCTATTATGCTTACACGATTCAACCGGCTTTACCGCACGCCTTCTTCCATAGATTAAATCAGGTTTTAACGCGTCGATTCATGACAGTAGTACGTCCTCTTTTAACTAAAATCGCGACAAGTTATATTATTTCATTCCATCCGACGACACAGTTCATTTCCGGTTAACGTCAAATCTAGGTCAAATTTATCAAATTCTGTTTCCGGGAAGTATAAAGTCATAATTTCTTTACACGAACGGTTTTTGCTTCTGCCAACAAGAACGTTTTACGCAAGCTACAGGTGCTGCATAAAAGTCGGTCGATTTTGACTTTGCTCGGGATTAACCTACCCTAAAAAGTCGACAGAAAAAGGATGAAGGAAACTATATTTAAAAAATTTTTCTCCTAATGTAACACTTTGACCGCTTCAACTGTTATATGATAAACAGCTTCGGTTTTATGGATGCAGCGCAGTTCAAGGCGGAGGTCTTTTGTTGGAAAGACTTGTTATACAGGTTGGCGCTGCGGCTGTTAAATAACCCATCCGAAGCTGAAGATGCTGTGCAGCACACGATGATGAATATGTGGCAAAGAAAAGATGACTTGAATAAAATAGAAAACCTTAGGGCGTTTGTGATAAAGGCTTTGAAAAATGATTGCGTTAACCGGTTGAAGAAGGAAAAAACAATTGGAAGACATCATGGCCAGTTTGGTAAAATGCAATCCTTTTCTACCGAAGTTTCGAATGGGAATATGGTAGAAATAATAAAAGGCGAAATAAATAAACTGCCGGAAAAGCAGCGGTTGATCATGCAGCTTTGCGACGTGGAAGGTCTGGATATCAAAGAAATAGCAGGGATAGTAAATATAGATGAAGGAGCTGTGAGAACCAACCTGAGCAGGGCAAGGCAAAAAGTAAAATTGCAAATAATAAAACTACAGGAATATGAAGAGCGGAAATTATGATCGGTTGATGGATAAGTTTTATGCCGGCAGGGCAAGTACCGAAGAGATCAGTATATTAAAAGGCGAAGGTTTGCTTGACGATCAGGACATCTTTTATGCTGAACTGCTGAATTCAGAAAGAGGGCAAAAGATGGATTGGGACTTTGAAGACCTTATAAAGGAAGTACCAGCCACAAAAGTAGTGGCTCTTCCGGCGCGACGCTCATTGATGAAAAGAATCATGGCAGCAGCAGCCGTAGTTGCAACAATTTTAATTGCTTATATTTTTTGGCCGCAGCAACAAAAGCAGAAGCAAATAGTACATGTACCGGTAATTAATAAAAAAGCTGATAGCGGCAGGAAGCTGCCAACCACTCCATCATTAGCTGTTCATGGAGTAAAAGATTCGGTATTCCTATCTGAAGATGTAAAAAACCCTGCGCCGGCGGGTAAGAATTATGCAGTGAAAACCAGGAAGGAAAGCGGCCGAAAAAGTACTAAAGATGCTGCAAGTGATAAGGAGGAAAACACGATGAACAGCCAACATTTTATGGTAATGGTAAACGGGAAACCGGTTACGGATGAAGCAGATGCGATCCAAATAATGAAGGAATCGCTGAGCATGGTTTCGCGCGATATTACCAATACAGTAGAGGAGCTAAAACCTATGGGGCAGATAAAAATAAAATTATAGCTATGAATGAATAGTAATCCCTGGCCAGGATTATAACTAAAACGGAAAAACCCGAATATCAGGGAAGAACAAAAAATGTCAACCGGATGAGTTGATACAACATTAAAAACATTAAAAACAATTAAAAAAATACAAATGAAAAAGTTATTTATAATCATTGCGGTTTTCTTTAGCACCACTGCTTTCGCACAATTAAATGATGTGCACAAGATCTTTGACAAATACCAGGATGTAGAAGGCATTACTTCTATTAAAGTAGAAAAGCCGATGTTTAACTTATTGAATAAGCTGAATATTCAAGATGAAGATGTACAAAAAATAAAACCTCTATTGGGGAAGATTAATTCTATAAATATCCTGATATCCGGTGCTGGTAAGCTCCTCGATAGTGTTGCAGATATTAAGCCAGGCCTTATCAAACAAGGGCCTGGTCCGGCAGGATTGCAGCACGAAATTAACGCGGCAGTAGGGAAATTAAATTATCAAGAACTGGTAACGATAAATTCGAGCGGAAGGAAAATAAAATTATTGACTTTAAACGCTACCGGTGATGTACTACACAATTTACTATTGTCTATCACGGGCAGCGACCAAAATGTTTTAATGTTGCTGGATGGAGAAATACCGATGAATGAATTAAATAAGTTCATTTCAGAAGAAAAATAATTTCACCGCACATTCTAAAACATTATGAACCATTTTATTTTTCCAATAAAAGCCTTTTTTGTTTTTTTACTGGCAGCAGCAACTTTACCTTCCTGCCTGGTTTCCTCCAGGAGCAACGTCGCTGTCTTTAATAAAAGTGAGTATGCCAGTTCGGTGTCAGTGAAGACGATTAAGGTGCCATTACTTATTAGCAAACCTATAATTAAAGTATATTTAAGAAAGGAGGAAAATGTACCAAAAGAAGTTATTCATCTTATAGGCAATTTGAAGAAAATCAGGGTTACGGTGGCAGAAACAGATAACCCAAAAGTTGTTAATGATTTTCGTTTGGAAGTACAACGGCGTGCCGGTAAGGCATGGCTTTCAGTTCACCAGGGCGACCAGTGGATCTATTTAAAAGCAGACGAAAATGCGAAAGATGTGATCAAAAGAATCTCTATTGCGATTTCCTCGCCGGAAGAAAACCAGCTGGTTTATGTAAACATGAAGTGCAATCTAACGCCCGATCAATTGAGCCAACTGATCAATTCTGCTATGGATTCCGATGAAGGGAAAAAGATTTTGAAGGAGGAAGTACTAAACTGAATTATAATGAAACAATTGACGAAGTTTCTATTGAATTACTCCCGGCGCTTTGAATATAATCCGTGCCAATTTATATTATGCTGAAGAATACCACGATTAATTACATACCGTGGTAAAGCAATACCAATCGCAACTCCGATGATCATGGAAGCGAGAACATCACTTGCGTAATGAATCTTTCGGGCATGCTGCAATTTGCAACCGTATTCTACAGGCGTAAAAATGTAAATCTATAAGCAGATTCTGTATTAATTCTGATTTTTCCGGACTCATTAGAAGTTCACTTTTCATGATATTTCACTGAAATTAAAAAATCAAAACGAGTGTCCCGCATATAATGAGCAAAGCGCCGATACCTGTTTTCCAGGTTAACGGCTCTCCTAAAAAAATAATTGCTAAAATGATGGCAAACGCGACACTCATCTTATCAACCGGCGCCACCTGTGAAACCTTTCCTAATTGAAGGGCTTTAAAATAAAATATCCACGACAGCCCTGTGGCGATACCCGAAAGGCAGAGAAAGATAATATTTTGTTTGGTCAGGGTTTGCATGGTGGAAGTGCCGCCCCGAAAAAAAGCAATTCCCCAGGCAAGTATTAAAATCACCACTGTGCGAATAGCGGTAGCCAGGTCTGTATCAACGCCTTTAATACCAATTTTAGCAAAGATGGCAGTAAGTGCCGCAAAAAGTGCCGCCAATAAAGCAAATATCCACCACATAACCGTCGGTTTTAATGATTATAAAATTTCAATTCAATCGTTCATCTACATTGATGCAGAAATCCAGCCGGTAAAACTAGCAAAGTATTCGCCTAATATATCAACTTGTAAAATCATCTGAGGCAGATGCTGCAGTAAACCAGCATTATTTCTTGTTTCAGCATTCCATCCAATGTTACCCCACCATATGTTATTGCTTTCGCTGTCCAGTTTGCGACTGAAAATAAGGCATCCATCAATGCAGTTTATTTATCTGAAGGAAAGGAACGCTGTTCTGTTGAGAAAAATCTCAGCTTAGAACAATTAATTGGTAAAACAATTAATGCGGATTTGCTTATTATGGATTCCGAAAGCCACTTTACGGAAAAAATAGCGGCAAAAATTAATTGTACAACCTTTTTTGTGTCATGTGACGAAATGCCGAAAAAAGTTGCCTTACTGTTTGACAACAGCCTTTCAAGCAAAAAAGCAACCGAAACCTATATTTCTTTTTTTCCTGGATTTGCCCGATTTGCCTACTTATCTTTTCCCTGTTAATGGCAGCAAAAAAGATCAACGGGAATTGCAATCTTATTTTAATGTGCTTCAGGAGCATTTTTCAAACCTGATGTCACCCATTCAAAAAGGGAATGAAAAAGATAACTTTGAAGATTTTTGGATCAGGATCAGCTGCCAGGAGACATTTTACTGGTAACGGATAGATTTGGAAGAAGCACTTTTTCCCATTTTTTTCATCCGGATCATAGTAAATCTGCTGTGGAGAGAAAAGATATTTCTTTGTTTATTGCAGCCTCCACCTGACTCTCGATTTCATTATTCCTCTGTTAAATGCTTTTTCGGATCTGTTATAAACTCTTGTTGCTAAGACAGGATAAAACAAAATACTTTGATCGTGTTTCATCCGTCAAAATTATTTTGTTTTATCCTCCCCTTTTTCTCCGAGCTTTACGATATCCCCTGTTTTAAACAGAATAGGTTCCAACGTAGCTTTCCACCTCGGAATCTTACGAATTAGAAACTCGAGGTCCATACCAAAATGCTTGAATTCTTCCTGCTGGGCATTCTGCATAATTGCCTGGGCGTCTTTATCTGTTTCCACAGATATACGTTGTTGGTACCAGTTAATAGCGTCAGCTTCCTCAGTTAACGAAGCAAGCATTCTGGCAATAGTTCTGGTTTCTTTAGAAAGTTCGCTGGCCGGCTCATGGTATTGTTCAAAACCCATAATTTTTATTTTTTTAAGAATGTAAAAAATATTTTACGTCAAGAATTGATCCAAATAAGCTGTTTCCGCCGTGTAAACGTCCATCAATTGTGTGATGGAGTTAAGAGCCAAGGATGCAATGCGAGACGTTGCTAAGAAGAAAAAGAAATAGCAGGTGAATTTGTGACTTTTGACAATGTTTGCGAAATACGAAGAGTAAGTGTTCCAGCATTTACCGCCTGGCATAGTAGCGCCACTTACTGATCAGAAAGAATGAATCTTAAGAAAAAACATCTATAGAAGTTATCCTGAAAATTTTAACTTGTTGCCACTCAACGGCCTCTAATTTTTTGTTAACCTTCCCAGTCATTATGAAATTATAAACGCTTAATTGCCGAATTTTAAATAAATATCTACCCATGAAAATTTTAATAATTTCCTTATTAAGCGCTTTCCTTGTTGCCTCTCCGTGGCAAACTGACATCAAAACCGCGGAACAGATTGCACAAACAGAAAATAAATTTATCCTGGTAAATTTTTCGGGATCAGACTGGTGTGGCCCCTGCATCAGAATGCATAAAGAAATCTTTAACAGCGATGTCTTTACCAAATTCGCTGCTGACAACCTTGTATTGGTAAATGCCGATTTTCCGAGGTTAAAGAAAAACCAGCTTTCAGCGGAACAGCAAAAGAAAAATGATCAGATGGCGGACGCCTACAATAAAAACGGAATTTTCCCTTTGACCTTATTATTAACTTCTGATGGAAAAGTTCTCAAAAAGTGGGAAGGCTATCCGAATGAAACACCGGATCAATTCACCAACGAGGTAAAAGCATTGCTGGATGCCAACAAATAACGTTGATTCTTCAGCCCCTTCCCTTTATAAAAAAGTTTTAAAACTAATGGGCAACCGCTTCGAAATAAGTGTGGTTGCCACGAATGAATCTTTCGCTCATGAATGCATCGGTGAAGCCGTAGAGGAGATCCGGCGCATCGAAAGACTATTGACCACCTTTGACGAGTCCAGCCAAACCAGTTTAATTAACCGCAGTGCAGGTATTGCTCCGGTAAAAGTGGACCGGGAAGTGTTCGACCTTATTCAACGCTCGAAAAAAATTTCCCAAATCACACAAGGATCCTTTGACATTACTTATGGTTCTATTGATAAAAGGCTGTGGAATTTCGACGAGACCATGAAAACGCTGCCTGATCCGGAAACTGCGAAAAGATTTGTGCGGCTGATCAATTACAAAAACATTATTTTGGATGAAGTGGAGTGCACGGTATTTCTGAAAGAAAAGGGAATGCGCATAGGATTCGGAGGAATCGGAAAAGGTTATGCAGCAGAGATGGCAAAGAAACTTTTATTAAACAAAAACATTGAAAGCGGCATTGTGAACGCCGCCGGTGACCTTACCGTTTGGGGTTTTCAGCCAAATGGCAAACCCTGGACCATCGGCATTGCTGATCCTAATGCACAGCAACACGCATTTTCTACTCTCGAAATAACCAACACTTCCATTGCTACCTCCGGAAACTATGAGAAATTTGTAACGATCGGGGGCAAAAGATATTCTCACACCATAGATCCAAAAACAGGTTTGCCCGTAACTGGCATTAAAAGTGTTACTATAATCTCACCTAATGCAGAAATAGCGGATGCCATGGCAACACCGGTGATGATTATGGGCATAAAAATTGGTTTGGACATGATCAACCAGATGAGAGGACTGGCATGCATTATAATTGATGAAAACGATACAGTCTACACGTCAAAAAACATTCATAGCCGATGAAACAAATCAAATCAATCGCAGGGATTATGTCAGTAGTAGTGCTGCTTACTTTCCCGTTACTTTTTACTTCGTGCACAACCGTGAAGGAATATCAAAAAAATAAATTGAATGATGCGGAGATGTCCCTTTCGAACAGGCTAATCGAAAAAACAGAACTAAATTTTCAATCCTATCGTGAAGGTGCTTCAGGAGCCAATGCCGGTAAATCAGGTGGGGGCTGTGGATGTAATTAAATAATTCGCGGACTATGAAAAGATTATTTCTTTCGGTTATCGCTATGTATGTCGGAATCCTGGCTTCTTTTTCGCAGGGCAGCTCCGATTCTGCGTACAGGAAACGAAAATTAACTTTTGAGGAGGCCAATCTCGTTACCAGTTATTATCGCCAGGATGGAAACAATTCCGCAGTCACCGGTGGAATTGGTTCTGAAAAGCTTAGTGATATTTCTAATTCCATCGATCTGAAATTCCATCTCTATGACAAAAGGAACCGCAAACATACCTTTACAGGTGAACTGGGTGTAGATCATTACACTTCCGCCTCCTCAGATAAAATCGATCCCAATACCATCTCTTCAGCTTCTCATGCCGACACAAGAATTTATCCTTCTGTACAATGGGCCATGGAAAATGAAAAGAAAGGAACGACTGTTGGCGCAGGATTATCTTCTTCAACAGAATTTGATTACCAGTCTTTTGGGGCGAATGTGAGCTTTGCTAAAAAGACAAAAGATAAAAGCGGTGAATTTTCTGCCAAACTTATGGCCTATCTTGATAAGGTAAGCCTGGTATACCCCGTGGAATTAAGAACCGGCAACAACCCGGCTGAACAAAAACATTATGCAACAACGCCACGAAATTCATTCAGCGCTAATTTAGGCTGGTCGCAGATCATCAACGAAAGATTCCAGTTATCTGTAGAAGGTGATGTAGTCTATCAGCACGGATATCTTGGATTGCCGTTTCACCGGGTGTATTTTGCAGATCATTCTGTTCATGTGGAAAAGCTTCCTTCAACGAGATTAAAAATACCTCTGGGAATCCGCGCGAATTATTTTTTTGGAGATCGTTTTATTCTCAGAACCTGGTACAGGAATTACCATGATGACTGGGGCATTTCTTCAAACGCATTGCAATTGGAAACGGTAGTAAAAATTACTCCATTTTTTTCTATTACGCCGTTTTATCGCTTTTATCAGCAAACCGCTGTTGATTATTTTGCGCCTTATGAAATGCATTCAGCGGCGGATACCTATTTTACTAGCAATTATGACCTTTCAAAATTCAACAGTAATTTTTTTGGAGCCGGCTTTCGAACTGCACCTCCCGAAGGTATTTTTAAAAATCAACACATCAGTGTGCTGGAAGTACGTTACGCCCATTATCTTAAAACAACCGGCATGAATTCAGATATCATTTCACTAAATTTAAAATTCCGGTAAAAAGGAAATACAACTAATTTTTAAAAAATAAAGCATTCCGGCACAAACCGGCGCGCTTCTGGTTCGCGTTGTCTTCCCAGGTAAGAGAATCGAGCAATAGGAATAAAGACCTATAAGGTTTCGAAAACCTTATAGGTCTGGCTGCAACGTGCTATTGTCATAGAATTGATGATAAGCAGCCCACGGAAGGGTAGCCGATGGAAACATGTTACCCCTGTTGGCTAAATTGACTGCTAAATCATTCAGAAAGATTGTTTAAAGGCAACCTCCCGGAAGAAAGTATTCAAATATATTCAGGCAGCAGCAGTAACCCGATGAACAGTGCCTATTAAAAACTAGGTTCTATCAATTTCAGATAAGATTTATGCTGTATTGCATATTGTAATTTATCCTCTTGAGTGAGAATAAAAAAATTATTTCGTCTGCCATGGACCAAGGGGGGCTTTGACGCAATTAGAAGATGTGCATCTTGCGCCAGCAATTGATTATCCTGAAGCAGCGTTTATGCAAATCGGATCACTGATAAACTTTGGAAGCAAATACAGTCATTTTCTATTGTACATTTTCTGAAAAACTTTGTTTCAATTTCAGTATATTTGAAATGACATTTTGTAATCAATTTTATCGCTGACCAAAGCATCAAAAATGAGACAACCAAAAGAAACCATCCGGATAGGACAATTGGAACTCCGTTTTTTAGCAGATGGCGAAAGCACCAATCAGAAATTAGTGATTTTTGAATTTTTAATTCCGCCGGAGGCTAAAGTGCCGGTACCGCATTATCATAAGGATGTTGACGAAGTTATTTATGGATTAGAGGGTGTAACGACTACAACAATTAATGAAAATAAGGTGGAGCTACACGAAGGAGACAGCCTGTTTATACCACGTGGAGCCGTGCATCATCACGATAACCGGACAGATAAGTTGGCAAAATCCTTGATTACCATGACACCAGCCTCGATTGGCCCCGCATATTTCAGGGAAATGAGTGACCTCATAAAGCCGGGAGTACCTCCCGACCCGAAGAAAGCTTCTGAAATTATGACCCGCTATGGTCTTATTCCGGTTGTTTCTTAAACCGCTGCTATAATTAAACAGCGGATCTTATTTTTTTGGTATTCTATTCCCTTCTGTTCAAGGTGACAACTATAAAATTCACACAAGAACGACCGAATCTTTATTTTAACGAGGATTAGCAGGAATAGAAAAATGAAAGACAGACCCCTTTCCGATTTCGCTTTCTGCCCGGATTTCTCCTCCATGGCTTTTAATAATTTCAGAAGCTATATACAAACCAACCCCTGAGCCGGGGAATGAACCTGCGGAGCCACCCACCCGATAGAAACGTTGGAAGATATGATCAATATCCTTTTCCGGAATACCAATTCCTGTATCCAGAATATCAACAGAAATATCGTTTCCTTTCCTGCTGGCATTAATAATGATATCGCCGGATTTCGGCGTATATTTTATGGCGTTTCCAATAATGCTGGTAAATACCTGTTCTATTCTTTCCCTATCTGCATTGACGATCAGTTTGTCCGAGGAATGGTTGGCAACAATGTGATGATTGTCGGTCGTTTGTTGAAGATTCAACCTCATTTCTTCAATTAAAGCAGTCATATCAAACACACTACGGTTCAATGCAAGTTTTCCCGCCTGAATTTTTGAAACGTCAAGCAAATTACTGATCAAAGCCGATAGTTTGTCTACCTGTTTAATCGTTTGATCCAAAAAGGGAAGATTTGCATCCTCCTCCATTATCTTCCTCAAATATTGTAAAGAAGCAGATATGACCGTTAGCGGCGTTTTCAGTTCATGGCTCGCCATTACCATAAATTCATCTTTGTAATGAACCAATTCCCGAAGACCTTCTGTATATAACTGCCGCTGCTTTTCCGCCTCTATTCTTGCGGAAATATCCCGTGCTATAATAGACGCGCCGGTTATTTTCAGCTTACGATCTCTTACCGGAGAAACGGTTAATGAAAGGTGTATTTTTGATCCATCCTTAGCCTGCCGGATCGTTTCAAAATGATCAATTTTTTTACCGCTCCTGATACTTTCAATGATCACCGTTTCTTCATGCATCCTGTCATCAGGAATGATAATAGAAATATGCTTTCCAATAGCTTCATTTTCTTTGAAGCCAAACATGTTGGTGGCTGACCGGTTCCAGCTGGTAATAATTCCATCAACAGTTTTACTGATGATGGCATCATCTGATGACTCTACAATAGCAGCAAGAATTGCCTGTTTTTCATCAGCAAGCTTTTGATCGTTTATATTCATTTCCGTTAGCTGGTTCAAAGCTTTTATGATAATAAAAGAGCCTTGGCTTTCAGTTCTTTAATTCGTAGATCTGTTCAGCGATCCGTTGATAAATTACTGAGTAGTAAAAGTATTAAATATTTGAAACTTTAATGCACCAAATGTTTGGAAAAAAAATTTCCATTTTTATCCTGGGCTTTTTCCTGGCAAACTATGCTT
>Ga0157371_10003964_pt1 | contig 13131 bp, 9 predicted proteins | sample C45metaG_FD_113462 | JGI IMG/M metagenome (GOLD analysis project Ga0157371, IMG submission 113462) | Corn rhizosphere microbial communities from Kellogg Biological Station, Michigan, USA - C4-5 metaG | ecosystem: Host-associated > Plants > Roots > Rhizosphere > Soil | place: USA: Michigan... | reverse complement strand
GGATGAACTCTTTTTATATAATCAAGCGAGAGTGCGATAGTAAGACTCAAGACAACATTCAATGTTTGGGTTAATCTTGTGCGATGAGAAAAATAGGTGCCGAGTTTTTTTTCTGGCACAAGATCTTTCATCCAGGAATTCCAGTTGGCACCCGCGATGGATCCAAAAAAGTAATGGAAGAATAAAAGAAAAATGAGAACCTGTATACTCGTGCCTTTCGAAAAAAGCAAAGGCAAAATTCCGATAACAAGCAAAGGCAGCCGGGCACAAATATTTGAAAAGACCGCTATTGCACGACGGTTGTTGAACCGCTGCAATAATCTGACAGCCACTAATTGAAAAATACTTGAAAAGCTTGGAAGCGCAGCAAGGACACCGATTTGCACATTCGTTGCGCCCAATAAAATAGCAAGCGCTACCAAAAAAGTTCCGCCGGTAAGTGAACTCATGGCTTCTGCCGTCAATCCTTCTTTAATTACAAGATCGAGGCCCTTCGTGATCTGTCTCTGAGTTAATTTCTCAGAAGGTTTTAAATTCATAGATTTTGGCAAATTGCTTTTTCAAAATGAAAAAAACGAAAGCTCTTCGAAAAATTTATTTTTTGTAAATGCCCATAAGCGAACAAACAGTATTCCATTTTCGATTTTCAAAACAAAAATAGAATACTTGACTTCATAAATAACTTCTGTAAATGATAAAAATTGTCTTGTCTCTACTAATTAACAAATAGCAGGAAAAACAAGTGAATAAATCGATGAAAATCAGCGTGCACAACTGATGGCAAAAAAATAAATTTAAAAAGTTGAAGTAACAACTTACCAACATCAAACACATCTTGGTAGTTTTTTTGCAGTAGCTCCGGCAAACGTAAGCCGACGATGAAAAAAAAAGTAACGCCGAAAAGGATATGGCAGGTTTTAAAAAAATCTTTCAAAGGTTTTGTAGACGACAGGATCACAAAGATGAGCAGCTCGTTGGCATATTACACTATTTTTTCAATGGCACCGTTGCTCATTATCATTATTTCATTAAGCGGGCTTTTTTTCGGAAGAGATGCAGCCGAAGGAAAAATATATGCACAACTTTCTAATTTTATCGGTCCGAATACTGCCTCTCAATTGCAGACGATGATACAGCATGCATCGCTTACCGGCAAAAGCAAATTTGCTGCAATCATTGGTGTAATCACTCTTATAATCGGCGCCACCACTGTGTTTGCACAAATACAGGACACCATCAACTTCATCTGGGGTATCAAGCCAAAACCGAAAAAAGGATGGCTTACTCTTTTAAAAAACCGTTTCCTTTCATTCTCCGTAGTGATCGGGCTGGCATTTTTACTGTTGGTTTCTTTAACCATTTCTACTCTTATCGACGGCTTTAGCGATTCATTAAAAGCACATTTTCCCCAAATGACCGTGGTTGTTCTTTATATCATAAATACGATCATTACATTAGTAATTACTACGGTAATTTTTGGTGCAATTTTTAAAGTCCTTCCTGATGCAGAAATCAGATGGAAAGATGTGATGGCAGGTGCTATCACCACAGCGGTTTTGTTTATGCTTGCTAAATTTGGTATTTCTTACTACATAAGCAAAAGCAACGTGGGAAGCACTTACGGAGCTGCAGGCTCACTGGTTATTTTATTGTTGTGGGTTTATTTCTCGGCGATGATACTTTATTTTGGTGCTGAATTTACCAAAGCTTTTGCGGTAAAATTTGGTACACAAATTTATCCCGATGATTACGCTGTTACTACCAAAACCGTTGAAGTGGAAACAGGAAAAAAGACAGTGCAGGAAAAAGAAAATACTGATGTTAAAACAAAAGCGGTTCAAAAAAAACCGGAAGATGATTGAGTAGTTATGATCGCGATTTCAGCATGATGAAATCCAGTAAACCAATAAATAAAGCTGATTTTTATTTCGAACGACGGATAGCTCTATTTAAAAATCATTTGCGAAGCAGGCGCCAATTCCTTTCGTGTTCTAACAACATCTTCTGATTTGAGGGGAATTACGATCAGCAATTCACAACCTCTTCCCGGAGCAGAACAGATAGAAAAATCTCCGCCAAACAATTCAGTTCTCCTTCTCATATTTGATATACCTATGCCGCTTTTTACAGCATTTACATCAAATCCAATTCCATCATCGGTTACGCGCATTTTTAATTTGTCATTGTTAAGAATCAAATCCACCTCGATTGTTTTACAATGCGCATATTTTAAAACGTTTCGCAGTTGTTCCTGCAAAATGCGATATAAATTGAGCTGCAGATCTCGGTTTATGTTCAACTTTTCAATGTCCTGGTCAAAATAAAGCGAAACCTCGTGCTTATTCTCAATATTGCAATTTTTTAATAAAATTTCAAACGCCTCTTCAAGTGTTGAATCATTAAAGAAAGCCGGAGCAAGCCTGTGAGAAAGATTTCGGATTTCCTGTGTGGCAAGGTTGATATAATCCCGACACTGCTGAAACAATTCCTTTCCACAGTCATTTACCGATTTGCTCAATACACCTAAACTCATGTGTGTACTTGCAAGGATCTGGCAAATATTATCATGAAGTTCGGCACCGATTTCATACCGTTCATTTTCCTGCGTCTTAATTATTGCTTTTGTTATCTGTTGTTCCACGCGATTTTTTTCAGTCACATCGGTGATAATAACCATGCGGTATTTCCTGTCGTTAATCACAATAAATGTTGCCTGTACTTCTACGTCCAATAACTCGCCTGATTTCGTAAAGTGCTTTGACCTGCGGTGCACGGTTTGATAATTTTCAGAATCGTGAGCAAGTGATTTTCGCAGACTTACGTTATCTTCTTCAAGCCTGAAATCAAAAACCGTGAGATTCATAAACTCTTCCATAGTGTACCCATATAACTTCACAGCTGCATGGTTAACCTGTACAAATTTGAAAGTCTCTATATCGAAAATCCAGATAGGTTGCGGGTTAAGGCGAAAAAGTTCGCTGTATCTTTTTTCAGATTCTTTTAATTCATACACTCTTTTTTTCCTTTCCAAACAATAAAGAATACTCTTATAAAGTGATGATGCATTGAGATCGTTCTTCAATAAATAATCCGAAACACCGAGAGAAATGGATTGGATACTGAAGTCCATGTCCGAAAAACCGGTAAGTACAATAACAGGAGTATCACCGCAGATCTTAAGAATATTAGTGATCAATTCGCGGCCGCTCCTATCAGGTAATGTAAGGTCAAGTAAGACGATGTCAAACTGATGATCGTTCGTAAAAAAGTGCTGAGCTTCCTGGAAGTTTTTTGCAACCTGAATAGCAGGAAGTTCAATTTGCTCGGTTAGGTAGTCTTGTATAAGCAGTAAATCACCGGCGTTATCTTCAACAACCAAAATGCGGTAATCACTTTTATCTTTAATCATGGTCATGCTTGTTGGCAGGCAGTTTCACAACGGAAAGCCAGAAATTTTCAATCTTTGATATTATAGTAAATAAGTTTTCAATATCCACCGGCTTCGTGATATAACAATTTGCATGATTTTCGTAACATTTATTGATATCCCTTTCTGCCGACGAAGTTGACAGGATAATAACGGGAATGTGCAATAGTTTGGTATCTTGTTTTATAAATTGTAATACTTCAAAGCCATTTCTCTTTGGAAGATTAAGATCCAGTAACAAAAGGTGAGGATCTTTTGCGTTTGCATATTCGCCTTCTTTCTTCAAAAAATCGATCGCAGCTTTTCCGTCTCTCACCACACTAAGTTCGGTTTTAACTTTGCCGTTTTCAAATGCCTCTGTGGTGAGAAAAATATCTCCTTCATTATCCTCCACTAACAAAATGTGAATTGGCTGCATGGTTTCCCTTATAAATGTAGGTAAAGAGGTCTATTGGATTCGCAGCAAAGATAATTGATTTTTATCAATAAAATTCCTGCGGTTGTTTTGAAATTGTGAAAAGAAAAATGCTGCCGTCTTCTTTGCCTGGTTCTATCCAAATCTTGCCGCCCATCGCTTCCACAATCTTTTTTACGATGGCAAGTCCGATGCCGGTGCCGGAGTATTCTTCCTTGTTATGTAGCCGTTGGAAGATGTTGAAAATGCGGTCATAGTAGTCCGGATCAATGCCGATCCCATTATCCTTTACTAAAAATTTCCAATAATGCGGCGTTTCCTCAGCTTGTATATTGATAACCGGCTTAGCTCCCTGCGGCTGATATTTTAATGCATTTCCAATCAGATTTTGAAAAACCTGGCGAAGCGGAGTTTTGAACGTGTGTACTATCGGCATATCTGAAAAATGGATTGTGGCGCAACTATCCTCAATTTGCTTTTCATAAAGAGAAATCACCTCTTCCACCAACTCATTCACATTTATTTCTTCCACTTTCCCTTCAAATCTGCCTACTCTTGAAAATTCAAGAAGATCGAGGATGATCTGCCGCATCCTTTTGGCACCGTCCACTGCAAAATGGATGTATTGCCTGCCTTTTTCATCAAGAATATCCTGGTATTTCTTTTCTATTTGTGCCAGGAAGCTTGTAATCATTCTCAGGGGTTCCTGCAAATCGTGGGAAGCTATATAGGCAAATTGTTCCAGCTCGGCATTGGAAACAGCAAGGTCCTGTGCGGTTTTTTGAAGACTTAAGTTCAATTGGTTCAGTTCGATCTGAGCCGTTATGCGATCTGTAATATCTTTAAAATAAACCGACAGGCCGTTTTTAGAAGGATAAGCGCTCACTTCAAACCAGCGATCAAGTGCAGAATAATAATCTTCAAAGAATGTTCTTTTACTGGTTTCAATTGCCTCATGGTATTTCTTGTATGAGTGAGGATTCATGTTTTGTGAAAAGACATGCCAAAGATTTTTGCCCAATACCTTTTCCTTCGCCGTTCCAAGCATCTTTTCTGCCGCATCATTCCAATAGGTAACAATCCAGTTTTTGTCTACGCTAAAAAAGCCATCTCCAATGCTTTCCAGGATCGTATTTTTCTCTTCATATAACTTCAATATTTCCAGCTCCGCCTTTTTTGATTCATCAATGTCCTGGAAACTGCCATAAATTTTCATGCATTTTCCATCTTTCAATTCTGCCTTGCCGGTAGTCCTTATCCACTTGAGATTTCCTTTGTGAGTGTAAATCTGCAAGTCTTCCTGCCATGGAGTTCCAAAACGCACGGAGTCCTTGACGCGTGCAATGATCGTATCCCGGCTGTGGCCTTCTTTAAAATGCCCAATGCCGTCCTTTAGGGAGGGTTGATAATCCGGCCCTGTTTCCCTAATTTCTTTGGTAATGTCAGACCAATAAACTGTAGCCGAAGGAACATCGATTTCCCAGCTTCCGATCTTGGCCAGCCGGTTGGCTTTATCCAGCAATTGCTGCAGCGTTTTCTTTTCAGAAATGTCCTGCATTGCCCCTACCAGCCTTACCGCTTTCCCATTTTTATCACGGATTATGATGCACTTATCCATTACAAAAGCATACTTGCCATCAGCCTTTTGAAACCGGAATTCGTTACTCCAATTGGTTGCGTAGCTCATGATGGACTTTTGGATTCCATTTACGACCTCATCAAAATCATCCGGATGGATGTGGCTACTCCAAAACTCGCGGTTGGTACTGATTTGATCAATGTCATATCCAAATGTTCGCGCAAAGCCCTCGCCCCAATAACTTCTATCTGTTACAAGATCCCAGTCCCAGATAGCGTCAAACGTCGCTTTGGTAACATATTCATACCGTTGGTTACTTTCTTCAAGAGAAAGCTTTAGCAATTTCGATTCTGTAATATCCTGGATCGTGCCTTCAAAACTAACTGGCTCACCAACTTCATTTTTTACCAGTTTTCCTTTCTCATGAACCCATTTAATTGAGCCGTCATCGTTTACGACGCGAAACTGCATGTCCAAAATCTGCTTGTCTTCCAGTGCCAAACGCCTTTGTTCTGAAAAAGCATCTTTATCTTCCGGATGAAGTTTGCCAAAGAAAGATTCGTGCGTCACCCCATGTTCCTCTTTGTTGAATCCAAGTATTTTAAATATTTCATCTGACCAAAAAACGCGACCGGTCTTGAGGTCACGCTTCCAGTAACCAATTTTGGCAATTGTTTGAGCAGCAGTTAGTTTCTGCTGGTTGTCTTCGAGTTGACGAAGTGCGGTTTCTCTTTTGGTAACATCAAGACAAACCACAATCATACAGTCTCTGCCTTTGAACCGAAACCGGTTTCCCGACACCTCAACATGTATCGGCGTTTGGTCTTTTTTCAAATGGATAAAAACGCCAAAATCAATACGTCCGTCTTTATTTTCGATATTTTTGTGAGCCTGAAATAATTTCGGTATTTGATCAACAGACCTAAGATCCTGCAACTTCATTTTTAAAAACTCTTCTCTGGTGTAACCGTATTGGGCCTCAGCAATTTCATTTACATCAAATATTTCAAATGTTTCCAGGTCGTAGCCCAACTTTGGCATTGGGCTTAACTGAAAGAGCTTTTTATATTTCTCTTCGGAAACAGTCAGCGGGTTCTTTCCATTCGGACCTTTCTTATCTACCGAAAAAATATTGGCGGATTTATCTCTTAAAGAATAGACGATGTATTCAATTTCACCACCATCGGATAAAACAGGAACCGTTTCAGATATTTCTTCATCATTAATTGTTAAGCGATACGGCAAGCGGGAATTGGTTACTTTTTCAATGGAACATTTGAAGTCTTCAAAGGCTTTACTTCCTGCAAGAAAAATTGACAAGATACTTTTACCAATAATATCACCAGGACATTTGCCAGTTTTTTTTGCAAAAGAGTCGTTCACTTCCGCAACCGTAAATTTATTATCCGGCAACAGTATCACCGTGGGCAGAGGTGAAACTTTAAAAATCCTGAGCAGAGAAACCGGGTTAATCATAATTGTTACTGGCAAATTCATCACAAATCTAAAGTCTATAGCGAAAAAATCGCCCACAAATTGTATGTGAACGAATTTTTCCCGGAATTACCAGTAAACGAACAAATACAACACCTTTTCATTTTGATATAAAAAATGCAGGCTTTCACGTAAAATTGATTTTTTTTTAAAACGGAAAACCTGCATTACTTCAAAACTCAGATTGCTCCTCTTTATCTCGTAGCCACAATTTGCCCGCGAATTTCGCCGGAAGGATTTGCAGCGGTGTTCATTGTATAATACCAGTTTCCGGCAGTTAATTGGGATGCCTGTGCATCTGTTAGTGTCATTGTTCCCGAATAGGTACCGGTACCAGTTGTGTCGGCCGGTAATGTCCAGGGGGTTCCTACCGAAGTTCCAACGCTTCCGGCTCCGCCAGTATAAAAGCCTGCTCCTGTGGCGCCTCCGCTCAACCCATTCCAGTTGCTTGTATACGTCATTGTGTGAGTGGAAGGATCATAGGTACCATTAAATGTCGCAGTTCCGTTACCTGCAACCGGCGGCACCATCTGCGTTCCCGCCGCATCGCCGGTTAATGTATACGGACGGTTGTCGGTCGTACTTTTTTTCTCACAACTGCTAAGGATAAAAAGTCCGAAAAGCACAAACGTGCTTACAAAAATTAATTTTGAAAGAATCGCTGTTTTTGTTTTCATAGTTTTCGTTTTTAATGATTAATAAGAATAAACTCGACTATAAAAAACCAAAACAATGCCTTTTTAAGGACTGTTTACCAGCATGGTGATTTGAGAAAACTGTGTGGCCATTTCGTTACTTATCGCTTTAAAATGTAGAATAATTTTAGCAGGTTTATACATGCCAAAGCAGACAAATAAATCAAACAATTAACTTTAAATTGAAGAAAGTCGGTGGGAAATATTTTCGGAAAAGCAATTGATTACCACTTTTCAAGACCTAAAAGCTTTTTACCGAGAGGCGATAAATTAGCCGTGCGATATTTAGTTTGCTCCCATTTTCTTGGATCGCCGGGAAAAGCATAACCTTCCGGTGCAAGCCTGTTCTTCCATGAGGCAATTCGCCATTCACGCAATTCCTTGTTGTCTTCTTCTGCAGGCATCATAGAAATATATTGTGCAATCCGCACTTTATCCACGCTCTTATTTGGGCGTATTCCGTGTGGCAAAAGACTATTAAAAATCAAAAGGTCGCCGGCATTCATTTTCACCTTCACTATTTCAAAACCGGTGGTGTCAGGTTTAAAGTGATCACGATCCGCCGGTTGCGTGAGTTTCCATGTTTCATAAGTTCTGAACAATTCAGGAACGCATTGGAAACCGCCCATGTTTTCGTCATCCTGATCTGACAGGGCCAATACTCCCTGAACGTTCTGAGGTTTGGTTTCGGGATCATAATCCCAATGAATAAATCCTTTTTGTTCAAATCCTTTTCGGATGGGGAAGTTGAGATTCGCCCTGTCAATAGTCACCCACAATTTTTCGGTTCCCCAGATATCGGTAAAAGCTTCATGAACTTTTGGAAATTGCCTGTTGTCCCATAAAAACTGGTGATTGTAGATTTCAACCATTCCTGTGTTTGTCAGTTCTTTCATTTGCATCTCAGCTCTTGGAGGTGCATACCACGTCGAGGAGTCGTTTGGATCCTTTTCTTCGAATTCCCATAAGAAAGAGGCGAGGCGTTCTACCTGTTCTTTTGGAACAGCATTCTTTATAACAATATATCCATTCGTTGTCCAAAACTGCCAGTCGGCCTCAGTTAGTAATCCAAGTGATTTGCCATTGGTCCGATCATTCAACTTTTTTTTACTGCTTTTAGCCGTAGAAGGATTTCCGGGAATGTCTTTATGTGCATTGGTGTTGCTGTTGGCGGGAGCCATTGAAGGCCGGTTGGTTTGTTCGTGCATAATTGCTTTTTTTGCTGTTTAAAAAAGTTTGAGCAAGCTGTTATAGTTGCCTCATTCCTCCCGCTGTTTACACGCAACCGCTTTTACAGTACACTAAATTAATAAGTTTTTGCCAATACAAGCTAACAGACTGAAGGTTAAGGCAAACGAGGCTAATCGTATTACAAAAAAATAATAATAATCGAATCGAGGAAAAGCCCGACAAAAATTTGGCGGATTTGTGGAAATTTTTTCCTGTCATTGTTACTTTAAACACAGGTTGGTAAAAGGCGTGATAACGGTAATATCTGCCCTAGTGCCCGTATTCGCCTATAAATGAAATCAAAATCGGGCCTTTGGCATAGTATTAGAAAATAAAAAAAAGAATTTCAAAAAAATTCGTTCCCTATATTAAAAAGATTATCTTTGTTTTACCGATCTTTTTAATGTAGCAATATCAATCCTTTGAAATACTGCAAATTTTAAATTATTAAAAATGCAGAAGAATTGGTATGCAGTGTACACGAAACCACACTGCGAAAGGAAGGTGTCTCTTTCGCTTTCGAAAAAAAACGTTGAAAATTTTTGTCCTCTCAACCACAAAAAGTCCAGGCAATTTTTTCGCAGTATAACATTTGGCGAGCCAGTATTTGCTTCGTATGTGTTTGTAAGGAGTACCGATGCTGAAATAGTTGCCCTGACCAAACAAACTTATGGGGCAATTAGTCTCTTATACTGGAAAGGAAAACCCGCCACAATAAAGGAGGAAGAAATAAACGCGATGAAAGATTTTTGCCTCAATTACCAGGAAATAAGTGTTGAAAAAATGCACTCTGATTTTCAAACCGAAGAAGCCGATATAAGTTACCTGATGGATGGACAGATATTGTTGGTGAAAAACAGGACAATGAAGTTGAACATTCCGTCTCTCGGCCTGACGATGGTTGCAAAATTGCCTGAGGAAAAATTAGAGCAGGAAAGTTTACTTGGCAACAAGAAGTCGTTTGGAAATAAAGAACTTCTTTTACCATCCTGACTTTCTGTATCACTTTCCGATACAGAATTTACTAAAAATATAATCCAAACGATCTTCGTTTGTGATCTCTCCTGTTATCTCGCCAAGATAATGAAGGCAACGATTAATATCAATTGAAAGTAAATCGCCTGAAATATTATTGGCAAGGGCAACCTTTATTTCGTCAAGACTTTTTGCAACTTCAGAAAGTGCAGCATAATGCCGTGCATTGGTGACTACAACATTTTCGTTGTTGATACCTTCGCCTCCGGCTATTGCAAATAAAGTATTTTTTAATTCTTCAATTCCGGTATGCTGCCGGGCGGAAATAAAAATTTCCCGGGAAAGATGCGCATGAGTTTCAGGGCTGAAAAGATCCGCCTTGTTTGCTACTACGATCAGATTAGAATTTTGCTTTAAAAGTTCGTTTACTGTTGTCTTAAGTTCATCTTCTCCCATCTCATTTATATCAAATAAATATAAAACGATATCAGCTTGCCGTATCTTTTCTTTACTTTTTACCACGCCCATGTTTTCGATAATATCCTGCGAATGCTCGCGAATGCCGGCTGTATCAATCAGGCGAAAAAGAATTCCATTGATGTTGATTGTTTCCTCAATTGTGTCGCGCGTAGTTCCCGCAATTTCGCTTACAATCGCCCGATTTTCATTCAGCAGTGTATTTAGCAAAGTTGATTTTCCTGCATTCGGTTTACCCACAATTGCCACGCTCACCCCGTTTTTAATTACATTTCCCAATTTAAACGATTCCAACAGCTGGAAAACGGTTTTTGAAATTCTATCAATTAATAAAGAGAATTGATGCCGGTCCGCAAATTCCACGTCTTCCTCACTAAAGTCAAGTTCCAGTTCGATTAAAGAAGAAAATCTTATCAGTTCTTCACGCAATTCTTTCAATACTTCAGAAAATCCGCCACGCATATTTTTTAAAGCCGCATTTTGCGAAGCTTTGGTATTGCTGGCTATAAGGTCACCTACGGCTTCAGCCTGGGCAAGATCTAACTTATTATTCAAAAAAGCCCGTTGGGTAAATTCTCCTGGCTTTGCCAGTCGGGCACCATTTCTGATGAGCGCATCCAAAACCTGCTGCTGCACAAAAGGCGATCCGTGGCAGCTGATCTCGATCACATCTTCTCCTGTATAAGATGCAGGTTTTTTAAATAGAGAGATAACCACTTCGTCCAGTACATTTTCACCTTCCTTCAAAAATCCAACGTGAATGGTATTTGCCGCTTGATCTTTCAGCTTTTTAGATGGAAAAAGTTTTTCCACAATTTCAAATGATTTGTCGCCGCTGAGCCTTAATACACCTATAGCTCCAATGCCCGGCGGGGTGGCTATTGCCGCTATTGTATCATCCCAACCTGAAAGTTTACTTTGCATTCTGTAAAGATAATATGCTTTTTGTGCAGCATCAACTGAATGCGAGTTTCTAGTAGTAAACAAACAAATGTGATCATTTTTTATTTTATAAAAAGCCAGGTACTCAACCAGATGCCTGTCATTTCTAAATTAAAATCGCTTTATTTATAAAAAATGATTTTTTTAAAACTTATTACCCTACCTTTGCGGTAGACTATTCAAAAATTACTCAATGATCTCATCAAAATCTTTTTTGAAAATGTGCACTTGCTCCTACAGTATGCGTTGCTGTTGATTATAAACACACGTACCTTCTTTACCAATTCAATCATTTCTAATTCAACATATTCCCTCATAAAATGCCAAAGTCACTAGAAAATCATACCACTCGAATAGCGGATATAGCTAAGGCTTTGCCAATTGAAGAAGTCATTAAAAACATTGCGGAAGAATTTCCGGGACAAGTGACTTTTTCTACAAGCTTCAGTTTTGAAGACCAGGTAATCACACATCTTATCTTAAATAATCAACTTCCTGTCAGCATTTTTACTTTGGATACAGGAAGACTTTTTGGTGAGACTTATTCGGTTTGGAGTGCTACCAATCAACATTTTAATACAGAAATTAAAGGTTATTATCCAGACCATTCTTTATTGGAACCGTTTGTGGCGGAAAAAGGACCTAATTCATTTTATGAATCTGTAGAGAATCGTAAAGATTGTTGTTATATTAGGAAAGTAGAACCCTTGAAAAGAGCGTTGAAAGGAAATGCAATTTGGATTACAGGCCTTCGTGCTGAACATTCAGCCAACAGGCACGATATGCCGCAGGTAGAATGGGACGAAAGTAACCAGGTAATAAAATATCATCCTATCCTTCATTGGTCAACCAAAGAAGTGAAAGATTACATCAACGAAAACAATATTCCTTACAATATTTTGCACGATCGTGGGTTCGTAAGTATCGGCTGCGCGCCATGTACAAGAGCGATCAGGCCGGGCGAAGATTTCAGAGCCGGGCGCTGGTGGTGGGAAGATAATAGTAAGAAAGAATGCGGTCTGCACGTTCATCAGCACGCATCATAATTGATAGATAAAAACAAAAGAATGAGTAAATATCATTTAGATTATTTAGGCCAATTGGAATCAGAAGCAATTCACATTATGCGTGAAGTGGCGGGCCAATTTGAGCATCCGGCATTATTGTTTTCGGGTGGAAAAGATTCTATAACATTAGTTCATCTGGCTTTGAAAGCTTTTCGACCCGGGAAATTTCCTTTTCCATTAGTTCATATTGATACCGGTCACAATTTTCCTGAAGCGCTTGATTTTCGGGATCAGCTGGTAGAAAAGATCGGCGAAAAATTGATTGTTGCAAAAGTGGAAGAAACGATTAAACAAAAAAATCTTACAGAACAAAAAGGAAAATTTGCGAGCAGAAATGCATTGCAAACTTTTACACTTCTTGATGTAATTGAAGAATATAAATTTGATGCGCTCATCGGTGGTGCAAGAAGAGATGAAGAAAAAGCAAGAGCGAAGGAAAGAATTTTTTCTGTAAGAGATGAGTTCGGCCAATGGAATCCAAAATTACAAAGGCCTGAATTATGGAATACTTACAACGGAAAAATTCACAAAGGTGAAAACGTTCGTGCTTTCCCGATCAGCAACTGGACTGAACTCGACATCTGGAATTATATCAAAAGAGAAAAGATCGAATTGCCATCTATTTATTTTGCTCATGAAAGAGATGTGATAGAGCACGAAGGCCAACTGGTAGCGGTTTCAGAGCATATTAAGCTGGATGAAAGTGATGTTGTGTTGAAAAAGAAAGTGCGTTACCGTACAGTTGGCGACATGACTTGTACAGCAGCAGTAGAATCAAATGCAAATGATTTGGACGGCATTATCACAGAAATCATTGCAACAAAAACCAG
>Ga0157371_10003963_pt1 | contig 13132 bp, 12 predicted proteins | sample C45metaG_FD_113462 | JGI IMG/M metagenome (GOLD analysis project Ga0157371, IMG submission 113462) | Corn rhizosphere microbial communities from Kellogg Biological Station, Michigan, USA - C4-5 metaG | ecosystem: Host-associated > Plants > Roots > Rhizosphere > Soil | place: USA: Michigan... | reverse complement strand
GAATGGAGAAGATGCTGACCGTCGCCGACAGGGCTACGGTGTTGGTCAGTTGCGGCGGCGCCAGGCCTTCGACCAGGCCGGTGGCGAAGACGACGAAGGCGAACTCGCCAGCCGGGGCCAGGACCAAGGCCGTCTCCAGCGCCGGTCGCGCGCCCAGCCCCCAAAACCGCGCCAGGCCGAAGATGACGCCCGTCTTCACGACCGTCAGGGCCAGGGCCAGGCCGAAGACGCTTAACGGATCGGCGGCGATGGCGTCCAGGTCCAGCCCCAGGCCGACCCCGACGAAGAAGACGCCGAGCAGCAGGCCCTTGAACGGTTCGATCGAGACCTCGACCTCGCGCCGGAACTCGGTCTCGGCCAGCAGAACCCCGGCCAGAAGCGCGCCGATGCTCATCGACAGGCCGCTGGCCTGGGCGGCGAGGCCGGCGCCGACCACCACCAGCAAGGAGGCGGCGACGAACAGTTCGCCGCCCTGATCGACCTTGCGGGCCTTGGCCACCGATCGGAACATCGGCCGCAGCACGACCCGGCCCAGCAGAACCATCAGCCCCAGACCGATGGCCGCCGGAACCAGGGTGAACAGGGCGCGCCCCAGAACGGCCGGATCCAGCGCGCCGCCCTGCTGGGCCAGGGCCGCCAGGACGGTGACCGTGATCAGGATCGGGGCGACGGACAGGTCCTGGGCCAGAAGGATGGCGAAGGTGGAGCGGCCGACGGTCCCCTTCAGCCGGCCGCGCTCGGCCAGCACCGGCATGACCACGGCGGTCGAGGACAGGGCCAGGCCCATGCCCAGAACCACGGCGCTGGCCAGCGTCTGACCCATCAGCAGGAAGCCGCAGGCCAGAACGGCGGTGCAGGCCACGACCTGCATCAGGCCCAGGCCGAACACCAGCCGGCGCATGGCACGCAGCCGTTCCCACGACAGCTCCAGTCCGATCATGAACAGAAGAAAGGCGACGCCCAGTTCCGACAACTGCGCCAGCTGGCCCGGATCGCCGATGGTCAGCCACGACAGCCACGGCAGCGCATGCGCGAACCGGCCCAGGCCGTCCGGCCCCAGCAGCACGCCGGCGGCGAGGAACCCCAGGACGGGGCTGATCTTGAGCCGGTTGACCAGGGGCACGATGACGCCGGCGGCGGCCAGAAAGACCACCAGATCCTTATAGTCCCCGCCCTGACCGTGCATCCGCCCTCCTCGTATCGGCGTATGTGACCTTGATCCCCCGGCCGTGGCGAGAGGTCGCACGGCTTTCATGAACTTTTTTTAAGGCGACACCCCATCGCGCGGGTCTAGGGTTCGGCCCGACCCGTCCGTTTCAGGGGCGGCTTCCAGGAATCCGTGATGAAAAGACTGCTTATCGGGGCTGCTGTCGGCGCCCTTCTTCTGCCCGCCAGCGCGGCCTTCGCGCAGGACGTCGGCCACGACCACGCCTGCATCGACGAGACCTGCTCGATAGTGTCCCTGTTCTCGGGCGAAGAGACGGCGGCGGGCTGGCAAGGCACTGAGGCGCCCCGCTACGGGACGTGGGGCTTCGACATGGCCGGGCGCGACACCTCGGTGAACCCCGGCGACGACTTCTTCCAATACGCCAACGGCAAGGCGCTGGAAAAACTGGTCATCCCGTCGGACCGCACCAGCTACGGCTCGTTCGCCCTGCTGCGCGAACTGTCGGACAACCGCATGAAGGAACTGGTGCTGGGTCTGGCGAACCGCACGGACCTGGCCCCCGGCTCGGACGAGGCCAAGGTCGCCGACGCCTATCGCTCCTACATCGACGAGGCGCGCATCGAGCAACTGGACGCCCAGCCGCTGCAACCCTATCTGGCCGCGATCCGCGCCGCCGACACCCACGACAAGATGGCCGTCTATATGGGCCAGACGGTCGGCCGTTTCGGGTCGTCCTTCTTCGGCACCGGCATCACCATCGATTCCAAACAGCCGACCCGCTACGTCGTCTCGACGGGTCAGTCGGGTCTGGGCCTGCCGAACCGCGACTACTATCTGGACGCCCGTTTCGCCGACAAGAAGGTCTTGTATGAGGCCTATGTCGCGCGCATGCTGGGCATGATCGGCTGGGCCAACCCGACCGAGACCGCCGCCCAGATCGTGGCCCTGGAAAGCAAGATCGCCGAGGCCCACTGGTCGCCCGCCGAGAATCGCAACCGCGATAAGACCTACAACGAGTTCACCATCGTCAAGCTGGCCGAGGATGCGCCGGGCTTCGACTGGCAGGCCTATTACGACGCCGCCAAGCTGGGCGGCGTGCCGCGCCTGATCGTGCGTCAGGACACGGCCATGCCCAAGATCGCGGCCATCTACGCCGAGACGCCTGTCGAACTGCTGCAGGCGTGGGAAGCCTTCCACACCGCCGACGACATGGCGCCGCTGATGTCCAAACGCTTCGCCGAAGCCCAATGGGAATTCCGTTCGCGCGATCTGTCGGGCCAGCCCGAGCAGCGCACACGGGAAAAGCGCGCCATCTCCTTCGCCGAAGGGTCGCTGGGCGAGGCCACGGGCCGGCTTTACGTCGCCCAGTATTTCCCGGCTGAATCCAAGGCCAAGATGGAAGAGCTGGTCGCCAATCTGCGCACCGCCCTGTCGCACCGGATCGACAACCTGACCTGGATGGGGACCGAGACCAAGGCGGCGGCGCAGGAGAAGCTGCGCAAGTTCACGGTCAAGATCGGCTATCCCGACAAGTGGCGCGACTACTCTGGTCTTGAGGTCCGCCCCGACGATCTGGTCGGCAACGCCGAGCGCAAGGGTCTGTTCGAGTGGAACTATGACCTCGCCCGTCTGAACGAGCCGGTCGACAAGTCCGAGTGGGGCATGACCCCGCAGACGGTGAACGCCTATTACAACTCGGCCAACAACGAGATCGTCTTCCCGGCGGCGATCCTGCAGCCGCCCTTCTTCGATCCGAACGGTGATGCGGCGGTCAACTATGGCGGCATCGGCGGGGTGATCGGTCACGAGATCGGCCACGGCTTCGACGACCAGGGCTCCAAGTCCGACGGCGACGGCGTGCTGCGCAACTGGTGGACGCCCGAGGACAAGGCCAATTTCGAGGCCCTGACGGCGCGGCTGGGCGCGCAATATGCCACCTATGAGCCGATCGCCGGCTATCACATCAACCCCGGCCTGACGATGGGCGAGAACATCGGCGACGCCTCGGGCGTGGCGGTGGGTCTTGAGGCCTATCACCTGTCGCTGAACGGCCAGCCGGCGCCCATGATCGACGGAACGACCGGCGACCAGCGCTTCTTCTACGGCTGGGCCCAGGTCTGGCAGTCGAAGTACCGCGACGAAGCCCTGAAGCAGCAGGTCGCCACCGACCCGCACTCGGCCGCCCAGTTCCGGGTCATCGGCCCGCTGCGCAACGTGGACGCCTGGTACGACGCCTTCGACGTCCAGCCCGGCTCGAAATACTATCTGACGCCCGACGAACGCGTCCGCCTCTGGTAAGGCGACGCTTGTTCGAGAATGGAAAGGCCGGGGTTCGCCCCGGCCTTTTTCATATCGACAATTGCCTGTCGAAACCTCGACTTCGCATCGACAATTTGTCGAGGTTTTTTAGAGATCGCGCCTGGGTCCAGACGCGAAAAAGCCCGCTGCGGGGGATACATCGCAGCGGGCTTTCGCGCTCTTTGAAGAGCGGACGTTTCCTCCCCGAAACGCCTTCGAGTGCTGCGCGCTTGAGCAACGCTTGCCCTCGAGTGAGTTCATTTGACGCATCGGCCCGGTCCGCGTCAACGACGGGTTTCGCCCGAGTCGAACTTTCTTCGACTTATCGCTGATAACTCATCTTTGCGGCCCCTTATTATCGAAGCTTATTCGATAATGGCCTGGATGGCGGCGACCAGGCCCTCGCGCGGGATTTTCATTTGACCGGGACGTTCGGCCTTCCAGGCGTCATTGTCGGCGATGGCGGCGGCGGCGGCGCGGCCGGCGTCCAGATCCTTGATGGTGACCTCGCCCGCCGCGATCTCGTCTCCGCCCAGGATGACGACGGCGGGCGCGCCGCGTCGGTCGGCGTATTTCATCTGGGCCTTCATGCCCGCCCGACCGAGGTAAAGCTCGGCGGCGACGCCGGCGGCGCGCAGTTCGGCGACGGCGGTCAGATAGTGGGCCATGTCGTCCTCGGAGAAGACGATAACGACCACGGGGCCACGCACGGCGTCTTCCGCCCCGCGACCGGCGGCGCGCAGGGCCGAGGCCAGGCGCGAGACGCCGAAGGAGAAGCCGGTGGCCGGCGTGCTCTGGCCGGTGAAGCGGGCGACCAGATCGTCATAGCGGCCGCCGCCGCCGATGGAGCCGAAACGGACCGGGCGGCCCTTGTCGTCCACGGTGTCCAGCAGCAGTTCGGCCTCGAACACGGCCCCGGTGTAATATTCCAGACCGCGCACGATGGTCGGATCGAACTTGACCGCCTCCTGGCCGACCGACATGGCGGCCAGGGCCCGGTCGATGGCGGCCAGCTCGTTCAGCGCCGCCTCGCCCGCCGCGCCGAGGTCGCCCGAGCGCGCGACCGCGTCCAGCGTTTCGGCCCGCGACAAGCCGGGGGTGTTGGCTGACGCCAGAAAGGCTTCGATGGCGCCCGTCACCTTGGCGGGCAGGTTGGCGCCCTTGGTGTAGTCGCCCGACTCGTCCAGGCGGCCCTCGCCCAGCAGCTGGACGACGCCCTCCCAGCCCAGGCGGTCGAACTTGTCGATGGCGCGAAGGGCGGTCAGGCGCTGACCGGCCTCGGTCACGCCGCCGGCGTCGAACAGGCCGTCGAACAGCTTGCGGTTCGAGACGCGAATCTGGGCTTGCCCCGCATCCAGGCCCGCACTGGCCAGACCTTCGCAGGCCATGGCGATGATCTCGGCGTCGGCCTCGGGCCGGTCGGAGCCGACGGTGTCGGCGTCGCACTGCCAGAACTCGCGGAAGCGGCCGGGACCGGGCTTCTCGTTCCTCCACACCGGACCATAGGCGTAGCGTCGGAACGGCTTGGGCAGGGTCTCCCACGTCTGGGCCGCGAACCGGGCCAGGGGCGCGGTGTGGTCGTAGCGCAGGGCCATCCAGTCGCCGGGCTCGTCCGATCCGGCGTCGTCCTGAAGGGCGAAGACCCCCTCGTTCGGGCGGTCGGCGTCGGGCAGGAACTTGCCCAGAGCGTCGGCGTATTCGAAGGCCGGAGTCTCCAGCGGCTCGAAGCCCCAGCGCTCATAGACCTCGGACACGCGGGCGACGATGCGGCGCTCGGCGGTCAGGTCGCGGCCGCGCTTGTCGGCGAAACCGCGCGGGTTGCGGGCCAGGGGACGGATCGGCGTGTCGGTGCTCATGGCGCGCGCTTAAGCCAAGGGGCGGATCACCGCAAATTTCCAGCGTCGATGACGCCATGCGACCCCATCGTCGAATGTCGAATGTCGTACACAGACGGTTGTTTACACGAAGAGAAATCGTATTAAGGCGGAACCTGGGCGTGGGCTTTCCGTTGTGGAGGCGATGACGCCCCACGCCCTTCTCGTACCCCGCACCTGCAACACGTCGGATCGACGCACCATCCGCTGGTGGGAATGCGAACTGGTCGATACCGACGGGTCGCGACACGTCCGCGACCAGGCCTTCTTCTCCATCGGCGAGGCCAAATCCTGGGCTTCCGCCCAGGGCTATCCGGTCAGCGAGGACGCCGCGTCGTCCGCCGAATCCTGATGTCCCGTTCCGCGCCGACGGGCGTCCTTACCGCAGAAGCCTTCGACACGCCGCGCATCCTGCTGGCCGGCGCCGTCGATTATGCGATGTATGATCGGTTCCGCGATCAGTTGGCCGACGCCCCCAAGACCGGGCTGACGGTGATCGAGCTGTCGACCCTGGGCGGCGATCCCGAGGTCGCGCGGATGATGGGCGAGGACGTGCGGTTCCAGAGCGACATCAATCCGTCGCGGCGACTGGTCTTCCTGGGCAAGGCCGCCATCTACTCCGCCGGGGCGACGTTCATGAGCTTCTTCGCCACCCCGAACCGTTATCTGACGCGGGGCACGCGGGTGATGATCCACGAGCGCAAGATGGACAAGCATCTGCACGTCACGGGGCCGCTGACGACCTGCGTGGCTTCGGTGAAGGCCGTGCTGCACGAGCTGGAACACTCCATCGCCATCCAGAACGAAGGATTCGAGAATCTGGTGCGGGGGTCCTCCGTCACCATGGAGGACGTGCTGAAACGGGCGCCGGCCAACTGGTATATCGAGGCCCAGGAGGCCAAGGCGCTGGGCCTGATCGCCGAGGTGATCTGACCTTGCGGCCGTGTCAGGCTTCGAGAGTCTCCACCGTCAGATTGCCGTTGGTGTAGACGCAGATCTCGGCGGCGATCTTCATGGCCTTGCGCGCGACCTGTTCGGCGTCCAGCTCGGTTTCCTCGATCAGGGCGCGGGCGGCGGACAGGGCGTAGTTGCCGCCCGAACCGACGGCGGCGACGCCATACTCCGGCTCCAGCACGTCGCCGACGCCGGTCACGGTGAAGATGGACGACCTGTCCGCCACCAGCAGCATGGCCTCGAGCCGACGCAGATAGCGGTCGGTGCGCCAATCCTTGGCCAGGTCGACGCAGGCGCGCGCCAGCTGATCAGGATACTGCTCCAGCTTGGCCTCAAGCCGTTCGATCAGGGTGAAGGCGTCGGCCGTGGCGCCGGCGAAGCCCGCCAGCACCTTGCCGCCGGCCAGAACCCGCACCTTGCGCGCCGCGCCCTTGACGATGGTGGGCCCCATCGAGACCTGGCCGTCGCCGGCGATGACGGTGCGGCCATTCTTGCGCACCGCCAGGATGGTGGTGCCGTGCCAGTCGGGAAAGGACGAGGAGGAGGAAGCGTCGAAAGATCGGGTCATTCCGATCAGATGGACAGTAGGCGATGCGGGATCAAGTCTGGCCGCACCCCTGGCGCCGGTAGCCCTATTCTGACCTAACTTTGCCTTAGAAGAGCAATTTACAGCGCGATCGCCGCGAGAATTGGAATGTATGTTGCTCTATCGACTGGTTCTTGTGAGTGAAATGGTCGGCGAGATCGGCACGGACGTGCAGTGGGTCGCCGAAATCCTCGGCGGGTCAGAGCGCAACAACCGCCGTGACGAAATCACCAGCGCCCTGATGTTCCACCGGGGCGAGGCCGCCCATATGGCGGAAGGGGCGCGGGGGGATCTGGACCGACTGCTGGCGCGGCTGTCGAAGGACTCGCGTCATCGCAACATTCGGATTGTCGCAGACCGTCCGGTGATGCAGCGTCGGTTGCGGGACACGGCCCGTCTGTGTGTGCCGAGCGATGTCCAGACCCACGACATCCTGTCCGGCCGGCGATTGAGCGATCTGTCCAGCGCGGAGCTGGAAAAGCTGCTGTCGAGCGAACACGTCAGGATCGCGGCCTGACCCGCCTCTGGCGCGGCGCCCCTCGCGCCCTGCCGTCAGGAGGGTTAGATGGGGCGGTGATCTTTTCCGAAGACGAAGTCGAACGCTATGCGCGCCACCTCGTCCTGTCCGAGGTGGGCGGGCCGGGGCAGCAGGCGCTGAAGCGCGCGCGGGTGCTGATCGTCGGCGCCGGCGGGGTGGGCGCGCCGGCGGCGCTGTATCTGGCGGCCGCGGGCGTCGGGACGCTGGGCCTGATCGACGACGACGTCGTGGGCCTGTCCAACCTGCAGCGCCAGATCGCCTTTTCAACGCCGGAGGTCGGACGGCCCAAGGTCGAGGCGGCGGCGCAGAGGCTGGAAGGGCTCAATCCGCATATCACGATCGAGTCCTTCGCCAAGCGGCTGACGGCCGAGAACGCGCAGGCGCGGATCGGGGCGTTCGACATCGTCCTGGACGGGACCGACGATTTCCAGACCCGGCTGTGGATCAATGCAGCGTGCGTGGCGACGGGCAGGCCGCTGGTCTCGGGAGCGCTGGGACGCTGGAACGGTCAGGTCGGGGTGTTCGCCGGACGGCCCTGCTACCAGTGCCTGACGCCCGAGGTTCCCCCGGATGCGGAGACCTGCGCGCGCGTCGGGGTGGTCGGGGCGCTGGCGGGCGTGATCGGGTCGATGGCGGCGCTGGAGGTGATCAAGCTGATCACGGGGGCAGGCGAGGCCCTGACCGGACGGCTGCTGCTCTATGACGGTCTGGCGGGCACGGCGCGCACCGTGCGGGTGGGGGCCGATCCTCATTGCCCGGTCTGCGGCGGCTGAGCCTCAGGCGGCCGTGGCGACGCGGATGTAGGCCAGGTCCAGATCCGTCAGCGGCGCGGCGAAGCCCAGGGCGGGGTTGCTGAGCACCGTCACCAGCCGCTCGCCGCAGTAGAGATACAGGGTCTCGAACCCGACCCAGTTGCGGGCGATCCCCTCCAGCGCCTGATTGGCGGCCGTGTCGTTGGCGGCGTCGAGGACGCAGATGTCCCGCACCGGAACGCCGGGCAGGTTGACGATGCAATAGTAGGAGTCCAACGCAACACTTCCTCAAACAGGTCGCCGGAAACGAAGCGCGTTTACGACGGTTCCTCCCCTGCCAGCGGTTTTCGACAGCCGTGTGAGTCCGGTCCGACAGACTTGTGAAAAGGAGGCCTGATGGCCCGACGTCCCGCCTCGCCCAAACGCCTGAACGCCGCAAATCTCAGCGCCTTGGGGGCTGAGCGTCTGGGCGAACTGCTGATGCAGGCGGCGGATGCGGACGCCATTCTGAAGCGCAGGCTCAGGCTGGTGCTGGCGGCGGAGGCGGGGCCGGACCTGCTGGCGCTGGAACTGGACAAGCGGCTAGCGACCATCGCGGCCAGTCGGGCGCGGGTGTCATGGCGCAAGCGGCCGGACCTGCTGCGCGATCTGGAGATCCTGCGCGGGGCCATCGTCGACGATCTGGCCGGGGTCGCGCCGGCCATGGGGTTGGAGCGATTGATCGGCTGGTTCGACCTATTTCGCGGCCTGGCGTCTCGGGTCAAGGATCAGAAAGGAGAACTGTCGGCGGCCTTCGAAACGGCGGCCCCGGATCTGTGGCGGATCGCCGAGGACGCGGTTCGGACGGACGAAAGCACAGTCGGTCTGCTGGCTGAGGCGGTGGCGCGGCAACCGCTCGAATACGCCCGTTGGATCGGCGCGGGCGGGGACGATCTGACGGCGGACCTGGCCAGGAGGCTGCTGGGTCGTCTCGATACCGCATCCAACGCGCGCGGCATGCGGACGGTCATCCGACGGCTGGCCGACAGGGCGGGCGATCTGGACCTGTGGCTGTCGATGACGACGCCGGAGGAGCGAGGCTCGCCGGATTTCGCGGCGGTGATGGCCAAGCGGCTGCTGGTCGCTGATCGCATTCCAGAAGCGCGTCAGGCGCTGGAGGCGGCGCTGAAACCGTCGGCGGGCAACCGGCGCTGGACCTTCGGGCGATCTCCGCAGGCCGGACCGCCGGTCCTGACGCCGGCGTGGGAGGCGACTTCGATCGACCTGCTGGACGCCGAGGGGCGCAAGGCCGAGGCGCAGGAACTGCGCTGGGCGATGTTCGAACGTGATCTGTCGGCGCCGGTGCTGCGGGCCTATCTGGCGCGCCTGCCGGACTTCGACGATGTGGAGGCGCTGGATCGCGCCCTGGCGCACGCCGCGACCTATGCCGATTTCGAGGTCGCGCTGGGCTTTCTGATGGACTGGCCCGCACACCGCGAGGCCGCCGCCCTGGTCGAACGCCGTATCCGCGAGGTGCGCGCGCCGCTGCCGCTCAAGGCCGACTGGGCGGCGCGGCTGGCGCAGAAATATCCTGATGCGGCCGAGCGGTTGCTGGCCGCGCCCTAGAGCATCGCGGGGATGACGCGATCGGGCGGGCGGTGGCCGTTCTGGTAGGTCATGACGTTGGCGATGACGCGGTCGCCCATGTCCTGGCGCGCTTCCAGGGTGGCGGAACCCAGGTGGGGCAGCAGCACGACATTGGACTGGCCCAACAGCCCATGATGGATGGCCGGCTCGTTCTCGAACACGTCCAGGCCCACGCCGGAAAGGGCGCGCATGGCCACCGCCTGGGCCAGGGCCGCCTCGTCGATCAGTTCGCCGCGCGCCGTGTTGATCAGGATGGCGTGGGACTGAAGCCGGGCCAGGCGTTCGGCCGACAGCAGATGATGAGTGTCCTTCGTCGCCGGACAGTTCAGCGAGACGATGTCCATCCGCGCCAGCATCTGGTCCAGGTCGTCCCAGTAGGTCGCGCCCAGCTCTTCCTCGATCAGGGCGGGGGCAGGCTTGCGGTTATGGTAGTGGACCTGAAGCCCGAAGGCCTTGGCGCGGCGGGCCAGGGCCTGGCCGATCCGGCCCATGCCGACGATGCCCAGCCGCTTGCCCCAAAGCTTGCGTCCGCACATCCAGGTCGGGGTCCAGCCCTCGAACCGGCCTTCGGCGACCACCTGCGCGCCCTCGACGATGCGGCGGCTGACGGCCAGGATCAGGCTCATGGCCAGATCGGCGGTGTCCTCGGTCAGGACGCCGGGGGTGTTGGTGACGATGATGCCGCGCGCCACGGCTGCATCGACGTCGATATGGTCCACCCCGGCGCCGAAGTTGGCGATCATCTTCAACTGCTCGCCTGCGCCATTGATCAGGTCGGCGTCGATGACGTCGGTGATGGTGGGCACCAGCACCTCGGCGCGCTGGACGGCGGCCTGCAGCGCGGCGCGGTCCATCGGCTGATCCTTCAGGTTCAGCTCGGCGTCGAACAGCTCGCGCATCCGCGTTTCGACCGCGTCGGGCAGGCGTCTGGTTAATACGACCTTAAGCTTGCGGGGGGACATTCTCGGCCTTGGTTAGCGGGCGGCGATTCAGACGGATCAAAGCCCGCGCGACGGGTCGTTCCAATCAGTGTCTAGCAAAGCCGCCGCCATCTTCCAAAGCCTGCGACGCCGCATCGCTATCGTTGGGGCCATTCTCGGCCTCGGCGTGATGGCGAGCGCCGGCGCGACCATGCCTGATGGGCGCCCGACGCCAACGGGGCTTGAGGTGCCGCGCTGGATTTCGCTGAAGTCCTCGCACGTCCGCGCGCGCCAGGGGCCGGGGCTGGATTATCCGATTCTGTGGGAATACCGCGCCGCCGGCCTGCCGGTTCAGGTGATCGCCGAGACGACGGAATGGCGCAAGATCTGCGATCCCGACGGCGCCGTGGCCTGGATCCACCGCACGGTGTCGTCGGGCCGGCGCTATGTCTTCAACACGACCGCCGAGGAAGTGCCGATCCGGTCGGGCCGATCCGAGACGGCGTCGGTGCGCGCGCGCCTGTCGCCGCGCGCCCTGGTGATGCTGGACGAATGCGAAGAGGGCTGGTGCAAGGTCCGGGCGCGACGACTGGAGGGCTTTGTGGCCCAGCGGGCGGTGTTCGGAACCCAAGAGCGGGCGCTGTGCAACGCCAATCGCCCCGCGGGCACGGGTCGCAACTGACCGCACGCTGTTGAGCGAAGCGGCGCGGTCGTGTAACCCGCGCGCAACGCCTTAAGAAACGGAAGCGCCTTGACCCAGTCCCAATATCCTTCGTCCTTCGATCATGAGGCCCTGCTGGCCTCGGGCCGCGGCGAGCTGTTCGGTCCCGGCAACGCCCAGCTGCCCGCCCCGCCGATGCTGATGTTCGACCGCATCACCACGATCAATGCGGACGGCGGAGAGCACGGCAAGGGCTATGTTGAGGCCGAACTCGACATCCATCCCGACCTTTGGTTCTTCCAATGCCACTTCATCGGCGACCCCGTCATGCCGGGCTGCCTGGGCCTGGACGCCATGTGGCAGCTGGTCGGCTTCTATCTGGGCTGGATCGGCGGTCCCGGCCGCGGCCGCGCCCTGGGCGTCGGCGAGGTCAAGTTCACCGGCCAGGTCACCCCGGACATCAAGAAGGTGGTCTACAAGATCAACCTGAAGCGCGTCATCAACCGCAAGCTGGTCATGGGCATCGCCGACGGCGTTCTGGAGGCCGACGGCCAGGTCATCTACACCTGCAACGACATGCGGGTCGGCCTGTTCGGCGCCAAGGATGAGGCGGCGGGCGGCTAAGGCCCCTATATAACCGCGAACAAGGCGGACGGTCCTCGGACCAGGAAGCATCAAGAAGGAAACACCATGCGTCGTGTCGTCGTCACCGGCCTGGGCATCGTCTCTTCCATCGGCCACGGCGCCGAAGAGGTGACCCAGTCCCTGCGCGAAGCCCGTTCGGGCGTCGTTCATGCCCCCGACCACGCCAAATACGGCTTCCGCAGCCAGGTCTGGGCGCCGCCCAAGATCGGCCCGTGGGAAGAACTGGTCGATCGTCGCGCCGCGCGCTTTTTGGCGAACGGCACGGCCTGGGGCCACATCGCCTTCGAAGAGGCGCTGAAGTCGTCGGGCATGACGGCGGACGAGATCAAGGATGACCGGATCGGCCTGATCGTGGGCGAGGGCGGTCCCTCGACCCAGGTGATCCTGCAGGCGGCCGCGACCACGGTCGAGAAGGGCGCGCCCAAGCGCATCGGCCCGTTCGCGGTGCCCAAGGCGATGGCGTCGGGCCCATCGGCGGTGCTGTCGACCTGGTTCCAGATGCGCGGCATCAACTATTCGATCAGCTCGGCCTGCGCGACGTCGGCCCACTGCATCGGCGCCGGGGTCGAACAGATCCAGTGGGGCAAGCAGGACGTGGTCTTCGCCGGCGGCTGCGAGGACATCGACTGGTCCATGTCCAACATGTTCGACGCCATGGGCGCCATGTCGTCGGACTTCAACGACACTCCGTCGGTCGCCTCCAGAGCCTATGACGCCAACCGCGACGGCTTCGTCATCGCCGGCGGCGCCGGCATCGTTGTGCTGGAGGAATACGAGCGGGCCAAGGCGCGCGGCGCGACCATCTATGCCGAAGTCACCGGCTATGGCGCCAACGCCGACGGCTATGACATGGTCGCCCCCTCGGGCGAGGGCGCCCAGCGCTGCATGAAGATCGCGCTGGAACAGGCCGGCAATCCGAAGATCGACTATCTGAACCCGCACGGCACCTCGACCCCTGTGGGCGACGCCAAGGAGATGGAGGCCGTGCGCGCCGTCTTCGGCGACCAGATGCCGATGATCTCCTCGACCAAGTCGCTGACCGGCCACTCGCTCGGCGCGGCCGGCGCCCAGGAGGCCATCTACTGCCTGCTGATGATGCAGAACGGCTTC
>Ga0157371_10003959_pt1 | contig 13144 bp, 13 predicted proteins | sample C45metaG_FD_113462 | JGI IMG/M metagenome (GOLD analysis project Ga0157371, IMG submission 113462) | Corn rhizosphere microbial communities from Kellogg Biological Station, Michigan, USA - C4-5 metaG | ecosystem: Host-associated > Plants > Roots > Rhizosphere > Soil | place: USA: Michigan... | reverse complement strand
TCAGTATAAAGACGTTAAAATCAACATTATCGATACCCCTGGTCACGCCGATTTCGGTGGTGAGGTAGAGCGTGTATTGAAAATGGCTGATGGTGTATTGTTATTGTGTGATGCTTTTGAAGGCGCCATGCCTCAAACTCGTTTCGTAACTCAAAAAGCTTTGGCTTTAGGCTTAAAACCTATCGTTGTTGTAAATAAAGTTGATAAAGAAAACTGTCGTCCTGAAGAAGTATATGAGCAGATCTTCGAATTGTTCTTCAATCTTGAAGCAACTGAAGATCAACTTGATTTTCCTGTAATCTACGGTTCATCTAAACAAGGGTGGATGAGTACTGACTGGAAAGTACCTACTACAGACATCTTTGCTCTTTTAGATGCAGTTGTTGCTAACATTCCAGCAGCACCAACTAACGATGGTACATTACAAATGCAAATCACCTCTTTAGATTATTCATCTTTCGTAGGTCGTATTGCAATTGGTCGTGTTCACCGCGGTTCTATTAAAGAAAACCAACCGGTAACTTTAATCAAACGCGATGGTAAAATCGTAAAATCAAGAGTAAAAGAATTATATACCTTCGAGGGGCTGGGTAAAATCCGTACCCAGGAAGTAAAATCTGGAGATATCTGCGCAGTTGTAGGTATCGATGGTTTTGAGATTGGCGATACTATTGCTGATTTTGATGCACCGGAACAATTACCTGTAATCAAAATTGATGAGCCAACAATGAATATGTTGTTCACCATCAATAACTCGCCATTCTTTGGTAAAGAAGGTAAATTTGTAACCTCACAAAGAATCAGAGAGCGTTTATACAAAGAGATGGAGAAAAACTTAGCACTTAAAGTTGTTGAGACTGAATCTCCTGATTCTTATTTAGTATATGGAAGGGGTATCCTGCATTTATCAGTATTGATCGAGACCATGCGTCGCGAAGGTTATGAAATTCAGGTTGGTCAGCCACAGGTTATCGTTAAAGAAATTGATGGTAAAAAATGTGAACCTATCGAAACCCTTATTGTTGATGTACCTGGCGAGGTTGCTGGTAAAGTAATTGAATTGGTAACTCAGCGTAAAGGTGAATTATTGATCATGGAGCCTAAAGGTGATTTACAGCATTTAGAATTTGAGATTCCTTCACGTGGTATCATCGGCTTAAGAAACAACGTATTAACTGCAACAGCTGGAGAGGCAATTATGGCTCACCGTTTCAAAGCTTATGAGCCTTGGAAAGGTAATATCCCTGGAAGGTTAAACGGTGTATTGGTATCAATGGATAAAGGTAACACTACCGCTTATTCAATTGATAAGTTGCAGGATCGTGGTCGTTTCTTTGTTGATCCGGGAGTTGATATTTACGAAGGTCAGATCCTTGGTGAGCACATCCGTGACAATGACTTGGTAATCAACATTGTTAAAGGAAAAGCGTTAACAAACATGCGCGCTTCTGGTACTGATGATAATACCCGTATTGCACCAGCTATTAAATTCTCTCTGGAAGAAGCAATGGAGTATATCCAGGCCGACGAGTACATTGAGATTACGCCAGCAAGCATGCGTTTACGTAAAATCTACCTAACAGAGAATGAGCGTAAAATCAATGCTAAGAAGTTTCAATAATTAAAATACCATTATCGCTCTGCCAAGAGGGTAATGTAACAATACCTAAAGCGGGTGTATCATAACATGATGCACCCGCTTTTCTTTTTTGTAAGTCATAAGTTTTACAATCGGATATCAACCCTTGTCTTTTTCTTAATTTTGCTGTCTAATTCAAGAAAAATGGAATCATTAAAAGGTAAAAACGCAATAATTACAGGAGCAGGTAAGGGAATAGGAAAAGCAATGGCCATTGCTTTGGCACACGAAGGTGTTAATATAGGTTTATTGGCCAGAACAGCAGCCGACTTACAAATTCTTGCCGGCGAGTTAAAAGGGTATGGTGTTAAAACTGCAATAGCTACTGTTGATGTATCTGATATTGATAATGTCAATGCTGCCGTTACTCAGGTAAAATCTGAATTGGGTGTTATTGATATTTTAATTAACAATGCCGGAACTGCATCTTTTGGGCCTTTTCTTGAATTGGAGCCATCAAGATGGGAAGAAATAGTTAAAGTAAACTTATTCGGTGCTTATTATACTACAAGAGCGGTATTGCCTGAAATGATAGAACGGAAAACCGGAGATATCATTAACATCTCATCTACAGCAGGTAAAAATGGTGCGGCAGTAACCAGTGCTTACAGTGCTTCAAAATTTGCGCTAATTGGGATGTCTGAGTCATTAATGCAAGAGGTGCGCAAGCACAATATTCGCGTAAGCACATTGCTGCCAAGTACCATTGCAACCGATATGGCTAAAGATCTTAAACTTACTGATGGAAATCCTGAAAGGGTAATGCAGCCAGAAGATTTTGCTGAGCTGGTTGTATCCCAGTTAAAATTAAACAGAAGGGTTTTTGTAAAAGAAGCAGGCCTTTGGTCAACAAATCCGTAGCTATAGCACTAATCGTTTGTTCTGCGGTGACGAATAAAATATTGAGCCAGATTAATCGCAATAAAAATGTGATTAATCAGGTTCGGAATCAGGCCGTAATATTTCGTAAAGATGTGGAATCGTTCTTTAAGACTGGCCATATGTTTTTTCTTTGAAATTCCGCCTACAAGATATTTAGCTACATAAATGTGGGTATTTACAATGCTCGAGGCATGTTTGGCAGCCTTAATGATCCAGTCAATATCAGAACTGTACTTATATCTCAAGTCGTAAGGCTCAGCTAAACTTCTCCTAACATAAATGGCCTGGTGGCTTATACTCATTCCATATCTAAAGCTTTGCCAGTCAAAATTTTCAGGTGCATGATGCCTTCTCTGCCCAAGGCTTATCCAGTCTTCATCAAACATTTCAGTTTCGCCATAATAAATATCTGCCCCTGCAGCACTCAAAAAAACCTCGCTCACGGTTTCCGGGGCATAAATCTCATCTCCTGAATTCATGAAAAGAACATAGTCTCCTGTAGCAAGTGCAAGCCCTTTATTCATGGCATCATATATCCCCTTGTCAGGCTCAGAAATAAACTGCGCTAATCTTGATTTATAATTATAAATCCTGTCTACCGTACCGTCTTTTGAAGCACCATCAATAATTATATACTCGATGTTCTTATAAGTTTGATTTAGCACAGAAAGCATGGTGCGCTCAATATCCTTTACATTATTATAAACGATAGTAATAACACTTAACTTTGGCTGCATGCGGTTCTGAATCTAAAAGTTATCGGGGCTGTAAATCAATCAGTGATTGATACAATAATAAGTGTTTTTCTGCAATTACTTGTTCAGAGAACTGATTTAAAATTGTTCTTCTTGCCTCTTTCTGAATTTCCGGTGCATTTTCATCATGATATAGCCATTCAATTCCTGTTGCCAGGTCTTCAGATGATTCGTATTCTGCCAGATATCCATTTTCAAGATGTTTTACCATATCCGGTATGCCACCTGTTTTAAAGGCCACTACAGGTGTTGCACACGAAAGGCTTTCCATTACCGTGTTGGGTAAATTGTCTTCAAGAGAAGGCGTTATAAATACATCTGCTGCCGAATAACATTTAGCCAGATGATCATCATTATTGATCGTCCCCAGAAATGTTGTTTTAAAAGGGAATTCCGGCATTTCAGCATTATCCTTATTACCAAAAATGATCAGTTCAATATTCTCTTTAATAATCCCAGGTCTTGTAGCCAGATCATTTAAAGCATCTATTAAATAAGAAGTACCTTTATGCTTATCGTTTTTAGAGGGCATAAAACCGCTCATCAGTACAAATTTTTTCGGATCTATTTTAAGGATCTTTTTGGCTTCCGATTTTACATAAGGTTTAAAAATAGCTGTTTCTATTGTGTTGGGGATAACTGTTACTTCTCTAAATCCCATTAAACTGCTTAGTTTTACAGAATCTGCCATCCATCTGCTTGGGGCAACAATATGACAGTTTAATTCTGAATAGGCCTTTTTCTTACGCAACCATGTTTTGTGCGAGAAATCATTCTTACCACTAGAGCGCAGCAAAGGGCAATTGCCACATTCTTTAAAATAATTTTCACATGAATAGCGCACATGGCAGCCACCGGTAAAAGCATTGCTGTCGTGAAATGTCCAAACAACGGGTTTCTCCAGTTCATCAATCTCTGCCAAAAATTTCGGAGATAAAAATCCATGATTAATCCAGTGCAGGTGTATAATGTCGGCCTCTTTTACCGTCGGATGGTCAACTATTGAAGTTCCAAACCATTGCAGCGAGAAAGGTGTTTTTACAGCTTTAGATACCGCCTTAGATAAGTAACGTTCAGAAAGAATATTAAATACGGCCCTGGCTCTTGCAAAAATACCTTTACTAAAAGTTCCCGTTTTTGAACTCTCCTTGAACTGAAAGTAAACCATAACCTTAGAGTCGGCACCACTGGCATTTAACGCATCGCTTAGCCTGAGGCAGGCCCTTCCGGCGCCTCCATTACCTTCGTATGTATTTAGGTGTACTACTTTCAATTAATCAAACTTAGATAAATGTCCTTGTTAAAACGGATATGCAGCCTAAAATAATATATATTTTCAATCTTTATTAAATTCTTGTGTATTTTCGTCAGACTTTGATTTTTTACAGACTTTAAGCAATTAAATTCAGTAATAGTTGTCTATTTAGAAGAACTAAAAATATAATATGGGTAACCTGTTAACCGACAGACAGTTTTGGGTGAATTATTGGGAGAGTAAAACCGGGTTATCGGTTAATATTCCCGAAAACTATCTTTTCCATAAAGAACTGGCAAACATTATTACCGGCCAAAAAATTAAAACGGCTATTGAATTGGGTGGGTTCCCCGGCTATTATGCAGTTTTTCTGAAAAAGTACTTTAAACTTGATGTTACCCTGCTCGATTATTTTGTGCACCCCCCGGTTACCAATGATTTATTACAAGCCAATCAATTAAGCGAAAAAGATATTCATATTATCGAAACTGATTTATTTAATTATACTTCAGCGCAACAATACGATCTGGTTTTGTCTTGTGGACTTATAGAGCATTTTAACGATACAGCCGACATCATCAACAGACACATCAGTTTTGTAAAACCGGGAGGTACCCTGTTCATTACTCTTCCTAACTTTAAAGCCTTAAATGGCTGGTTTCAAAAGAACTTTGACAGGGAGAATTACGATAAACACAATATTGATTGTATGGATCCAAAACTGCTCGAAAACATATGTAAGCAGGCAGGTTTAAATATAGTGCAATCCAGATACTTTGGTCATTTTAGTTTGTGGCTTGAAAACGAACAGCAAAAATCGGCAGGAGTAAGGTTGCTGAAAAAATCAATGTGGCTTGCGGGTAAAGTATTTACCAAAATATTTCCTTTTAACTCCAAACAGCTTTCGCCTTACATTATTTTAGAAGCCAGAAAGCCGTAGTTTTTATTTCAATCGTTGTATTACGTAACGTTTTAATCGATCCCATAAGTTTCCTTTTCTATTTTGAAGGAAACCTTTAATGGCCATATATGCCGCCGGGCTTTCTTCTATTGAAGAAGGGAAATAACTAATAGGCTTTGGGTTGATGATCACATTGTAGATGTCGTTAATACCCGAATGTATGCCTGACCCATCATGGCCTATATTGTTCACTAATGATTGTGAGGGGTTAAGTGTTAATCCTCCTTTTAAAAATATAGAAGCATACCATCTTATTGCCCATGAATTGTTCTTCCCGCTTTTAAAGTCCTCCATCTGTTTCCAGAAATTCATAGTATGCTCAATAGAAAATGCGCTTTTTGCAGATTTGTCAAACTTAGCCATCAATGTATCTATGTTTGGCTCAAAATGTTGCCAGGCTCTTTCCCATGTTGCCCATCCCCAACTTGTCGCAGCGCGATAAAAGAATGTTTCCGGCAAATCAGCTCCCTTTAAGTTATACATGTAAGCGCCAATATGCATTACCTTGTTTTCGTCCCTGTAGCGGTTTAAAGCTTCATTAAAATAGGTTAATGTATAAGGAGAGGTGATCAGATCATCTTCAAAAACAATTACTTGCTTGTAGTCTTTTATAAGTTTACTTACCCCAATAATAATTGATTTGGCAAGCCCCATATTTTCCTTACGCTCTATAATTTCGACAGATTTAAACCCCTCAATGTTTTTAAGCAGATCCCTTACTTCAAGCACATTTTTTTCGTCCGCATCAGATTTAAATCCATCAGAAAATACAAACAACCGGCTTTCGGCAGCCAGTTCATTTTGTTGTAAAAACTTAATGGTTCGCGCAGTATGTTCAGGACGATTGTAAACAAATAATGCTATTGGAGCAAAGGTTTGCATAAATCTAATCTTTTATACCTTCAACAATTAACGATGAATAACCCAGAGGTTCATTAAAACGTTTATCATACCTTTTAGATCTGATCACATGCCCGTCTTTACTGTCCCATTCATTAAAATGGAACTGGCCATTCTCGTCATAATATTCTAAAAGATTTACACGATAGCCAGATTCTTCAAACGCTTTAGAGAGCGTTTTATAATCATACAATAGTTTATGATCATGAGCACCCTCGCCGTGACCACCCGGTTTTACCATGTTTATATAATCAGGATTGGGATGAAAACCATCCGGAACGGCAATTCTAACTACCCCGCCCTTTTTAAGGTATTTGTTGCAGTTTTTTAAAGCAATTATTGCATCGTCGTAGGTAATGTGTTCAAAAACATGTTCCGCTAAAAAGCGGTTAGCTTTTTTGTCTCCAAACAAATTGTCGAACGAAGCAATCTCTAACAAATTAAGATTCTCAATATTTGTCGGTAGCCAATCTTTATAGTCTGTTGTATGTGCCCCAATAATAATCTGGAGTTTTCCGGTGCTGTTTTTTATTTTAGCTTTAAGCTGAATGAGCTCCAGTATGTTTTTGGGCTTATATACAATTGATCTTATTACCTTTCTTAAGGACATTTTAATATGTTATGATTTTGTGGTAAAGTTAAAACGTTAAATGCAAAGCGCTAATATATTAATATTAAAATTTATGTAGCGTTTATCCTGGTTGATCTGTTGAACCTTTTAATTTCTGATATAATGTAATTAAGAATAGCGACTTAAGCATCATTATACCTTGCTGCCTTGTTTTTGGGATAAGTAAAATCCAAAACGTGGAACAGGCATAGGCAACCAGCGTGGCAAAAGCTGCACCTGCAATCCCATACTTAGGGATCCAGAAAATGTTTAACACAATATTGATCAGGGCACCCATTGCAGTACGTAGCATTGAGAGCTTTGTGTAGCCTTCAGCAATTAAGAACTGGGCGCTTGCGGTACCCAGGAATACAAAAATTCCTGCCCAGATGTTTATAGACAATACATGTGCACCATCATAAAACTCTTCAGTAAATAAAATCCTGAAAATAAGCGGGGCACTAATCGTAATAACTATTGCCAGAGCCATACTAATCCAAACCATTAAATCGTACATGTTTTGCATTCTTCTCTGATACCGCTCAGGGTCATCCCTTCGGGCATTCATAATGGCTGGAAATACCGAGGCCGTAATGGCAACCGGAATAAAGTACCATGCTTCTGCCAGCTGAACGGCATTGGAGTAAATCCCCAAATCTCCTGCACCCCTATAATATTCAATCATCAGCTTATCAATGTTCAGGTAAATAGAAACAAGGATCGCTGAAAACGCTAAAGGCCAGGAATTTTTTAAAAGAAATTTGGCAATGTCAGTTTTAAATGTCCACTTCAGTATTGACTCTCCATTGTTTTGATAAATAAATAAATAACCTGTTGCCAATAATACAGCGTCTAATAAGAGTGCAAAAATAAACCATTTCAAGCTTGCGCCAATAATGATCAATGCCAGCTTGATTGCTGCAGACAGCAGGTTTCCGGCAATTTGTACACGCATAATATATTTACCCTGCGTTCTCGATTGAAAGTAGCTGTCTATGATATTGAATGACTGCACTAATCCGGTAAAACCGACTATCATAACAAAAATCAATGGAGTTTCTATAACTTTATAGTTATTAACTATAGTATAGGTTGCGTAAATAATTGGAAGAATAATCAATCCCCCGGTAACCTTTAAAATGAATGCCGTGCCAAGTAATTGGTCCTTCTTTTCCGGGTAGCGCAATAGCTCCCTGGTTACAAATCCATCTACCCCCAAAGCAGCAGCAGCTGTAAAAAAAGTAACAAAAGCCACAGGGTAGTTAAGTATGCCAATGTCGCTTTTACTTAAGTAATGGGTTAAAGCAATTGCTACCAGAATTTTAATAGCCATGCTGCCCACCCGTGCCAGCATTAACCATCCGGTATTTTTCACATACTTTTCAAGGGTTTGCTGATCAAAACCTTTAATGCTTGGAATCTTCACGCTTAGTCTCTCTCGTTATTTTATTAGGATAAGGGTGCGCCAACCGACACTTTGCAGTCGTGTCCGGGTTGTCCGTGCGGTGGATTCAGTTTTACTTCTTTATTGCCTGCAGGTATTTGCTGTGGTACAGGTGCAGCAACCGGAGCCTGGCTAGCAGGAGCAGTCGTGTTTTTTGCATTTAGTGGCGCACCTACCGGAATTGAACAATCATGAAAAGGTTGTCCATGTGCAGGATTATTTGCTGGTCGCTCACCTGCAGTAACATTTTGTTGAACAGGGCCAGATGGAGTGGCAGATTGTGCCGCCGGAACACCATTTGGCGTAGGGGTTACGATATTCTGAGTTTCTTTAGGGCTGGTCTGACAAGCCGAAAAACCTAATGCTAAAAGGCAGATACAAAGGAGTTTTTTCATTTAATATTTTTTGGAGTTTACTTATTTAGATATTAAAAATGCAATAGCAATTCTTCAAGATGCGTAATTTGCCATTCAACATCTTCAGGTTTTTCTTTATTTAAAGGGTTAAAATAAATGGCCTTAATTCCATATCCCTGAGCTCCGCGAATGTCTGCTTCAACACTATCGCCAATCATAACAGATTCATGTTTTTCTGCTCCGGCTTTACCAAGTGCATATTCAAAAATAGCTTTGTCCGGCTTATTAACACCTACGTCTTCAGAAATGATCACGTTCTTAAAGTACGGATTTAAACCCGAGCGATCCATTTTGGTCAAGGTACTTTCTTTAAAACCATTAGAAATGATATGCAGTGCGTATTTTTTTTGCAGATAAGCCAATACCTTTTCCGATCCTTCAAATAAATTGGTTCGGGTAGGGGTTAAGCTCACATAATCTTCTTCAAATTGCTGCGGCACAAGTTCAGGCGATATCCCAAGCTGGATAAACGTTTTTTTAAAACGTTCAGATCTTAGCGTCTCTTTAGTAATGCTGCCAACATGATATTGGGCCCAAAGCAAATGGTTGTTTTCGGTATAGGTAGTTATGAAATCTTCAGCAGAAGTCAATCCTAGTTTCTGAAGCTCATAATGTCTATAAAGTTCATGCAAAGTTTCTTCTGCATTTCTGTCAAAGTCCCAAATGGTGTGGTCTAAATCGAAAAAGATATGTTTAATCATGGTAAAAACGCCTTACTGCTTAAGTCCGTATGCCAAATCTCCGGCATCGCCTAATCCGGGCACAATATACGCTTTACTGGTCATTTCTTCGTCAATAGCACCCAGCCATAACTTCGCTTTAGGTAAATTTGCTCTTACATGTCTAACACCTTCAGTACTTGCAATTACCGAAACAATATGTAGCTCCTTGATTTGATACCTTCGTATTAATTCCTTGCAGCAAAGTACCATTGTTAAACCTGTTGCCAGCATCGGATCAGCTACGATCACTGTTTTGTCTGTTAAATCAGGAGAGGAAATATGCTCCATCTGTATTTCAAAACTTCCACTTTTATGGGTTCTTCGGTATGCAGCAATAAAGGCAGCATCAGCCTGATCAAAAACATTCAATAAGCCCTGGTGTAACGGAAGCCCTGCACGTAAAATGGTTGCCAGAACCGGCTGTTGCAGCAATTGCACGCTTGGGGCAATGCCTAGCGGGGTTTGAGTTTGTGTTTTTTCATACTCAAGCGTTTTGCTGATTTCATAAGCAAAAAACTCACCTATACGTTCCATATTTCTGCGGAAACGCATGGCATCTTTTTGAATACGCTCATTTCGAAGCTCCGAAATGAAAACATTGGCAAGTGAGTTTATTTTGCTGAGTTCGAATATCATCACATAAATTTAAACAAAATTGCCCTTTAAAACAATTGGTTGTTCCTTTTAACTCTTTAAATAAATGTTGCCACCTATTGCATACCTGGCGTGGCTCGTATGGCTATAGCCTTGATACCCCCATAAACTTTTCGTAAATTTGAAATTCATACAATGCTACCTCTGACTATTTAAATCATAAACACCCCGGATGAAATTTCAACTTGTTTCAGATTATAAACCAACTGGAGATCAACCTAATGCCATTCAGCAGCTTGTTCAAGGTGTTGATGCAAATGAACATTACCAAACCCTTTTGGGGGTTACCGGATCAGGAAAAACTTTTACCGTTGCCAATGTAATCCAGCAAACCCAAAAACCTACTTTAATCCTAAGCCATAATAAAACACTCGCAGCACAGCTGTATGGAGAGTTTAAGCAATTCTTTCCCGAAAACGCAGTGAACTATTTTGTGTCTTACTATGATTATTACCAGCCTGAGGCTTTTATGCCCAGCACCAATACCTATATAGAAAAAGACCTTAGTATAAATGAAGAAATAGAGAAACTAAGGCTGCGTACTACATCAGCACTTATGTCTGGCCGCCGGGACGTAATTGTAGTTTCGTCCATTTCCTGCATTTATGGTATGGGTAATCCCGAGGATTTTTCAAGATCTGTATTCCGCTTCTCTGTTGGAACAAGGATATCCCGTAACTCTTTTTTACATAGCCTGGTCGAGATTTTATATGCCCGTACCACAAATGATTTTAAAAGAGGAACCTTTAGGGTAAAAGGTGATACTGTGGATATTTTTCCTGCTTATCTGGATACTGCATATCGTGTATCATTCTTTGGTGACGACATTGAAGAACTTAGTGTAATAGATCCTGTAACAGGAAAAACGCTGGAGAAACTTGAAGACATGGCAATTTATCCGGCCAATTTGTTTGTAACACCAAAGGACAGGTTTAATTCTTCAATATGGGGCATTCAGGAAGAACTGGAAATCAGGAAAAATCAGTTAATCGACGACAGGCAGTTATTGGAAGCAAAACGACTGGAAGAAAGGGTAAACTTTGATATAGAAATGATGAAGGAACTGGGCTACTGCTCAGGGATTGAAAATTATTCGCGTTTTTTTGATGGCCGTGCACCGGGCATGAGGCCCTTCTGCTTATTAGACTATTTTCCGGATGATTATTTGATGGTGATTGATGAGAGCCATGTTACTGTTCCTCAGATCAGGGCAATGTATGGTGGAGACAGATCCCGTAAAATGGCGCTGGTAGAATATGGCTTTCGCTTACCTTCTGCACTGGATAACCGGCCACTTAATTTTGATGAATTTGAGCGGCTGGCACCCCAAACAATTTATGTAAGTGCAACCCCCGCCGATTATGAACTGCAAAAATCTGATGGGGTTTACGTAGAACAGGTAATTCGACCGACAGGACTGCTGGATCCACTGATTGAGGTTCGCCCGGCAATTAACCAGGTAGATGATTTGCTCGACGAAATCGATAAAACCATTAAAATGGGCGATAGGGTTTTGGTAACTACCCTAACAAAAAGAATGGCCGAGGAACTGACCAAGTATATGGACAGGCTAAACATAAAGTGCCGTTATATACATTCAGAGGTAAAAACCCTGGAACGTGTAGAGATTTTAAGGGGACTCAGGTTGGGCGAATTTGATGTGCTGATAGGCATTAACTTATTAAGAGAGGGTTTGGATTTACCCGAAGTTTCTTTTGTTGCCATATTGGATGCTGATAAAGAAGGTTTTCTTCGTTCCGACAGGGCTTTAATTCAAACTATTGGTAGGGCCGCGCGTAATGATAGGGGTAGGGTTATCATGTATGCCGATAAAATTACCGAATCTATGGAAAGAACTATAGAGGAAACTAACAGACGAAGAGAGAAACAAGTAGCTTATAATCTGGAAAATGGTATAGTTCCTAAAACGGTAGGTAAAAGTAAGGAAGCAATACTTGAGCAAACATCGGTATTGGATTTTTCTGAAAATGCATCGCGAAGTAAGGCATACGTGGAGGTGGATCAGGTTAGCATAGCTGCTGACCCAATTGTACAATACATGACCAAACCGGAAATGCAAAAATCAATAGATAAAACCAGAAAGGATATGGCTAAAGCGGCAAAAGATATGGACTTCCTGCTGGCAGCCAGATTGAGAGATGAGATGTTTGCAATGGAAAAAATGTTTGAAGAAAGATTTGGTAAATAATGGACGGAAAAAATAGAAAGGATATATATCCGGGTTTAGAAGTGGATATTATATTAAAAAAGGATCAGCGTAGTGGTGTATTAACAAGAGGTATTGTAAGTAATTTATTAACCTCAGCGCCATATCATTCCAGAGGGATAAAGGTTAGGCTTGAAGACGGACAGGTAGGCAGAGTTGCTGCTATTGTTGATGAAGAATAAAAAAGGTATATTGTAATTGCTTTGCAATAATCTGGTTGCACTTGTAATATTGGTATAGCAAGCACGTCTATATCTTAAATTTGTAAATATTAAACTAAAAAAATGGCACTTATAAAATTCATATTAATATCTATACTGGTAATGTATATTATCCGGATTATCTTCCGTTTAATTTTTCCTGTTGTACTAAAAAGTATGTTTAGTAAGGTTCAGCAACAAGCCGCAAACCAATCCGGCCAGTATAATAATCAGCGTTATTCAAGACCCGAAGGGGATATCTCAATCGAGTATACACCGCCTCGTGAAAAGAAAGGAAATTCAGATAAACTGGGCGATTTCGTTGATTATGAGGAGGTAAAATAACGGCGCTTTTACCAGTTTTTTATTTTTTTTAAAAAGGATTTTTTATCTAAGTTTGGGGTTAGTTTAAATCATAAACAAACCTTAATGAATAATTGGTTAAAAGCAAATGGCATACACCTGGCCATTATTGGATT
>Ga0157371_10003958_pt1 | contig 13146 bp, 14 predicted proteins | sample C45metaG_FD_113462 | JGI IMG/M metagenome (GOLD analysis project Ga0157371, IMG submission 113462) | Corn rhizosphere microbial communities from Kellogg Biological Station, Michigan, USA - C4-5 metaG | ecosystem: Host-associated > Plants > Roots > Rhizosphere > Soil | place: USA: Michigan... | reverse complement strand
GGTGCAGTTGGCGGCGGTCAGGCCACCCTTGCGCATGTCTTCGAAGAGTTCGCGGTTCCACTTGGCGATGATCAGCCCGTCGATGACGATGCTGTCGGCGTGGAGTTCGGTGGCATTCATGACGGGCTCCGGCGTAGGTCTCGCGCCGGAACGGGTGCCGGCGATTCGAGGCCAGCATAGCCCCGGGGTTCCCACCGACCGGATGCAAAAACGACAGGGGTATCACCAGAAGCGTCAGTGAGCGGGTCGGTCTACCCCGGCGGCAGGGCCTCGACCACCCCGGCGGACTCCGCCGCCGACGACCGGTGCGGCCGATCCTCCCGTGGACTCAGGCCGAAGCGCTGGCGGTAGCAGCGGGAGAAATAGGAGGCGGACTCGAAACCGCAGGCCAGGGCCACGTCCAGCACGCTGGCCCCGCCCTGCTGCAGGAGCTGGCGCGCCCGGTCCAGGCGCAGTTGCAGATAGAAGATGGAGGGCGTCGTCTGCAAGTAGAGGCGGAACAGCCGCTCCAGCTGGCGCCGGGTCACCTGGATGCCGGCGGCCAGCTCCAGGGTGCCCAGGGGCGTCTCGGTGTGGCGCTCCATGCGCTCCACCACCCGGATCAGCTTGCGGTTGGCGATGCCATAGCGCTGCGCCACCTGTAGCCGCTGGTGCTCTCGCGGCGGGCGGATGCGCCCGAGCACGAACTGCTCGGAGACCTGCACCGCCAGTTCGCTGCCGTGGCTGCGGCCGATCAGCTCCAGCAGCAGGTCGAGGCTGGCCGTGCCACCGGCGCAGGTGATGCGGCCACGGTCGATCTCGAACAGTTCGCCGGTCACCTCGAGGTGCGGCCAGGCTTCGCGAAAGGCCGCCACCGCCTCCCAGTGCAGGGTGATCCGGTGGCCGTCCAGCAGACCGGCGTGGGCCAGCACCAGGGCGCCGGTGTCGATGCCACCCAGGGGATGCCCGTGGCGGGCGACCTGGCGCAGCCAGGCGGCGAGGCCGTCGTCGTAATGGGCCAGGGGATCGAAGCCGGCCACCACGAACAGGGTGGTGCCCGCTTCCAGGGCATCGAGACCGCCGTCGACATTAACCGACATGCCGTTGCTGGCGATCACCGCCGCGCCGTCGCGCCCGAGGATGCGCCAGCCGTAGCTGCCCGGGCGAAAGCGATTGGCCACCCGCAGGGGTTCCAGGGTGGCGATGAAGCCCAGGGCGGAAAAGCCGGGCAGCAGCAGAAAGGCAAAGGACTGCGGCATGGGTGGGGCGTCCTCGGTAACGATTGGCTTTGCCAAGCAAGAAGGTCGCCAGGGTGCAAATTCCGGTCGTCGGGCTGCGCATGCCTGGCAGGCGAGGCGCCTAGGGTAGAAGGCAACCGGTAGTCACCCTCGCCCGCCGCCTCCAGGGAGTTCGTCATGCCCAACAAGCCCCTCAGCACCACTCTCCTCGCCTGCGGCCTCCTGGCCGCCACCCTTGGCAGCGCCCGCGCCGCCGATCCCGACAGCTGCCAGACCGTCCGCCTGGGTCTCGTCGGCTGGACCGACGTGGTCGCCACCAGTGCCCTGGCCGAGGTCATGCTCGAAGGCCTCGGCTACGGGGTCAAGCCGACCACCGCCTCCCAGCAGATCATCATGGCGGGCATGGGTAACAAGGACCTCGACGTCTTTCTCGGCTACTGGCAGCCGACCATGCAACCGGTGGTGCAGCCCTTCGTCGACAAGGGCCAGGTCAAGGTGCTGACCCCGCCGCTGCTGGCCGACGCCCAGTCCACCTTCGCGGTACCCGAGTACGTCTACGAAGGGGGGCTGAAGACCTTCGCCGACATCGCCCGCTTCAAGGACAAGCTCGGCGGCAAGATCTACGGCATCGAGCCGGGCAGCGGCGCCAACCGCGCCACCACCGAGATGATCAAGACCAACAGATTCGGCCTCAAGGACTTCCAACTGGTGGAGTCCAGCGAGGCGGGCATGCTCAGCGCCGTGCGCCGGGCCGAGAAACGCCAGGAGTGGGTGGTGTTCTTCGGCTGGAAGCCGCACCCGATGAACCTGCAGATCAAGATGCGCTACCTGACCGGCAGCGAAGACATCTTCGGCCCCAACGAAGGCCAGGCCACCGTCTCGGTGGTGACCACCGCCGACTATCCGCAGCGCTGCCCCAATGTCCAGCGCCTGCTGACCAACCTGCACATGGACAGTGCCGAGGTCAGTGCCGTGATGGCGCCCATCCTGGAGCGTACCGCGCCCAAGGACGCCGCCCGGGCCTGGCTCAAGGAGAACCCGCAACGCCTCGACGCCTTCCTGCAGGGCGTCACCACCCGCGCCGGCCAGCCCGCCGCCCTCAAGCTCTGATCGCCAAGGACAGACCATGAACACCGATGTCATCGTGACCTGCGCCCTCACCGGCGCCGGTGATACCGTAGGCCGCAATCCCCATGTTCCCGTTACCCCGGCGCAGATCGCCGCGGCCGCCCTGGAAGCGGCCCGGGCCGGCGCCACCGTGGTGCACGCCCATGTGCGTGATCCCGCCACCGGCAAGCCGAGTCGCGACGTGGCGCTCTACCGCGAAGTGGTCGAGCGCATCCGCGAGGCGGATGTCGACATCATCGTCAACCTCACCGCCGGCATGGGCGGCGACCTGGAGATCGGTCCGGGCGAGACGCCCACCGAGTTCGGCGCCGGCTCGGACCTGGTCGGCCCCCTCACCCGGCTGCTGCACATCGAAGAGCTGCGCCCGGACATCTGCACCCTGGACTGCGGCACCCTCAACTTCGGCGACGGCGACTTCATCTACGTCTCGACTCCCGCCCAGCTGCGCGCCGGGGCCAAGCGCATCACCGAACTGGGGGTGAAGGCCGAGCTGGAGATCTTCGACACCGGCCATCTCTGGTTCGCCAAGCAATTGCTCAAGGAAGGCCTGCTGAAGGATCCGCTGTTCCAGCTGTGCCTGGGCATTCCCTGGGGCGCCCCGGCCGATACCACCACCATGAAGGCCATGGTCGACAACCTGCCGCCAGGCGCCTGCTGGGCCGGTTTCGGCATCGGTCGGATGCAGATGCCCATGGCCGCCCAGGCCATGCTGCTGGGCGGTAACGTCCGCGTCGGCCTGGAAGACAATCTCTGGCTGGACCGTGGCGTCCATGCCACCAATGGCAGCCTGGTGGAGCGGGTCGTCCAGATCATCGAGCGCCTGGGCGGTCGCGCCCTGAGCCCCGCCGAAGGGCGCGAGAAGATGCAGTTGGGAGGTGCCCGATGAGCGCCGTCTTCGCCGCCCTCGGCACCGGCGTGATCGGCGCCGGCTGGATCGCCCGGGCGCTGGCCCGCGGCCTGGAGGTACGGGCCTGGGACCCGGCGCCGGGCGCCGAGGCCGCCCTGCGCACCCGCCTGGCCAATGCCTGGCCGGCGCTGGAAGCCCAGGGCCTGGCACCGGGTGCCAGCCTGGAACGACTCAGTTTCCATACCGATCTGGAAGTCGCGGTGGCCACTGCCGACGTCATCCAGGAAAGTGCGCCTGAGCGCCTGGAGCTCAAGCGCGAGCTGCATGCCCAGGTCAGCCGCGCGGCGCGGCCCGACGCCCTGATCTGCTCCAGCACCTCGGGGCTGCTGCCCAGCGACTTCTATGCCGAGGCGCTGCACCCCGAGCGCTGCCTGGTGGGCCATCCGTTCAATCCGGTCTATCTGCTGCCGCTGGTGGAGGTGGTGGGCGGCAGCCAGACCTCGGCGGCCAATCTGGAACGCGCCGAGGCCTTCTATCGCGAACTCGGCATGCGCCCCCTGCGGGTACGCAAGGAGGTACCCGGTTTCATCGCCGATCGCCTGCTCGAAGCCCTCTGGCGCGAGGCGCTGCACCTGGTCAACGACGGTGTCGCCACCACCGGCGAGATCGACGACGCCATCCGCTACGGCGCCGGCCTGCGCTGGTCGTTCATGGGCACCTTCCTGACCTACACCCTGGCCGGTGGTCCGGCGGGCATGCGCCACTTCATGCAGCAATTCGGCCCTGCGCTGAAGCTGCCCTGGACCTACCTGGAAGCCCCGGAGCTGACCGACGGCCTGATCGATGCCGTGGTGGAAGGCACCCGGGCGCAGCAGGGCGACCTGGAGCTGGCAGCCTTGGAGCGCTATCGCGACGACTGCCTGCTGGCGGTTCAGGCGGCCATCGCCGAGTGCAAGACGCGCCACGGCATCCCGGACTAGGAGGACATCATGCTCATCCACCGTACCCCGGTCGCCCCTGACTGGGTCGACTACAACGGCCACCTGCGCGACGCCTACTACCTGCTGATCTTCAGCCACGCCACCGACGCCCTGATGGACGCCATGGGCCTCGACGCCGCCGGACGCGCCGCCAGTGGCCACTCGCTGTTCACCCTGGAGTGCCACCTCAACTTTCTCCACGAGGTGAAGGCGGATGCCCACCTGGAGGTGCGGGTACGGTTCCTGGCGCTGGACGCCAAGCGCCTGCACCTGCACTTCGGGCTGTATCGCGAAGGCGCGGCCGAGCTGCTGGCCGCCTCCGAGCAACTGCTCCTCCACGTCCACCTGGACGGTCCCCGCTCCGCGCCCTTCGCCCCGGCGGTGCACGACTGGCTGGCGACCCGGCTGGCGGCGCAGCGCGACGCGCCCTGGCCGGAGCACGTGGGGCGGGTCATCGGCCTGCCCCCGCCGCGGCGATGAAGGCGCCGCCGCTGTCGGCGGACATGGCGGCCTTCGTCCAGGCCAGCCAGGCCTTCGCGGTGGACGATCCGGGCATCCTGGCTCAACGCCAGGCCTATGCGCGGCTCTGCGCCGCCCTGGCGCCGGCTGACTATCAGGGCTTGGCAGTCAGCGACCACCGTGCCGGCGCCGTGCCGTTGCGGCTGGTGGCGCCGCGGGCACCCGCCGCTAACCGCCCCGCCCTGCTCTATCTGCACGGCGGCGGCTGGATGCTCGGCGACCTGGATTCCCATGGCTTTCTCGCGGCGCGGCTGGCGCGGCGACTGGGGCTGGCGGTACTGCTGGTGGACTATCGGCTGGCACCGGAGCATCCCTATCCCGCGGCGCTGGACGATGCCCTTCAGGCGTGGGACTGGCTGCTGCGTGAAGCCCCGGCGTTGGGGTTGGACCAGACCCGGCTGGCGGTGGCCGGTGACAGTGCCGGCGGCAATCTCGCGGCCGCCCTCTGCCTGGCGCTGCGGCAACAAGGCCAGGCCCAGCCCCGGGCCCAGGCGCTGATCTATCCGGCGATGACGGCTCGGGTGCTGCCCAGCGAACGCCAGCAGGCCGAAGCGCCGCTGCTGAGTGCGGCCGACTGGCGCGCCTGCCTGGATCTCTACCTACCCGACCCGAGGGATCGCCGGGACGCTCTGGCCTTGCCCCTGCAGACCGGCGACTTCAGCGGTCTGGCGCCAGCCCTGGTCGCCGTGGCCCAGCGCGATCCCCTGGCCGACCACGGGCGCACCTATGCCGCCGCCCTGGGCAGCGCGGGGACGCCCTGTCGACGATGGGAAGGCGCTGGCCTGCTGCACGGCGCCCTGCGCGCCCCGGGTCGGCGGGCCGAGGCCCTGCGCGTTGCCCTGGAGCGCTTTCTAGCCGGCGAACTGGGCTTGACCGTCGCAGCCAACCTATCAAAAGACAAAAAAAAACCTCAACCGCTGGAGACGGAAGAGGTTCAAACGCCCTGATGGGCCTCAGTGTGTAACCGGGGATTGCTCGGCTCTGGTGGCGAACAACCGCAAAATATCGTGGATAGGGCGAATTCTAACGGCGAACGTCGATTTTGGCCCTGCGGCAGATTGTCCAGGTGCCATGTCGTAATAAACCTACATTGCTTGTCTGCCCGGCGCGGCGCTTTCCAAAAGCGACATCCGGCTATGCGGCGACGCCAGCCCCGCTTGCCGTCTGCGACACCAATGGGAGAATCCAGGCATTCCACCGGAGAGGGCAGTGCCATGATGATCGCCGACTTGATCGACCAGGATGACTTCCGCGACCGCCTGCGCGCGCTGGGTTTCAACGTGACGCCCGCGGCGTCGGCGGACGAGGCCTGTCGCCAGGCCGTGACGGGACTCAACCCGGAGCGCGCCCTGGCCCTGCGGCAACTGATCCAGGAGTTGCTGTCCGGCGGCGCGGCGCTGCTGCCGGCGGTGCGCCAGGCCATCGACCAGCAATTGCTGCCGGCCCTGGCCCAGGCGCGCGCCTAGCGCGAGCTAGGGTCGCAGCAGGCTCAAGCGGCCGAGCAGCGGCAGCCGTCCCAGTCCACGCAGGGGTGGCGTCAGCAGGCGCTCACCCTGGCGGGCCAGGACTGCGGCCAGCGGCGTATGCAGGCCCAGACTGATGACCCCCAGGGCCAGCGCCAGGCCGCCGATATAGTCATCCGAACCCCAGTGGGCACCGGCGACCAGGCGCGGCAGCATGAACAGCACCGCCAAGGCGGCGACCACCAGCCGGCGGCCACCACGGGTGAAGTGGGCCATGAACAGCGCCCAGAGCAGCAGCACCGAGGCATGGTCGCCGGGAAAGCTGGCGCCGGATCTGTCCTTCAATTCCCAACCGTGCTCCAGCCCGGGAAAGCGCTCGCTGAGCAGATAGGCGCCGGAGAGTATGTCGGACGGGCCGGAATGCTGCAGCCCCCAGGCTTCGATGCCCTTGGTCAGCAGGGTCCGCACGATCAGCAGGACAACCAGCAGGCCGATGAAGACCGCCAGGGCCGGACGCACCTGCTGGGCCGGATAGGCCCAGCCGCCGCGGATCAGGAGCGCCAGCAGGACCAGCCCGACCAGGGCATCCACCGGTCGCAGGCTGAAGAAGGTCCAGAGATAGAGCCAGGCGGTGGAATGGGCCAGGGGCGCATTGAGGGCATGGAACAACCCGGCGTCGATGGCCAGCAACTGACTCCGAACGGCAGGAATCAGCCAGAGCAGCAGCAGGCCCAGGGCCAGTCCCTGGCACAGCGCCAGGCGGCGCCACTGCCAGGTGGAAGTGAAGAGTGGAGCGTTCATCGGGGTCTCTTTTCACGAAAATTTCACGAATAGACCCTGCGAACGTCGATGGCGTCACCTTTTGTTACCGTCAGATGACGTAACACTCCTTTGCAATCGCCGATTCAACCGAAGAAGGCCAGGGCTTCGTCCACGACCTGTTCCGGCAATTCCTCCGCCAGATAATGCCCGCCCGGCAAGGCGCGACCGCTGACCTGGGTCGCCACCTGGCGCCATTCGGCGAGCGGATCGAAGCAGCGCCCCACGGTGCCTTCCGCCCCCCAGAGTACCCGCAGCGGCAGCTCCAGGCGGCGGCCGGCATCCAGGTCGGCCTGGTCATGTTCCAGGTCGATCCCGGCGCTGGCGCGATAGTCCTCGCAGATGCCGCGGGCGGTGCCGGGCAAACTCAGGCAGCGCAGGTATTCGGCCAGCACCTCGGGCGGAAAGGGCGCCAGGCCGGCACTGCGCGTACCCATCACGCCCTTGAGATAGCCTTCCGGATCGGCTTCGATCAGCCGTTCCGGCAGGGGCGCCGGGCGGATCAGGAAGAACCAGTGCCAGTAGGCGCGGGCGAAGGCCTCGTCGGTCTGGCGATACATGGCCAGGGTCGGGGCGATGTCCAGCAGCATCAGCCGCTCCACCGCCTGCGGATGATCCAGCGCCAGGCGATGGGCGACCCGGGCGCCGCGGTCGTGGGCCAGCACGGCAAAGCGCTCATGGCCCAGCAGGCGCATCAGTTCGCGGTTGTCCCGCGCCAGGGTGCGCTTGCTGTAGGCCTCCGTTCCGGCCGCGGGCTTGGCGCTGTCGCCATAGCCACGCAGGTCGGCAACCACCAGGGTGAAGCGCTCGGCCAGCCGCGGTGCCACCCGATGCCACATGACGTGGGTCTGGGGATGGCCGTGGAGCAGGAGCAGCGCCGGGCCCTGGCCGCCGACGCGGCAATTGAGTTCGACGCCATCGACGTCCAGCCGCCGCGGGGTGAAGCCCGGAAAGAGGCCGTCCATCTCAGGCCAGGGCCGCGGCGATGGCCTGTCCCAGGCTTGCGGTGGTGCCCTGACCGCCGAGGTCGCGGGTCAGGGGCGCCTGCTCGGGACCCTGGCGCAGCACCGCCTCGATGGCCGCCACCACCGCCGCGCCGGCCTCGGCATGGCCGAGGTGTTCCAGCAGCATGGCGCCACACCAGATCTGGCCGATGGGATTGGCGATGCCCTGGCCGGCGATGTCCGGCGCCGAGCCGTGCACCGGCTCGAACAGGCTGGGGAAGGTGCGCTCCGGATTGATGTTGGCCGAGGGCGCGATGCCGATGGTGCCGGTGCAGGCCGGACCCAGGTCGGAGAGGATGTCGCCGAACAGGTTGCTGGCCACCACCACGTCGAACCAGTCCGGGTGCAGGACGAAGTTGGCGGTGAGGATGTCGATGTGGAACTTGTCCACCGCCACGTCCGGATAGGCCTTGCCCATCTCTTCGACGCGCTTGTCCCACCAGGGCATGGTGATGGCGATGCCGTTGGACTTGGTGGCCGAGGTCAGCTTCTTGCGCGGCCGCTGCTGGGCCAGGTCGAAGGCGAACTGGAGGATGCGGTCGGTGCCATGGCGGGTCATGACCGTTTCCTGGATCACCACCTCGCGCTCGGTGCCCTCGAACATGATGCCGCCGACGCTGGAATACTCGCCCTCGGTGTTCTCGCGCACCACATAGAAGTCGATGTCACCCGGCTGACGATTGGCCAGGGGCGCCTTGACCCCCGGCATCAATCGGCAGGGCCGCAGGTTGACGTACTGGTCGAAGCGGCGCCGGAACTGCAGCAGCGAGCCCCAGAGGGAGATGTGGTCGGGCACCACGTCCGGCCAGCCGACCGCGCCGAAGTAAAGGGCGTCGTAGTCCTTGAGCATCTCGAACCAGTCGTCCGGCAACATCTTGCCGTGGGCCTGGTAGTACTCGGCGCTGGCGAAGTCGAAGTGATCCCATTGCAGGTCGATGCCGAAGCGACGAGCGGCGGCGTCCAGCACGCGGATGCCTTCGGGCATGACCTCCTTGCCGATGCCGTCTCCGGCGATGACCGCGATCTTGTGGGGCTTGGACGCTTGCATGGGCTTTCTCCGGCAGTCTGGGTGGGAGGACCCAGTGTAGTCTCGCGCCAGAGGCGTACAATCCTGTCGCAGGGAAAGCCATTCTTAACCTGGAATCAAGAATCTTGTCCGTCGACGACCTCGCCTTCTTCGTCCGCCTGGCTGGCCATCCCAGCCTGACCACCGCTGCCCAGGAGCTGGGGCTGTCCCTGGCGGCAGTGAGCAAGAGACTCACCGCCCTGGAGCGGCGGCTGGGCGTGCAGTTGATCCGCCGCACCACGCGGCGCCTGGATCTGACCCCGGAAGGCCTGCGCTATCTGGAAGGCGCGCGACCGTTGCTGACCCAGTTGGAAGACCTGGAGGCCGCCGTCGGCCGGCCCGATGCGCCCCTCAGCGGTGTGCTCAATCTCAATGCCACCTTTGGCTTCGGCCGCCGACACCTGGCGCCGCTGCTGTCGGACTTCGCCCGCCAGCATCCCGAGCTGGAGCTCAACCTGCACCTTTCCAGCCATCCGGTGAATCTGCTGGAGGGGCCCTTCGACCTGGACATCCGCGTCGGCGAGCCACCGGATGCCCGGGTCATCGCCCACCGCCTGCTGGACAATCGCCGCCTGCTCTGCGCCGCGCCCGCCTACCTGGCCCGGGCCGGCGTGCCGGAGACCGTGGCCGACCTGGCGCGACACAATTGCCTGGTGCTGCGCCAGGACGCGGGCGACTACGCCGTCTGGCGCTTCACCAAGGACGGCCAGCACTTCGCCCAGAAGGTACGCGGCAGCCTCAGCAGCAATGACGGCGAGGTGGTGGTACGCCTGGCGCTGGACGGCCACGGCCTGATCCTGAGATCGGAATGGGACGTGGCCGAGCTGATCGCCAGCGGCGCCCTGGTACCCCTGCTGACCGATCACCAGGCGCCGGCGGCGGCCATCTATGCGGTATACCGCCAGCAGCGCCACGTGCCGCGCCGGATCTCCGAGCTGATCCGCCACCTGGCGCGGGAGCTGCCCACGCGGTTGGGGCGCTAGTGTGGTGTTTCAGACGTTCGCGCAAGAATTGGCGAGTGATTTTTTGACGGTTCGGCGCTCCGACGGTTCGGCGCTCCGATTGGGCTAGGTGCCGCGACGAGTCATAGCAGGGCCATGGCGAGGAGTGGCAACGCCGCTCAAGCCGAAAAAGCGCCGGCAAAATTGTGCCGTTAACTTCTGAAACACCACACTAGGCTGCACGAATCTTCCAGACCGCCGCGGGATCTCACCCTAGACTGGAAAGCCCGCAGATCCCCTTTTCCCGCCATGGCCGACGATCACTGGATCCAGCTGCAGCAAGACGCCGAAACCGGCATCGAGACCCTGCGCGCCCATTTCGAGGGCCATGCCTACGATCCGCACTGGCATGACGCCTATCTGGTGGGCTACACCGAGCAAGGCCTGCAGCAATTCCATTGCCGCGGCCAGCGCCACCGGAGTACGCCGGGGCAGGTCTTCCTGCTGGAACCCGGCGAGCTGCACGACGGCCAGGCGCCGGAGGCCGAGGGCTTCACCTATTCCATGCTCTACCTCGATCCCCAGTGGCTGGCGCGCGAGCTGCAAGGGCTGCATGGCGATGCCCGCCCCCTGGGCGAGCCCGGCTTCGCCCAGACCCTGGTGGAGCAGGCCGAGCTGCATCGCGCCGTGGCCTGGGCCCATGAGGTCCTGAGTCGTCCGGAGCTGCGCATCGTCCGCCAGAGCGCCCTCGATGCCCTGCTGCTGCGCCTGCTGCCGCAACTGCAATGGCGCGCGCCCCAGACCGGCGATCCCCGGCTGCCCCAGGTGGCCTTGCGCGCCCGCGACTTCCTGCATGCCCACCATCACCAGGACATCGGCCTGGAAGACCTGGCCCGGGCCAGCGGGGTGGACAGATTCCGCCTGACCCGCGCCTTCAAGGCGGCCTTTGGCCTGGCGCCCCATGCCTACCTGGTGCAACTGCGGCTGGCGCGGGCGCGCCGCCTGCTGGCCGACGGCCTGTCCCCCGCGGAAACCGCCGCCGCCCTGGGCTTTGCCGACCAGAGCCATCTCGGGCGCTGGTTTCGCCGCGCCTATGGCCTGACCCCGGCCGCCTACCGCGCGCGCTGCTCGAATCTTCCAGACCGCTAGCGCCAGGCTTGCGACGCTGGGGGCTCAGTCCCTCCAGGAGTCTCCCATGTCCCTGCTGCCCTTTCTGCTGTTCGCCCTGGTCGCCTCCATCACCCCCGGGCCGACCAATGTGCTCATCCTTGGCCACAGCGCCCGTCATGGTGCCCGGGCCAGTCTGCCGCTGGTGCTGGGCGGCAGCCTTGGCGCGGTGGCCCTGGTGCTGGTGGTGGGTTTCGGCCTCGGCCAGACCCTGGCCCAGCACCCTGGCTGGCAGCGCGGCCTGGCCTGGGTCGGCGTGCTCTGGCTGAGCGGGCTGGCCTGGCAACTGGCCCGCGCCGGGGCACCCGAGGTCGCGGACGACAGCGCCCGCCTGGGCTTCGGCGGTACCGCCGGCCTGCAAGTGCTCAACCCCAAGAGCTGGAGCATGGCGTTGGCGGTGGTCACCGTCTACGCCGAGCCGGGCGCCGATCCCTGGCAGCGGGTGCTGGTGCTGGCCCTGGTGTTCCTGCTGGTGTCCGTGCCCTGCCTGGGCCTCTGGGCCTTGCTCGGCCAGGTCGCAGCGCATGGCCTGAAATCGACACGCGCCTGGCGCGGCTTCAACCTGGGGATGGCGACGCTGTTGCTCGCCTCGGCCTGGGCGACGGTGCTCTAGACCGGCATCCCGCCGTGATCGCGGAAGCTGTCCTCCAGGTGCTCCAGCCAGGCGCGCACCGCCGGCAGTTGGCCGCGTCTATGGGCATAGGCGGCCTGCAGATGGCCACCCGGCAGCGACCAGTCCGGCAGCAGGCGCTGCAGGCGGCCCTCGGCCAGTTCGGTCTCGCAATAGAGCAGCGGCAGCAGGGTATAGCCAAGGCCCGCCAGGGCGGCGGTCTTGCGCACGCCGAAATCGTCGATGCCCAGGCGCGCCTCCAGTATCAGCTCGCGGCGTTCGCCCTCGGGTCCCACCAGACGCAGGTGCACCTTGCGGTCGAGTTCCAGGGCGCCCAGCAACGGCAGGCCTAGCAGGGCCTCCGGTGAGTTCAGGTGGCGTCCATCCAGCAGCTTGGGCGACGCCACCAGTACCACGACGGCCTGGCGCAGCCGCCGCACCACCAGGCCGGGCTCCTCGTCGTCGACATCCCGTACGCGCAGGGCGACGTCTATCCCTTCGTTGATGATGTCCACCCGCCGGTTGACCAGCAGCATGTCCAGTTGCACCTGGGGATAGCGTGTGAGGAACTGCGTCACCACCTCCGGCAGGTACTGCTGGGCCAGGGCCACCGGGCAGGATACCCGCAGCGGCCCACGGGGTTCGCTGGACAGGCTGGCGGCCGTCTCGGCCGCGCCCTCCGCCTCGCGCAGCAGTGCCTGGCAATGCACCAGGTAGCGCTCCCCAAGGGTGGTGAGGGTCAGGGTGCGGGTGGTGCGCTGCAGCAGCCGCGCGCCCAGGCGGGTCTCCAGTTCGGCGATGCGCCTGGACAGCCGCGACTTGGGAATGCCCAGCAGGCGCCCGGCGGCAGCGAAACCCCCGGCTTCTACCACCTTGGCGAAGTAGGCGAGATCATTGAGGTCTTGCATGGACGATTGTCCTATCCATGGGACGAAGCATCGCATTCTAGGCGACTAATCAGCCGATCGTCTTATCGGTAGTCTGGGCTCATCGCGTCGAACCCTACAGGACTACCGCCATGAAACTCTTGCACATCGATTCCAGCATCCTGGGCGATCACTCCGCCTCCCGCGCCCTGAGCGCCAAGGTCGTCGGCGCCCTCAAGGCCGCTACGCCGGGCCTCGAGGTCAGCTACCATGACCTCGCCCACGATTCCCTGGGCCACTTCTCCGCCGCCAGTCTGGCTGCCGGTGCGACCCCGGCCGAGCAGCGCAGCGCCGAGCAACGCGACGAAGCCGAGCGCAACGCCCGCGCCCTGCAGGAATTTCTCGCCGCCGACGTGCTGGTACTGGGTGCGCCCATGTACAACTTCACCATCCCGACCCAGCTCAAGGCCTGGATCGACCGCATCACCGTGGCCGGCACCACCTTCCGCTATGGTGAAG
>Ga0157371_10003955_pt1 | contig 13147 bp, 18 predicted proteins | sample C45metaG_FD_113462 | JGI IMG/M metagenome (GOLD analysis project Ga0157371, IMG submission 113462) | Corn rhizosphere microbial communities from Kellogg Biological Station, Michigan, USA - C4-5 metaG | ecosystem: Host-associated > Plants > Roots > Rhizosphere > Soil | place: USA: Michigan... | reverse complement strand
GTCGTTAGCTCAGCTGGTAGAGCAGCGGACTTTTAATCCGTTGGTCACTGGTTCGAATCCAGTACGGCCTACCAAAGAAATTCAAGGACTTAGCTCACAAAGCTAGGTCCTTTTTTCTTTCTGGCGCGGGCAAAAACTGGCCTTTGCCGGAATTCGGCCGGAAACACACCATCGGGACCAGGCATCAAGTTCAACATCCTGGAGCCCAAATGGCATACATCGCTCAGCGCGGCGACTACTGGCGCGCAGAAGTCCGACGCCGCGGCATCAAGCCCGTCTACCGAACGTTCGACACCAAACAGCAAGCTCAGCAGTGGGCGCGTCGCGTCCAATCGGAGATCGACTGTGGCGCTTACGTGGATCGCACGGCGGCCGAACGCACCACATTGAAAGATGCCCTTCTACGCTATCAACGCGATATCGTGCCGACCAAGCGATACCCAAAGCAGGAAGAACAGCGCATATCGCGATGGCTCAAGCACGAACTCGCCCATAGGACGCTTGCAAATTTGCGAGGCGCGGATTTCGCCAAGCACCGCGATGCACGGCGAGACGCAGGACGCGCCGAAAACACCATTCGCCTGGAACTGCAGCTGGTGAGTCATGTGTACGAGGTGGCTCGCAAAGAATGGGGCTTCGAAGGCCTCAACAACCCGCTGAAGAACATGCGTAAACCGTCGGGCAGTCGCGCCCGCGACAGACGCTTGCGGCCTGGCGAGTTTGAGCTTCTATGGGCTCTGCTGTCCTCGAGCAGTAACCTGTGGGCAGCACCTGCCTTTGAGTTGGCGATCGAGACCAGCCGGCGGCAAGGAACCCTCTTCTCATTGAGGTGGGAATGGATCGACGTTGAAACGCGCCTAGTCACCTTCCCGCCGGAGGCGCGTGGCTCCGACAACAAAGGCGTGCCGAGCGTACTCTAGCGGCCATCGCGGAAGGTGATGCTCGATTTGACGTCACGCGCATGCAATATGGACCAATTAACGTCTGCCCTCAGCTTCACAAGGGCCCGGTATTCGGATCGACGGCAAACGCGGTGTTATGCGTATGGAAGCGCGTCCTCAAGCAAGCGGCTCAGTCGATGCCTGACGTCACCGAGTTGCGTTGGCACGACTTGCGTCACGAGGCTGCATCCCGGATCTTTGAGAAGGGGCTACATCCTCTGGAGGTCGCCAGCATCACTGGGCATCGCAGCATGCAAATGCTAAAGCGCTATACCCACCTCAAAGCGACTGACCTTCTAGCCAAGCTTGGATAACTCACCCGCCCCCGCCCCGCGGCACCGTGTCGCGCCAACAGCAGCCCATCCGTAGCAAAGGCAGGTGAGGGTTACACGCGATGGCGGGGATGCGAGAATCGTAGTACGTTTGTGGTTGAATACTAACGGTGTGTGTGTCCGAGAGGCTCAAAAAGGGCGATCGACGCCTTCGCGGAATTGTCCGTGAAACGCTCACCGGGCATTGGCAAATTTCATGAGTACAAGCACGGCCGCCGTTCAATCGGTGCCGGTCTCCGACATTGGAGGCCGCAAGAAGACGACCACGGGGAAGGAAAGCGCGGCGGATGTGCTGAAGCGCCGCGCTTCCAAGGAACTCGTGGTGGCGTTCATGGGGGCGGTCGGATGCGGGCTACCCCGGGTGATTACGCAGTGCGCTTCCGATCTACAGCGACTTGGATATCGCGTCCACCACATCAAGCTCAGCGAATTCATCAAGGAACAGATCGACGCTGGCTTGATCGATGTCGGGAACGAAAGTCCGTCGAGATACCTTCGTTATCAGTCAGGCGGTAACGCTCTTCGAGCTAAGCATGGACGAGATGTACTCGCGCGCTATGCCGTTAACCGTATTGGCCGCCAGCGGCTCGCCGACAATCCAGACTCCGCCGACGAGAGCAAAGAGTTGGCGCCAGCAGCGTACCTTATCGACCAGATTAAACATCCCGACGAGGTTAGCTTGCTCAGGTTCGTATATCGTCGCCTGTTCTACCTCGTCGGCGTCATGAGCATTGAGGATGACCGCAAGTCGCGGTTAATTGACGAAGGTCTGGATGAGGACACCGTTGCAGAGGTCACGCGGCGGGACCGAAAGGAATCCGAGGAGCACGGACAGCAGCTCGAAAAGGCGTTCAAGCAGGCGGACTATTTCATACATCATCCGTTGGGAGATCGTCTCAAGCTGGTAGAGAAACAGCTGGAGCGGTTTGTGAGCCTCATCCACGGAGATAACACCGTATCTCCGACCAGGCATGAGCACGCCATGTATCTAGCGCATTCGACGGCGCTTAAGTCCGCTTGCTTATCCCGACAGGTGGGCGCATCGATTACTGACCGGAGCGGGCGCGTGATCGCTGTTGGCGCTAACGATGTACCGCAGTTCGGTGGTGGCCTGTACGGAAACGACAGCGTCAACGACGCTCGTTGCATGCACAGCGGCCGGTGCGAAAACGATGCCCAGAAGCAGGCCCGCCGGGCAAAAATCGAGACGGCAATTCGGGAGATGGCCAGGTCGGTGCCTAAAGACCCGAATGCGGAGATCAACGAGCAAGTCGTCGATGAACTCATTGCCAAGGTCTATGCGCAGTCTGGCGTTCCCGATCTCATAGAGTTCTCGCGCGCCGTACACGCCGAGATGGACGCCCTCATCTCTCTGGCTCGCGACGGCAGTGGCTCCACGGTCGGAGGAACGTTGTACACGACGACGTTCCCATGCCATAACTGTGCGCGGCACATCATCGCTGCAGGCATCGATCGGGTCTATTACATAGAACCGTACGAGAAAAGCCTTGCGACCACCGCTCATAAGGACGCGATTGTCGTGCTCGATCATGATGTGCAGGAACAACTCACCGACGGAAAGGTCGGTGCTGACAGAGTTCGCGCGGACGAGCCAGCAAGGGTGAAGTTCATCCACTTCTCCGGCGTCGCGCCGCGCTTGTATCCCGAGGTGTTTCACCGTCCGTTCGGTCGCAAGGACGGGGACGGAAGTTGGCATCGATACTCCGAAAGCACCTCCAGTCCACCGGAGAAGATCATGCGCGAATACCTTGACTCCTATCGGCGCTTCGAGCTTAAGGTCATGGACATGTTTGTAGATGACTTCGGCACGAAGGTGGCACGGCAGTGATCCTCCTTGCCGGGCCTGAGACAGCGGTTCTATACTGACGGTGAGTTATTGCTCTTGTGATAGACTTCGACGGTTTTTTCGGGGGCCGATGATGAGCAAGGAACGCCGCGACTCGCAACAGCTACGACTGGATTTCGACGCGAACGTGTGCCCTCACAACGAGCAGCGAGAGGTCGCTCGCCCGGCAGGTGGCTCCGTGATCCACCAAAGAATATGGGGCGCGAACCGCACCATCGACAGTGCTCGCAGTCAACCCGGAAAGATCGACCCGAACTCCGACGAGATTACACGTTTGATTCGCGCCAAAGCAAAGACGTTGGGTTGGTAACGACAGTTGCCCATTCTCGGGTCGGCAGCGTAAGTAACCATTTAGTAGGCCGCGCCCCTGTTACAACCGCCATCGCCAGGCATCAACTTGGATTGGCCCTAACGTTCGAGTCATTATGACGCTAGCGCTGACCGAAACTGCAATCTGTGACCGACTCGTGGAGACTCTCTCCGCCTCCGATGATGGTTGCAGTGCCACGTTCTTTCGCGAGATGTTCGTCCAAGACTTCGCTCGTAGGGCAGACCTCGTCGTCGCAAACGGGACGCTCTCAGCATTTGAGATCAAGAGCGCCCGCGACTCGCTCGATCGGCTTGATGGACAATTGGACGTCTACGCGCAGCACTTTGAACAAGTCACCGTGGTAGCGGCTACTAGGCATGTGAGCGCTGTCCTCGCCTGCGTGCCGCGCAGGGTCGGTATCTGGGAGGTCACGGATGACGGGCAATTGATCGTGCATCGTCGCGCCACCTCGCGACGTATACCCAAGTCGAAGCTCCTGACGTTCTTGCCCGTGGATGAGTTGCGGTCCCTTATCCGAACCACGGGTAAATCCGTTACCGGCACGCGAATGGACCTATTGAAGGCCGCGCAGGCCGTCAGGTACGACTCAGTCAGAGAGTTTGTCATGCGGTTTATGGGACGCCGCACGATCCGCATACAAGAGAAAAGGCAGCGTAGGAGCGATTCCGCCCGCGCTAACACGACGCTGCTGCTGCAGCGGCAAGATCAAGAAGCAAAGCTGGCTAGCTATCTCGCCAAGATATCGGAGGCTGGCACTATGCGAGCCATCCCCCGCCGGGTAGCCTAGTCTTCCTCGCCGTCGTCGTCGGCAAAACCATTAGAAGCAAGCCTTTCTGAGAAGTCGATTTGACGCGCGAGGTGCATGTTGACCCGTACCGATATCCAGGGGCCTGGGGCTTTTGCGAATGGGGCACCTTCGGCAGCGGCGCGGACCATCTCCTCGCCCCATATCTCTCGAGCACCGATGCCAGGATCGGCATCGACAATCGCTCGCGCCGCGTCGATGTACCCTGCCTCGGTCGATTGTGCGCCGGGTCTGCGCTCAAAGTACCAGTCGAGCTCGCGCGGAAAATCAATGCGCGGCGACCACTTCATAATGGGCACGTCGTCGTAGACCACCGAGTGGATAGACGCATGGTCTCCATATGCGGCGACAGCAGGCCCTCCTATCCGCGAGTGCAGCTCACGCTCCAACATGTCGATGGTCCCGTATCGCTTTGACGCGTCAGCAAACTCCAGCGTCGAAACGGGGAAGCTAGTCGCCAAGACAGCAACAAATATCTCCGGAAACTCCGATCTCAAAAGGTTGATCGTCGCTACTGTGGCCGTACTGTACGCTGCCAATGCATTCCGGATGTACTGACAGTCGATGAACACTATGGCGTTCGCAACGTCATCTAACGCATTTAGTGCGCTAATCACCGTGCGCGTATCTGCGTCAAAGTCACGTATGCGAAATGCGACGCGTCCAACGTCGCTTTCGATCGCTTTGGCTTGCTGAGCGACATCGCGTAACCGAGCACCTTGTGGCATCTGGGCAACCGGAATCGCGAGCGGCGAACGCCTCGCAAATATCCGCCAGTTCTCGAAATGACCACCGGGATCAGAAAGAGAGCGATGGTGATCCGTCAAGTGACGGGCGTCCATCGTGAGATCTAGGAAGTATGGTCGATCGCCCATAGCTTCCGCAGCTTTTTCCGCAGAACGATCAAAGTCCGGAGCCTTGGGCCATCTGCCCAGAGTCAGCAATGGCACGATCTTGGACTTGCGTTCATCATCCAACTGAGCCAAGCCCTTCAGTTCGGCTTGCCGCGTGCGCAACGTTGGATAGTAATGAAACTGATCAAAGCGTACGTCGATCATGTTCAACCCGCTCCCTATTCCTGAACCTGCTGTGCATTACCGGGAGTCGCTCTCGGCATCGCGGTTTTGCCCAACTGCGCAGCGACGACATAATCCAGCGTACCGTTGCGACTATCCAGCTCGCGTCGGAGGCTATGCATTAGCTCCTCGAGCCTTCCGTTTTCTTTATAGGCTTTTGCTAATAGACCAAAGCAGCGAAACACCATCAATGCGAGTATCGCAGCCGTTATCCAGCCCGCCCCAAAGAGAAGAAGCTCCGACCATGTGGCGCCCTTCTGGTAAGAAGCTACCAGACTTATAACGCCCGGAACTAAGCTGGCGATACCGTAGACATGTGTGACGAGGTTTGAATCTCTATCAGACAAGGAGGTCTCCGTTGCTACGAGATATCCGCAATGATGCCCAAATTGGCCCATGTGGCGCTTTGCGCCAGCCCTAGATGATCGATCGCCCCGCCGGCAACCACCTAATAACCGTCAGCCGCCATCGGACCCGGAAGATAATACTTCATCCACCATCTTGTTGCCGCTGGTCAATGCCGTTTTTGCGAACTTCGCCGCAGCTCCGCCGTTCTGCCTGTTCTTCTTCGCCGGGGCCATCGTCCATGAACCCAGGCGAACCGCCTATCCACTCGCCCTCAATGCGCTGACCGACCACTTCGTGCATCTCTTCGGTCGTCACGGGCCGTGCTGGCTTGGGCATGACGCCTTCGAGCGCCGCCAAGCGGCAAGCAAATGGATCGGATTGACCCAGGACCCACGGCAGCAGCCGGGCGACGTTGAGAGCGTCGTCCAAGGCTCGATGATGTCTGCCCTCGAGCGTTAGCCCGACCAGCTCACAGGCCTTGGCCATCCCCACTTCCTTGCCAATGCGCTGCTTCTTGGCAAAAAGGCGCTTGGCGTTCTGATGCGGCAGAGCGATGGGCTTGGCGATGCCGTGTCGTGCGCTATCGCGTTCGAGCTGCTTGCGGTCGTAGGCTCCCCAACTCACCGAGACGGAACCGGTCTGCTGATGTTTCGCGACGTTCGCGCGCAGCTCATCGGCGGCCACCGGGAACAGGGGCGCAACGTCCACGTCGGCCTGCGTAATGCCGGTCAGCTCCGAGCAGAAGAGTGTCAGCGTTGGATTGACGATCGGCCGCACAAACGATTGAAAGCGATCGAGGACGGCTCCGTCGGCCGCGATCCAAGCCGCACCGACCTCGATCGTTTCCATGTCAAACGACGGAACGTTTTCGTCGCACGTGGCCTCGAGATCCACAACGAGGATTGGTGGCATATGCGTGGCTCCGACCTCTCGGCCGTAACGGGACATAAGACTGTACAGATGCTCAAGCGTTACTACCACCCGCGAGCGACAGACCTCGCTCGGAAGCTAGGCTGACGGTTACCACGCCAAGCAGAACCTGCTCGCGAGCTGAAGCCCAAGACGCGGCCAGAAGCGGTGAGCGTTCCATTGCTTGCCCTCCCGAACGCCATATTGCTTTCTCACCCTCTTGTGGGAAGATATCGCTTTCTTGTTTGATCCAGGCTCCGTGATCGGCCTCTCCAAGGGATTCAGAATGACCACTACAGATAATGCACCGGACGCAAACGCTATGTCCGCAGCCGCGCAAGCCGTTGATGAAGGTCAAGACGAGGCAGATTTCGATATTATCTCGTTCAAGACCGTTGATGAGATTGAAAAATCTATCGTCGATTCGCCATTTCGAGCGATCTATCAAACGAATAACTTTCTGTTGCCGCAGATCAAGGATGTTGTCGATGAAACTCGCACTGTGAATTTGCGCCCAGAGTATCAACGACGCTCACGATGGTCCAACAAGCAGAAATCGCTATTGATCGAGTCTTTTCTACTGAACATCCCCGTTCCACCTATTTTCTTATTTGAAGGCGATCTCGCGCGATATGAAGTCATGGACGGGCAGCAACGTTTGCTTGCGATTAGAGAATTCTTCACCAACCAGGTCCGTCTATCTTCGCTGAGTGTGCTAGCCCCTTTGAACGGGAAGACTTACACTGAATTACCTTCGCGAACGAAACGGACATTGGATCGTGCGTCGCTCTCAGCAATCGTTCTCCTGAAAGAATCTAGAGCGGCGCTGCGAGACGCTACCAGCAGCAGGGTTCTTGAGCTTAGAAAATTTGTTTTTGAGCGTCTAAATACTGGTGGAAAGCAGCTTAACGCGCAAGAAATCCGGAATGCAGTTTACTCCGGAAGATTCAATGACCTCATCATTGAATTAGCACGGGCACGTGTGTTTACTGACGTCTGGGGAATTCCCGCCTATACAGAGCCACTGAGTGACGAGGAATACGAAACGCCGGAGCGAAAAAAGAACACGCTGTATCGCACCATGGGAGACTGCCAAATCGTGCTTCGATTCTTTGCCTTGCGGGATGAGCGCGGCATCAAGGGCTCCATGCGAGCGATATTGGATCGAGCAATGGAAGCCAATTTGAGCCTAACCGATGCTGCAATAGGCCAGTATCGGTCCGATTATCTGGAACGCTTCACTACCGCCGTCGCACTCTTTGATGGTCGGCCGTTTCGCCTCACTCGTGACACGGAACGTCCATCAGAGAGTATGTATGACGCCGTCATGGCCGCGATTGATCGCAACTGGGCACGAAAGGACGAGATGCTCGCTGCCAAAGCTCGAATCCAATCACGATACTGGCAGGCACTGGATACTGCTGAAAAGGTGGAGCAATTCAGTGGCCGAGCCAATACCTCGGATGACGTGAAAAAGCGTATAAATTCCATGACGCAGCTGTTCAATCTGGCGATTGAAAATGCAGCCTGACTTCGATCTCGCCCGCGCTGAATTTGATAATCAAACCTCAGTTTTGGTGACACTTTTGGCCATTATCGATGCCACGGCCCAGGGTAACGACGGGGAGCAAGTACCCGCCGTACCATCTGGAGGTCAAAACACGATGGCTGCGGCGGCAATCGTCTTGCTAGCCGCTCATTTTGAAGAATACATTCGCCAGCAAATCCAAGAATATGCGGGTCATATGATCTTGGAATACCAGCACCTAACCGATGTCGAGCGCGATCGGTTTATCGATAGTTACTGGCGCGGAGGTACGGGAAAGCTAGGCCGAATACGGCCGAAGGGCGATCCTTTATGGATGACAAGCGCGGAACGACACCTTCGTTCGTTGCTCGCTTTTCCAATTGACGGACAGCTTACAGATTTCTCAGCCGGTCTGCTCAGCGAACACGAAAACAACATGCGCTGGGATACTATTACGGAGCTTACGGGGCGAATCGGCGTTCGAAAGCTCAGTGATTCGATGTTCGCGTGCGAGGATCTACGAGATAATCTGAGCGCAGGGAAAAGAGATGATTTTTCAGAGGTAATTCAAAGACGATTAAATGAGTTTTACCAGATGCGAAACGGGATCGTCCATTCTATCTCCCAAGTCGCCGGAATCGGCTCATCGGTTTTCCAACAATGGGTGGAATTTCTAAAATTGGTGGCTATCGCGTTTTCGCAATCTCTCGTTGGCGCTTTTTCGCAATTTGCTGACGATGTTCGAAAAAGAAAGGAGCGGGCGACACGAGCAACAGCGTCAAATGCCCAACAGTAGCGCTTGCAAGCTGTTCGCGTTAGTGTCAACACGCCGCAGCGCTATCAATCGCCCCTGCCCCGCCAGATCTTCCGATAGCACATCAACGCATTCGACCATTCCGCAAGGGCCCGCCAGATCCTGGGCAGCACGTCGCGCTGTCGGACCGCTTCCTCGGCCGCGGCGACGACCATCGTCGGCGGCGCCTCATCGAGAAGCACCGCGATATGCGATTCAAAGCCGGGCGGAATGGTGCCGCTCGTCAGAGCCTGTCTCAGAACTTCCAGGGTCAAAGGCTCCCGCTGGCTAACGCTGGCTGTCGTAGCGCATCGTTGCAACGCGCCACCAGACTTCCGATAGGCGCTGAGATTCACCCCCACAATCCGCAGCAGGGCCTGCGCCTCGTTCCAGCTCATATCCTCGAGCGTACCCGCCTCGAGGTGCTAGATCGTAGCCGCAGCGATCTCTGCGAGTTTCGCCAACTGAGAGAGAGAAAGCCCTAGCTCGGCGCGCCGAGCAGCAATCAATGGTCCGAGTTCGTAGAGGTACATAGAGCTACCTTTGGTCGTTTATCCAACGCCGGCTGTACGAGCGAGGGAGAGGCCTTGTACACCGGCGGTGCCTCGGTCCGCGTACGGCTACGGCCGCTCGTACCGGCTCTTGCCGAACTTGTCTCGCGCTTCGATCAGGCGGATCACAAGGCCGTGCTTTTTCTCGAATTCCATCGCTGCCCCACCCGCGGCGCTCTTCGCCTCGGACGCAGCCATGTGAGCATCCCGATTTTCCCGCGCGTTCGTCTGCATCAATACCTCATGAGCCGCCCTGTCCGCGTCGATCAGCTTCTTGTATTCGGCGTAGAGCTGCACCCGCTCTTCCTTCGTGTAAAACTCGTCGGCCAGCTTCAATAGGACAATGGCCTCAAGCGGCGCTTGTATCTTTTCAAAGGCCGTCATCAATGCCTCGTGCTGTTTGTCTTCGTTCTTGTCGGTCATCAAGTTCTCCTTTTTCGAAATGGCGCCTATGCGCCTCATGGATCCGTCAGCCGGACAGCGGCAACTGTTCCCGATAGAGCCGCGTTCGATGCGCGGTAACGGCACGTTCCGCCGACCTACCCACATGTTCGCATACGGCCTTGCAAAGGATGTCTGCCGTGCGACCGGCGGCCTCACCGAATTAAAAATGACACAATGGATTCGCTAAGCCGTAACGGCGGAAAGGCTCTTGGACCGATTGCCGTGGTCAGATGTCCGCGTAGCGTGGCAGCAAATCCTGATCGACAAGACGTATCTCGATCCTATTGGCGGCTTCGAGGTGCTCCAGATTGTCGACAGAAAACACGGCATCGGTCACGCTGACGATGATCGTGCCAGTCTGCTTGCGGCCAGCCTCCGGCACAGGTATCAGCGCTCGCGCCTCGGGCACCTGCTGTGCAGTGACAACCTTCGGCAGGTAGAGCATCCAACCAACACCAGGCTTGTCGTCGAACACCTGTTTTGCCGCATATTTCCGCGGCCCTGCCGTCACGTATGCTGCCCCGTAAGCGTCTGCGATTGCCGCGACAACCTGAGCAACAGATTCGAAATCGCCCAGCCGTGCCGAATCGGCGTTTTCCTCGCCGACCGATAGTTCGAAGTCGCGCGGCATGTGCCCGGTGTCAACGACCAGCGAAAGCGCGGCCCCATCCTTTTTGACGGTCTGACCATTCCACATGCCGATCGTCTTCGCTAGCTGCTCTTCACCTCGATACTTCTCTCTGAGGACTGCAAGAACGGCAGGGGTCGGCGTCGCGCTCGCTTCATAGACTCGATAGAGACGCGCCTCATCCCCGGTCTCGCCCTTCAAAAACCACTCCCCCAAACGCTGATCTTTCGAGGCGAGAACCTCGACGATCGGCCATAGCCGCTTCAGGTGGAACGCGTAGTCGGCCTCTTCAACGTCGGGTCTTTCGCGAAATTGGGCAACGAATTGCATGGCTTTACGGTTGATAGACAGAGGGAACACCTGCGCGTCGCAGGTCGGACATGACATATTCTCGCGCACGCGGCGTCATGAAGTACCACATTAGTCGCGCAGGAGGGTTCGCGTCGACAATAATCGCCTGCCGCCATATTTGCTGTCGCATGCTGTCGAAGCCTGTGAAAAAGAACAGTGGATCGCCTTCATCGTCGAGGAACTGGTCATAGTCGCCCTTCGTCTCTTGCAGCAGGCAGGCTCCCTGTTGGAAGCCGTCAAATTCCACGTTCAGCCACGACCACTCTTCGCTCCACCCTTCCGCAATGCTATAGGGGCGGCCCGTAATGCGCCCCTGGTACTCGCGGGAGCGCGGCGTCATCGAATGGTTGGCTCGCTTCGGTCTTCCTGCTTCCTCGGGCGGACATTTCTTGCACTTCTCATCGGTACGCGGCAACGTACGTGCGGCAGGTGCGGCCTTGCTGTCTTCCTTCTTCGTATCACCGGACAGGCTAGCCGTTCCCGCTGTCGCTGCCGCGCCCAACAAAGCCACGCCACCGCGCGCCAAGGCTTGTCCAAGCGCTTCCACGGCTGCCTCTACTACCGGTATCGCCAACGCCGCCATTACTCAACCCTCCCTGGTACTCAGGATGCTCAATCTTCCAGCGCATAACGCGCAAATAATCATGAAAACGTTCGTCCGCAGAGCGGCCCGGACGGGTCAACCACGCGCGTGGCGCGGGCTGCTCATAAAAGCTCGGGGCGTATGCCTCAATGCGCAAGAAGGCAACGAGGTTTTCATCGCGCTCGATGCCAAGCTCACGCGCCGCCTTGAATGCACGCCACAGTCTTGACGCCAACATCGGATCGTCAGCAAGCCGGGGATCGGCCTTGCACAAATCCGCTCGCACAAGCTCGACAAATCCCTTCGCATCGATCTCGGCAAGCGCGGCAACCTGCTCGTTAGTCAGCTCAAGCATGCGGGTGTACCCTCGTCAATTCGCCGTCGATCTGGACCAGCCAGTCGAACGTCGGCACAAAAAATTGAATTCGTTGGGTGAGCGAGAGTAGCCGCGCGATGTCTCCAATCAGGCGGGCGTCATAAAAGCGGAGCAACGCGGTGCGGCCGTCCGGCATCCGGGCGTTCAAACGCTCTCGAAGCTCATCGGCAAGCGCATCGAACGGATACGCGCTGATGAGCCATGACGTGCCTTCGGAACTCGCGCCCCGGTTGAACAAGGACTGCCGCACCGCTTGCGACGCTTGTCCGAAATTCATCAGCCACGGTCCGGCATCGGCAAGTGAAGCGTCGGCCGTGCCGTCGAATAAGGCGATGTTGGACGTTGAGCGTTCAAGCGGCGGCGATCCTGACGCGCGCTCGTAAAGCAGCGCATCGACGAGCCCATAGAGCCGCACCGGCAACGAAACCTGCGCTTGGCGCTGCGCGAAATAATCCTCGATCTTCGATGGCTGCACCGCCTACCCCCGCATTACCGTCGTGGCGCCGCTCTCGGCCGCAGCCTTCAAGCATTCGAGACAGAGTGTCGGGCTCGGGGATAGCGGGGGCTCCGGCGCGACTGCGGCAGCCGCTACGACGGCGCCGGCATTCGGGCTCGCGCTGCCCTCTCCCCAATCGTCAATTGCGTCGCTCGACTGCGATGCGATTAGGATTGCGCCGCATGCGGTACGCATACCTGCAACTGCCGTATCGCGGTTATCGATGACGTGCGGGTAACGGCGCCCGAGTAGGTCAGGCAGGATGGCGAAATCACCCTTGCAGAGTGGGCAAAAGACCTTATGCCCGACGCCTGCGATCGGCCTACCGTCTATTGATGCTGTCGGATTTCCTTCCAGGACTTTGCCGCCGTGCGATGTGGTATCGCCGACGCAAATGATTGCGCTCGCCAACTTGGCCCTCTCTCAGGTTTTGTTTTGCCCGAATTTATCATGCACAAACCGTCGCTCCGGGTTTTGGAACCGCCGATCAGGCGACGGCCCCGCCCGTCGGCGCAGAGCGATCGCAAACGGTTTGGAGCGGCTCGCCCCTATCTCGATAAGCCCCGGCCCCGAGGCATAATGCCCCCCCGAACCGCACAACTATCATCATCAACGGGCGACCAAGGGACGCGACGAACTTCTTTGAAAAGCTCAATAGGGCGCACTTCCTAGACGACCTTGTGGGTCACGTCGCACTGATTCAACGCAGCATCTGTCAGCCTCGTCCCGACGCATGAGAGGCTTCGAGCACATCGTCGTCGAGACGGATCGTCGATGTGTTCTTGTTG
>Ga0157371_10003951_pt1 | contig 13158 bp, 13 predicted proteins | sample C45metaG_FD_113462 | JGI IMG/M metagenome (GOLD analysis project Ga0157371, IMG submission 113462) | Corn rhizosphere microbial communities from Kellogg Biological Station, Michigan, USA - C4-5 metaG | ecosystem: Host-associated > Plants > Roots > Rhizosphere > Soil | place: USA: Michigan... | reverse complement strand
CGTACCCTGCTGGGCTTCAAGCCCGAGCTCTATGCCGCGGCCCTGAACTGACTCCGCGGCCACCGCCCCCACTACCGCACATCTCGCGCCGACCGGATCGGTGCCTTTGCAAAGGAACAGTCACATGTCGAATGCCCTCTTCAGTATCGCCTTCGGTGTCGGCACCCAGAATCGCCAGGACGCCTGGCTGGAAGTCTTCTATGCACAGCCTCTGCTGAATCCCCCGGCAGCGCTGGTCGAGGCGGTCGCGCCACTGCTGGAGTACCAGGGTGGCAACCAGGCCATCGCCTTCGCTCCGGCCCAGGCCCGCGGTCTGGCCGAAGCCCTCAAGGGCATCGATGCCGTGCAGTCGGCGCTGCTGACCCGCCTGGCGGAAAGCAACAAGCCGCTGGTGGCCACCCTGCTGGCCGAAGACGCCGCACCCGCTTCTACCCCCGAGGCCTACCTGAAGCTGCATCTGCTGTCCCATCGCCTGGTCAAGCCCCATGGGCTGAACCTGACCGGCATCTTCGCCCTGCTGCCCAATGTGGCCTGGACCAACCAGGGCGCCGTGGACCTGGCCGAGCTGCCGGCCGAGCAGCTGGAAGCCCGTCTGCGCGGCAAGCTGCTGGAAGTCTTCTCGGTGGATAAATTCCCCAAGATGACCGACTACGTGGTGCCGGCCGGCGTGCGTATCGCCGATACCGCCCGCGTGCGCCTGGGTGCCTATGTGGGTGAAGGCACCACGGTGATGCACGAAGGCTTCGTCAACTTCAACGCCGGTACCGCCGGCCCGGGCATGATCGAAGGCCGCGTCTCCGCGGGCGTCTTCGTCGGCAAGGGCTCGGACCTGGGCGGCGGCTGCTCGACCATGGGCACCCTGTCGGGCGGTGGCAACATCATCATCAGCGTCGGCGAAGGCTGCCTGATCGGTGCCAACGCCGGCATCGGCATCCCGCTGGGCGATCGCTGCACCGTGGAATCCGGCCTCTATGTGACCGCGGGTACCAAGGTCGCCGTGCTGGATGACGAGAACCAGCTGGTACGGGTGGTCAAGGCGCGCGAACTGGCCGGTCAGAGCGACCTGCTGCTGCGCCGCAATTCGGAAACCGGCGCGGTCGAGTGCAAGACCAACAAGACCGCCATCGAACTCAACGAAGCGCTGCACGCGCACAACTGAGTCCACGACCGGGCAGCCCGCCCCGCGCGGGCTACCCCGGAGCTGTCGCCATGTCGCTACCCTCGCCCTGGAGAGCCGAATTTCCGGCTTTCACCGCCTTCGCCGCCGACGGCATCACCTACCTCGACAGCGCCGCCACGGCGCAGAAGCCCCAGGTGGTGCTGGATGCCCTGCTGGCCAGCTACAGCCTGGGCGCTGCCAATGTGCACCGGGCCCAGCACTGGGCCGCCGAGCGCACCACCGCGGCCTACGAAGGCGCTCGGGGGCGGATCGCCGCCTGGCTGGGCGCCGCCGCGCCCCATGAGGTGGTGCTGACCCACGGCGCGACCGAGGCGCTCAATCTGCTGGCTTACGGTCTTGAAAATGCTTTCTCGGCGGGTGACGAGATCCTGATCAGCGCCCTGGAGCACCATGCCAACCTGCTGCCCTGGCAGCAGCTGGCCCGGCGCCGCGGCCTTGAGCTCAAGGTCATCCCCCTGACGCCAAGCGGTCATCTCGATCTGGAGGTCGCCGAGACGTTGCTGGGCCCCAGGACCCGTGTGGTCGCGGTCAGCCAGCTGTCCAACGTGCTCGGCACCTGGCAGCCGCTGGCGGAACTCGCGGCCCTGGTACGGGCGCTCTCGCCGGCCTGGCTGGTGGTGGATGGCGCCCAGGGCGCGGTCCATGGCCGTCATCGCCCAAGCGACTTCGATGCCGACTTCTATGTCTTTTCCGGCCACAAGCTCTATGCGCCCGAGGCCATCGGCGTGCTCTGGGGCAAGGCCGACTGCCTGGCCCAACTCACGCCCTGGCAATTCGGCGGCGAGATGGTAAGGCATACCTCTTTCACCGAGGCGCAGTTCCATGTTGCGCCCATGGGCTTCGAGGCGGGGACGCCGCCCATAGGCGCGGCCATCGCCCTGGGCGCGGCGGTCGACTGGTTGCAGGGCCAGGACGAGACGCTCATCCGCGGTCACGAGCAGGCGCTGAGCCTGAAGCTCCTGGCGGGGCTGGCTGCCCGCGAGGGCGTCCGTGTCCTGGGTGAGCCGCAGATCGCCCTGGCCAGCTTCCAGGTGACGGGCGTCGACGTCGGTGACCTCTCGCACCTGCTCGGTGAACAGGGCATCGCCGTGCGTGCCGGGCAGCACTGCGCCATGCCGCTGTTCCAGACCCTGCAGGCCCCCGGCGCCTTGCGGGTGTCCCTGGGCCTGTACAACGATGCCGACGATCTGCAGCGTTTCTTTACCGCGCTGGACAATGCCTTGGAGCTGTTGCGATGAATCTGCTTCCCGATGCGGCGGAAGCCCGCCGTGCCTTCGTCATCGCCAAGGGCTGGGAGGCGCGCTCGCGGCTCCTGCTGCTATGGGCCGAGCGCCTGCCGGCGGTGCTCGAAGAGCGCGACGAGGATCTGGTGCAGGGCTGCGAGAGCCGGGTGCGCCTGACCCACGAAGCCCAGGGCGAGCGCCACTTCTTTCGCGCCAGCAGCGAGTCCCGGGTGCTCAAGGGGCTGCTCGCCGTGGTCTTGGTACGTGCCAACGGCCTCACCCGCGACGAGCTGGATCGGCTCGACATCCACGGCTGGCTAGGCGAACTCGGCCTGGAACGGCAGCTGTCGCAGTCGCGCAGCAACGGGCTGAGCGCGGTGCTCACGCGGATGCGCGAACTCGCCCGCTAGGCTTTGTCTGAAAAGTGCCTGCGCTCGCCCATGCTGCGTTAAAAATCCGCTGGATCGCCAGCCCGGCCGGAATGCTCATTTACCCCTTGTAAACTCGTTCGCGAGCCCGGTCCGCTTCCTCACGGATTTGATTCGCTGGCGCTCACCCTGCGGGCCAGCCGTTGGCTGTTATTCCCGTTGGTCGTTGCGCCTTGCCTGACCTTCGCTCGGCGACTTTTCAGACAAGCCCTAGGTTTCGCCGGCCGCCGGATTGCGCCGCGCGCGGAAGAAATCGGTCAGCACCTGACCACAGGCCTCGGCCAGCACCCCGCCTTCCACCAGCACCCGGTGGTTGAGAAAGTCCTGCTCGAAGAAGCGACCGCGACTCTGGACCATGCCGGCGCGAGGCTCGCTGGCGCCATAGACCAACCGCTGGATGCGGCTGTGAACGATCAAGCCAGCGCACATGCTGCAGGGTTCGAGCGTTACATAGAGGGTCGCCCCTGACAGCCGGTAGTTGGCCAGGCGCGCCGCGGCGTCGCGGATGGCCTGCATTTCGGCATGGGCGCTGGGATCGTGGGCTCCGATGGGCCGGTTGAAACCGCGGCCGATGACCTCTCCGTCGAGCACCACCACCGCCCCGACCGGCACCTCGCCCTGGAGGGCGCCCTGCTCTGCCAGGGCCAGGGCTTCGCGCATGAAGAGATCATCCCGGCTACGATCAATGATGGGCAGGGGACGGAAGCGGGCCATGACTGAACTCTGGATAAAGCGCCATGATACCGCCGTCAGCCCGGGAGGCCAGCCACGGGGTTTCATGCCATCCAGTGAAACCTTGACCCTGAAAGATGATCGCAATAATCGTTATCGATTATATGAATACGGAACCGTTGCCACAGCTGTTCGCAGTGTGTGACCGGTATCACATTCACAGCCATCCACTGCCAAAGCTTTAACAGGACCGCCGCGATGCGGTCTTATTCAAGAGTTCATCTGAGACAGTCGCATGATTGCTGCACCTTCCGGTCAGTCGTTGCAAAGCTGCGAAAGCGAGCCGATCCGCATTCCAGGCGCCATCCAGGCACACGGCTATCTCGTCGCCTTCGATGAGGTGGAGCGGCTGATCAAGCATGTCAGCCGCAATCTGCCGCAGTTGCTGGGCAAACCGGAAGTCGAGCTGCTGGATCGACCACTGCAGCAGGTCCTGCCCGCCGAGCTGTTCGAGCAGATACAGCAGGCGCTGACCCTGGAGCATCTGGAAGAAGCCAATCCGCTGAGTTGGACACGCCCGGTCCGCGACATGGACGTGATCCTGCACCGTAGTCGTGGCCTGGTTTTCCTGGAGTTCGAGCCGGACGATCATGGCGGCGTCGAGCCGGCGGGCTTGGCGCGCGCCCTGGCGCGGCTGCAGCAGGCGCGCACCCTGCCCGAACTGTGCGAAGGCGCGGTACGCGAAGTGCGCGCCCTGACCGGCTTCGATCGGGTGGTGGTGTATCGCTTCGACGATGGCGGTGACGGCCAGGTGGTGGCGGAGGATCGCGTCGATGACATCGACAGCTACCTGGGCATGCATTTTCCGGCGACCGACATTCCCGCCCAGGCGCGGGCGCTCTATCACGAGAACTGGATCCGCAACATTCCCGACGCGCTGTACGAGGCGGTGCCGCTGGTACCGGCCTTCCTGCACGGCACCGCACGGGATCCTATCGATCTCACCCATGCCGTGCTGCGCAGCGTGTCGCCCATCCACTGCCAGTACGTGCGCAATCAGGGTCTGCGCGCCTCCATGAGCGTCTCGCTGATCAGCGATGACACGCTCTGGGGCCTGATCAGCTGTGGCCATCGCGAGCCCCTGTACCTGCCCTATCGCACCCGGATGGCCTGCCGCTCGGTCGGGGTAATGGTGTCGCTGATGATCCGCGCCTTGGAGAATCGCCAGGTGCAGCGCGAGATCGATGCCCGCGAGGCGCAATTGGCCGCACTGATCCAGGGTATGTGCGACAGCCGGGGCGAGGTGCTCAGCGGTCTGTGCGAGCGGCCAGCGGATCTCCTGGAGCTGGTGGACGCTACCGGCGTCGCGGTGCTGGTGGAGGACGAACTCCGTACCCTGGGGGAGTGCCCGAACGCTGAAGACATCCGCCTCCTGGCCGCCTGGGTCACGGCGGAAATGGATGCCTCGGGCCTCTACTCGACCCGTTGCCTGGCCGACGAATTGCCCGATGCGCGTCGCTACAGTGACCGGGCCAGTGGCGTCCTGGGGCTGGCCCTGCCCAAGCCGGTGCGCAATCTGGTGCTCTGGTTCCGTCCCGAGATCGTCACCACCGTGGTCTGGAGCGGTAATCCGGCCAAGCTGGAAGCCACGGCGCCCGCCCCGGGTACCGGGCTCAACTATCCTCATCCGCGGCGCTCCTTCGATGCCTGGAAGGAGCTGGTACAGCTGCGTTCCCAACGCTGGCGCCCGTCCGACCTGTTCGCCGCCAAGGATCTGCGCCGCTCAGCCATCGAGCTCGACTTGGCGCGCCAGGTCGAGCGGGAGCGGCAAGCGGTGCGGCTGCGCGACGAGATCGTCGCGGCGGTTTCCCATGACTTGCGCAGCCCTATCACCATCATTCTGATGAAGGTGGGCATGCTGCAACGGCTGCTGGAAAAGCTGACCCTGGACGATGACCGCCTGCCCAGTTCGCTGGAGGTGATAGAGACGGCGGCCAAGCGCATGAATGCCTTGATCAGCGATCTGCTGGACCTGTCGAAGATCGAATCCGATCGACTGGCGCTGGATCTGAAACCGGCACGGCTGACCGACGTCTGCGCGCAACCCATCCTGCTGTCGCGGCCGCTGGCGGAAATCAAGAACATCAGCCTGGAGTACGCCGCTGAGCCGGATATCCAGGTGCTGGTGGAGGCCGAGCGTATCTTCCAGGTGCTGATGAATCTGCTGGGCAATGCCATCAAGTTCACCGCTCCGGGCGGTCTGGTGCAGCTCGGCATGAGGCGCCTTGGCGCCCTGGCCGAGATCAGCGTGACGGACACCGGGCGCGGCATGAATCAGGCGCAGCAGGCCCGGGTCTTCGAGCGCTTCTGGCACGTGCAGGAAGACAACCCCACCGGTCATGGGCTGGGACTGTACATCGCCAAGGGCATCGTCGAGGCCCATGGTGGCGAGCTGAGCGTCACCAGTGCCCCGGGCGAGGGCAGCACCTTCAGCTTCACCCTGCCCATTGCGCCCTAGCGAGCCAAAGCGCGAAAAAGGAAAGCCCCGGTAGCCGACAGCGACGTTGAAACCACCGGGGGAGCGCTAGGCTCGCTGTAATGGACGTCAACAAAACCCCGCGAATTCCCGCCTTTCGTCGGCCTCGGAGGGTCATTTTCTTCAATACCGCCGACGGTCGCCTTCGCTAGGGTCAGGTCTCCTCAATCGACGAGACCTCAAGATGACCCTGATCCTGTCCATGGCCGCCTTTGCCCTGGTGGCCTCCCTCTCGCCCGGCCCGGTCAACCTGGTGGGTTTCAATACCGGCCTCACCCATGGCTGGCGTCTGGCCTTGTGGCATGTCGCCGGTGCCACCCTGGGCTTCGTGGTGTTGCTGGTGGCCGTCGGCCTTGGCCTGCATGAGGTCTTGGCGACCTGGCCGGCACTGCTGGAAGGGTTGCGGGTGGCCGGCGCGCTCTTCCTGCTGTACCTGGCCTGGAAGCTGGCGCGGGCTTCCGGTGACCTGGGCAGCGGACACCTGGGGCACTGCCCGGGTTTTCGCGACGGCGCCCTGTTGCAGTGGCTCAATCCCAAGGCCTGGCTGGCCGCGGCCGCCGGGGTGGCGCTGTTCGTTGGCGAGGATCGCGGACGCCTGGCGCTGTTCGCCGGCCTTTATCTGGTGATCTGCTTCGCCTCCCTCGCCTGCTGGGCGATGGCCGGCGAGTGGCTGCGCGGTCGCTCCCTGACGGCGGCGCGTCTGCGCCTGCTCAACCGCGGGCTCGCGGCGCTGCTGGTGCTCTGCGCCACCTCATTGCTGTGGTAAGGCTGAAGCGGCGCGGTACTGACCCGGGGTGGCGGCGACCAGGCGCTTGAAGGTGCGCTGCAGGTGGGCCTGGTCGGCGAAGCCCGTGGCCAGGGCGACCTCGGCCAGTTCCTCGCCCTGGCGCAGCCGTTGCCGCGCCAGGCGGATACGGCGGTCGATCAGATAGGCATGGGGCGTCAGGCCATAGCGTCGACGGAAGCTGCGAATCAGCTGGGTGGGCGAGAGATCCGCGACCTGGCTCAGTTGGTCCAGGTTGACAGCCTCGCCGCAGTGGGCATCGAGAAACTCGGCGGCGCGGCGCAGGCGACGATCCTCCCGCGCCCGTGTGACGGCGATGGGCGTGCGTCCCAGTCGGGCCAGCACGGCTTCGAAATACAGCAGCGCCTGACTCTGGCGCTGCAGGGTAAGGCTATCGGGATCGACCAGGCAGGCATGCAGCGCCTCCAACCCGGCGTACAGCTGGCCGTCCTGGGTCAGCTGTACGGCCAACGGCTGGAAGTCGTCGGCGCCCGGGCGCTGCAGTGCCGCCAGCCAGCCAGCGTCCACATGCAGCATGCGATAGCGCCAGGCGTCCTCGCCCTGGGGATTGCAGGCATGGACATCGCCGGGATTCATCAGCACCAGGGTACCCGCCCCCACCAGTTCGCGAGTCGGACCATTGTGATAGCGGCTGCGCCCGCCCAGCACGGTGCCGATGGAAAAGGTCTCGTGGGAATGGGGGGCATAGCAGAGGGCGCGACCGTCCTGGATGGAACGGGCTTCGAGAAAGGGCAGCGCGGGGTCGCGCCAGAAGCGGGGTACGGCGGTGTCGGGAGCGGTCATGCGGCATGGGATTCCGGGACGACGGACCGGATCAGTCTAGACGTCGCCCCGGGAAGGTGAAAGCCAAGCGTCAACGGGTGGCGGCGTCCTCGGCCTCTTCCAGCAGGATATCGGCGGTGATGACGTAGTCGGCGTCGGGATGCAGTTCGGCGCCCAGCGCCAGTTGCTGCGCCGCGGCAGCCAGGGTCGGCGCGCCCTGGAAGGTGGCGTTGAGTTCGGCCAGCAAGAGGCCCATGTCCTTGTGCATCAGGGCGGCGGGGAATTGCGGGGCGAAGTCGCCCTCGCGCAGGGCCGCCAGCTTGCGCTGATGATGGGGCGAGAGCACCGCCAGATCGCCGAACACCTCGAACAGCACCTCGGCATCCAGGCCGGCGCGGGTGGCGTAGGCCAGGGCTTCGGCCAAAGCGGCGAGACCGGCGCCCATCAGGCCGTTGATGGCCAGCTTGATGGCCGCGCCCTGCCCGGTCGGGCCGACGTGGTGCACGGTCTTGCCCAGGGTTTCGAGGATGGGACGGGCGCGCTCCACCGCCTCGGGTTCACCGCCGGCGAGGACCACCAGTTGGGCTTTCTCCGCCTCCGGCGTACTGCCGGACACCGGCGCCTCGACCACGGCGATGCCGCGGGCACGACCGGCCGCCTCCAGGCGCAGGGACAGCGTGGGCGAGTTGGTGCTGGTGTTGATCAGCAGGCGACCGCTTTCCAGCCGGGCGAGCACGCCGTCGGCGCCGAGCAGCACCTGTTCGAGGATGGCATCGTTGGGCAGGGAGACGATCACCACCTCGGCCTGGGGCAACAGCGTCGCCAGTGGCTCCATGGGCGTGCCGTGACGCTCGCCATCCTGCTGGTGTTCGGCATGGGCACGGACCGCATAGCCGGCCTCGCGCAGGTTGGCGCCCATGCGCTGGGCCATGGCGCCAAAGCCGATGAAACCGATCGAGGGGTGCGCGGACATGAGAGGAGCTCCCGGTAAAGGATGGTGGTATCTCGACTGTGCCCTCGGGCCGGGGTTCCGCACGCCTCGGCCCGTCGTTTAACCCGATGGCCTGGGCGCCTTCCTTAAATTCCGCTGAACCAGTTGTAGCCCTGGTCTTCCCAGTAACCACCGGGATAGTCGTTGGTCACGAACAGCGCCTGGATGTGCTTGGGATTCTTGAAGCCGAGCTTGGTGGGCACCCGCAGGCGCAGCGGATAGCCGTAGTCCGGCGGCAGGGCCACCTGGCCGAAGTCCAGCGCCAGTAGGGTCTGGGGGTGCAGCGCCGAGGCCATGTCGATGCTGGAATAGTAGCGGTCGGCGCACTTGAAGCCGACGTACTTGGCGCGGGTGTCGGCACCGATGCGTTCGAGGAAGGTGCGCAGCGGCACCCCGCCCCACTGGCCGATGGCGCTCCAGCCTTCGATGCAGATGAAGCGGGTGATGTCGGCGCGTTGCGGCAGGCGGCGCAGGTCTTCCAGGGTCCAGGGCTGCTTGTTGGCGACCAGGCCGGAAACCTCCAGGCGGTAGTCGCTGAGGTCGACTTCCGGGACGTTGTATTCAGGGTAGAAGGCGTTGAACGGAAAGGGATCGGTGATCTGGCTGGCAGCATAGGTCGGCGCCAGGCGCTCGCGACCGAACAGCCAGGCCTGCACCCGGTCGTTGAAGCGCGACATGGACCAGAGCACCTTGTCGACGCTGTCGCCGTCCTGCAGGTTGCAGCCGCTGAGCATGGCCAGGGCGCCCACGGTCAGGCCCTGCTTGAGCAGCAGGCGCCGTTGCAGATTCTCCACCTGCCGCTGTTGCGCCGGCTCCAGGCGCAGGCGTTCACGCCGACTCATCGTCTACCTCCTCATGCGCCCGGCCGGTGATCATCGGCGGCAGGGTGCGGGGGACCAGGATGACCAGGGCCAGGTGCACGACGACGAAGGCGCCGATGCCGGCCATGGCGAAGAAATGCACGTAGCGGGCGGTGTCGTAACCACCCAGCAGAGCTGCCAGCCCCTGGAGCTGTACCGGCTTCCAGATGGCCAGGCCGGAGAGCACCACCAGCACGCCCAGCGCCAGCACCCCCCAGTAGAGCAGGCGCTGCACGGCGTTGTAGGTGCCCAGCCGATGCCCGAGGCGCAGCCGTGCGGCAGCGACGAAATCGCGACCGATGGCGCGCGGCGACAGCGGCAGGAAGTCGCGCCGGAAGTGGCCGCTGAACAGGCCATAGAGCAGATAGATCAGGCCATTCGCCACCAGCAGCCAGAGCACGGCGAGGTGCCAGGCGATGGCGCCGCCCAGCCAACCGCCGAGGGTCGCCCAGGCGGGAAAGGTGAAGGGGAACAGCGGCGAGGCGTTGTAGATCGCCCAGCCGCTCATGAACATGCAGGGCATCGCCAGGGCGTTGAGCCAGTGGGTGAGGCGCACCGGCCAGCGGTGCACCAGACGCCGTCGCAAGGTGGTCATGACATGTCCCTCTTCACCGCGGGATGGAGACGGTCGCCATTCAAGCCAGGCGACCGCGTGGGGTCTTACATGGGGGGCGTGAAACCGTCCTTGCCGACTGCCACGCCCTTGACGTGCTGGCCGTCTTCGGCGGGGAACAGCACCACCTTGGCGCCGGGCTTCAGCAGGCTGCGGTCGCCCTTCTCGACATAGGCGATGGGCACGTCTTCCGGCACCACCAGCTGCTTCTCGCCGCCCTTGTACTGCACGGTCAGGGTGCGGCCATTGGCCTTCTTGAGTTCGCCCACGGTGCCGTTGGTCATGGTGCCGGTGCTGCCGTCGGCGTTTTCCCAGCCATAGTGACCTTCGCCGGTGCCACGCAGGCTGGCCTCGAACACCGTCACTTCCAGGGCCTTGAGGGTGCCGTCGGGCTGGGGCGTGGCAGCGGAGCCGATGAAGCTGTTGGCTTCGATGCGCTCCAGGTTGGCCTTGGACACGGCGCGGTAGCTGGTCTTGTCGTCCAGGGTCAGGGTCTGGTGGGCACCATTGCGGGTGGTGAAGGCCAGGGTGTCGCCCTGGACGCTGTCCACGGTGCCACGCATGGGCTTGACGGTGGGCATGGGTGCGGCCTGGGCCAGCAGGGTGCTGCTGGCGAGCAGCAGGGCAAGGGAACCACGGAGCAGGGTCTGGGTACGCATGAAGCCTCCTGGGATAGGTAATCGCCCAGCCACCTTGCGCCCCGGCAAGGGTCGCGAAGATGACCGGCGGATGACAAAAATGTCACCCCTGTCTGACAACCAAAGCCCTACCATGACGCCATGCACATTCTCCTCATCGAAGACGACCAGAAGACCGGCGAGTACCTGAAGAAGGGCCTCGGCGAATCCGGCTACGCGGTCGACTGGACCCAGCACGGCGCCGACGGCCTGCACCTGGCCCTGGACGGCCGCCATGACCTGATCATCCTCGACGTCATGCTGCCCGGCATCGACGGCTGGCAGATCATGGAAGTGTTGCGCAAGAAGCTCGACGTGCCGGTGCTCTTCCTCACCGCCCGCGACGGCCTGCAGGATCGCATCCGTGGCCTGGAGCTGGGCGCCGACGACTACCTGGTCAAGCCCTTCTCCTTCGTCGAGCTGTTGCTGCGCATCCGCACCCTGCTGCGCCGCGGCGTGGTCCGCGAGCCCGAGCACTTCCACCTGGCCGACCTGCAGCTGGACCTCCTGCGGCGACGGGTGACCCGTGGTGACGACCTCATCCTGCTGACCAACAAGGAGTTCGCCCTGCTGCACCTGCTGCTGCGCCGCGAAGGCGAGGTGCTGTCGCGCACCCTGATCGCCGCCGAAGTCTGGGACATGAATTTCGACAGCGACACCAACGTGGTGGACGTGGCCATCAAGCGGTTGCGCGCCAAGGTCGACAACCCCTACCCGGTCAAGCTGATCCATACCGTGCGCGGCATCGGCTACGTCTGCGAGGTGCGGCCTTGAGGGCGCGGTCCCCCTCGCTGATCCTGCGCGCCACCCTGGGCTTCGCGCTGGTGGCGCTGCTGGCGGTGGGCGGCGCCGGCCTGTTTCTCTACCACAGCCTGGAGCGCACCCTGCTGGAGCGGGCCGACTACGCCCTGCTCGGGCGCCTGGCGCATTTCCGCAGCCTGCTCAGCGCCGACCTGTCCCTGGAGACCCTGGGACGCAGTCCGCAGCTGTTCGCCAACATGCTGGGCAACGAGCAGGACGTCTTTCTCATCGGCGCACCGGGCGCCAAGCCGGTGATCGCCTCCAATCCGCTGCAGATCGCCCTCCCCGACCTCACCGTGGTGCCCCAGACCCGGCGACCGACGCCGGCCGATCTGCGCGAAGGCGAACTGGCCGACGGCACCCGCTGGCGTGCCGCCCGGGTCGCGGTGACCACCCCCGCAGGTCCGGTGGAACTCACCGCCGCCCATGTACTGAATCGCGAGGATGCGACCCTGGCCGATTTCCGCCTGGGGCTGCTCGGTGCCGTGGCCCTGGCCTTCCTGTTCACCGCCGGCCTCGGCTATCTGCTACTGCGCAGGGGGCTGGCACCGCTGCGGCGCATCGCCCGTCACGCGGAGGGCATCACCCCGACCCGGCTGGCCGCGCCCCTGGAACTGGCCGATGCCCCGCGCGAACTGCAACCGCTGGTGGAAAACTACAACGCCATGCTGGCACGCCTGGCCGACGGCTATGGCCGGCTGGTGCAGTTTTCCGCCGACCTCGCCCACGAGATCCGCACCCCGATCAATGCCCTCATGGGCCATACCGAGGTGGCCCTGCGCCAGGTGCGCAGCGCCGAGGACTACCAGGCGCTGCTGGCCTCCAACCTGGAAGAGCTGGAGCGTATCTCGCGACTGGTGGAGAGCATCCTCTTCCTCGCCCGCGCCGACGACGCCCAGGCGGTGCTGACCCCGCAACCGTTGCAGCTGGCCGACGAGCTGGCGCGCATTGCCGACTATTTCGAAGGCCCAGCCGACGAGCGCGGCCTGCGGCTGGTGGTGGCGGGCGGCGGCGAGGTGGTCGCCGATCCGCTGATGCTGCGCCGCGCCCTGAGCAACCTGGTGGCCAACGCCATCCGCTATGCCGAGCCGGATGGCGAGATCCAGCTGCAAGCGGAGGGCGGACGCATCCGGGTCAGCAATGCCGGCCCTGCCCTGGCGCCAGCGCAGCTACAACGGCTGTTCGACCGCTTCTATCGCGCCGACCCGTCCCGCCATCAACCCCATGATTCCAACGGCCTGGGCCTGGCCATCGTCGCGGCGATCATGCGCCTGCACGGCGGTCGCGCCGAGGTCGAGCAGGATGCGCGGGGCATCCATTTCAGCCTGGTCTTCCCGACCTCGGCAGCCTGAGCCAAGTCCCGGATAGCGACCTATCGCTCAAACCACGCAACCGCCCGTCACCAAAGGACTTTTTCCGCTTGCCCAGGCCGGCTACGGGCTGCATCGACACTCCCACTACTGTACATTCATCTACCTTAGGCAATGAGCAAGGGTGGTAGGCGATGAGCGTGGATGTCGAACTGGTGCTGGCCGGCAAGATCGGCTTCGCGGCGCACCAGAACGCGGTGCCCGTGCTGCGCGAATTGCGCCTCACCCACAGCGGCCAGG
>Ga0157371_10003949_pt1 | contig 13165 bp, 12 predicted proteins | sample C45metaG_FD_113462 | JGI IMG/M metagenome (GOLD analysis project Ga0157371, IMG submission 113462) | Corn rhizosphere microbial communities from Kellogg Biological Station, Michigan, USA - C4-5 metaG | ecosystem: Host-associated > Plants > Roots > Rhizosphere > Soil | place: USA: Michigan... | reverse complement strand
TCGACAGCAAAGTCGGCCCCAACACCCGCATTGAAGTGGTCACCGAAGGGATTCTGACCCGACGCTTGCAGGACGACCCGGCGCTCGAAGGCGTGGGCCTGCTGATCTTCGACGAATTCCACGTTTTGCCATTTACACGGAAATACCTAGGAATCTTGTCAAAGCGCATTACATTCCCCTGCCAAAATTAACCTTCTTCCACGCCATTCCCAGACCGTCCCTTCACCTTCCCATCCCTGACTAACCTCGGTGTGACCCTCGATTCCACCTCCGGTGGGTGACACGGTCTCGAATCCGACTCACTCCCGTCATGCACGGTCGCACCAGAGCCATCTGAAGCTGCCTCACCCAAAGCTACACATAGGCAGCGATCAGCTAGTCAGCGCAGCTCTAGACACCCCAAACGCGAACCCAAACGATGCCCTGGCAGTAAGTCAGGAGCATGGGCATTGATCGGTGGGCACCGGCAAGCACTGAATGCAGGGAGAGCCGGTCTGTCGGCCAGGATGAGCTGTTTAACTAGATGCGAAGCTGCAAGGGTAGCGAGGTGTGTGAGCACTACTAGCCAGAGCTGGATCACTCTTGATGGCGAACGTGGATATCCTTGATGGCTTTCCGCCGCCCTGTACACTAGACCCTTCTTCTGGGCGTGGACTAATGGAATGAGCGGTGGATGGGGCGGAGGTTTGCCGCTTGCGATGTGCTCGACTTGGCTGGTTTGATCGGAGGATCGGTCAGACAAGGTTTTCACCTTAAGCGGTGATGCCTCTGACTAAAGGCGGATAGGTTAAAGTGCATAATTAAATATTAAAGTCACCGGCTCTCCCACAAGATCGGAGCAGGCGGGAAACTTAGAAGAACCCTCTCAGAATCAATGAAAGGATTAATTGATGAGTAATGCGGAACTGTTGAAAGGTGACGCTATTGAATTAGAGCGTAGAACGTGTAATACCTATGCGCGCCCTAAAATAATACCGGTTCCTTATCATGACATATTGACGAGTGGTTAGCGAATAAGCATGAGGCGTGGGGGTATTACTTCTAAAGCTGATTACAATATGTTTGTAAGTGCTCAGTGCGAAGTGTTTACAGGTTCTTGAGGTTTATTCATATCGGGCTAGTTTTGCATGCTAAGAAAATTTAAGAAGATTCGTGCAAGTCAACTGCATTTTGATAAGAAAATTTTTGCCAAGAAAAGCCGTGATACGGACGATAGCGTAGATTCAAGGGTCGCTGCTGAAATCAATAAATTTCAATTCTACAGGGCCCCGAAGCCCATCTACGATCTAGCAGCATCTGACGCTTTGCCTAGCAGGCTTGTGCCTCTATATGGAGGAGTTCGCGAGCACTATGAACTGATCAATGTTGTTGGTGGTCTCGTTCCTGATGTGTACGTATATTGGATGCTCGGGATTTTTAAGAAGTGCAGCAGTGAGTTGCGTAATTTTAATTCTCTTAGGAAAAAGTTGAACTCATGCTTTCTTAATAACAGGTCTGTCCAAGCCCTAGCTGTTTTGGAGGAGATTAATGGAATATCAAAAAGTTGGTGGGCAATTCGGTACGAGGCGAATATTTTAAAAGAACTCCAGTTTAAGGATACGAAATCCTACACTCAAGAAGTTCAGAATAATATTCGGCGAGCGAAGGTGGGGAAACCTGTACTGGATTTGCAGTTGATGTCAGAGAGCAGCTCGATCACACCATTTGTAAATGAAATACTGAGCCGAATGAAGGAATACCGTAGCTCCGGTATACAGGTGGCTATTGATAATGGAGCCTACGAGTCTTGCGAGCTGCTTCCGTTTCATCACGATCCAGCGAGACGTGTGACATTTTCCTCACTTGCTTTTAATCACCATGAATCGGTGATTGATCAATATGTAATGTTCAAAGATATATTAAGTGAGATCGAAGATGTTGCGGTCTATGGTGAAGAAATACTTAGCCTAATCAAAGAGGTTGCACTAGAACTTGGAGATGAGGAGATTCTCGCTGCTATAGGCGAAGAGTTTCCTGCCTCAGATGTGGTTAGTGATGTCCTCGCTAATTATACGCGTGGAAGTTACGACGATGTTTTGAAGGAGATTTCTCATCAGCTTTGCGAGAATTCAGATGAGGTTTTCGCGTTGATTGAGGTATATGCAAAGTCTAAGATATACGCTGGAAAATTTACTGACAAAGCAAGCTTTTATGACAGGCTGGCGAATGATTTTGCAGACGTGCTTCAAGGCGATGCCAAGAGCTTAGCGAAAATTGAATTCCTTTTAAAGATATGCGTTAAGTTTAAGGCCGAAAGTTGGGCTAAATCCCTCAATTTTCATTTGCTTTCAGCATTGGAAGAAGTGACTGATCCAGTAATAGTCGAGGCTGCGCGTAAAGTTACCGTAGTGCTAGGTCGGATAAATACACCTAAAGCGAATAATAAGGATTGCGGTATTTTTGTAGTCGGCCAGGAAGAGGCCGTTCCACTTCATCGAAGGCTAAAATATTCAAACGGTGAAGCCGCTCATTTCGAAAAGTCTCAATTTCCAGTCTTGGCGGATTATTTGAAGATAAAGTCTAGGATGCTTATGCATGAAGGTCTTTATTTGGAAGCTATAAGTTTTATGATAAGCGAGTATCTGGCGAATAAAGTCAGTTATCGCTTTCTTCCTGTAGTTTCTATCTGTCAAGCGGCAATAGAGCTGGATAAAACAACGCCCGAAAATTATATAGCCTGCATGGTTGCATTGGATATCTACGGTCGGGAAGTGAATTCAGCTTTTGATGAGTCTAAGTACGAAACCTTTGAGGAGTTTATGGCGACGCACCACACACATAGACCTTCGGAAATATACGTAGATAAGCCTCTAGGGGATTTAGATTCGTATTTCCTTAAAAATATTTGTGTGCCTGCGATCTTCGATGGGCTAAGGGAGTTTCAGTCTAACGATGAAGTCGTTTTGGAGCGTGTCGCTATCTTGGATCTATTGATTGAGCGGCGAACTTCTGGTCTCGATGATCTGCGGCTCGAAAAAGATAGTGTGGTTGAAACTCTTTTTGCTGAAAAGCTTCGCGCAAAAATTGAATCTGGAAAATTATTCGTAGATGTACAGGCGTTTGAGCAGCAGCGCAAACATCATTATAAAGCGCTCTTTGAGGAAGCAAAGTCTACAAATGGTGGCGTGCTGTTGGAGCATCTTGGTGAAGAAGAAGGGCCAATCAAATCTGACGACATTTTTGAAATAGTGGAAGGTAGTGCTTTAGCTGTAGCAGCAAATGAAAAAACAGACCTCCTTCTTAATATTTTCCATAGCGCTGTTAAGGACTTTGCATTGAATGAAAACTTTGGTCTCGATAAGTATTTGAGTGCAGAGATTAGACATATAGTGTTTTGTACGCAGTTGCGTGCGTGCTTTGAAAAAACCGATTTGGTCACTAGCACTAAGGATGGTGTGTATCTGCCTAACGAATACTGGGCTCGAAGATATATAACAGTAAATAAACACATTTGCGATCAAATAGATGAGAAGCTTTGTGAGTTTTCAAGCAAGGTTGATGAAATATTAAATGAGGTAAACGAGCGCTTTAGGGTTGAGGTTTATAAAAAAGACTCAAGTAGTATTTTCGAGTTTTTGGCCTACTATCATCGCTTGGTCAGGGTGTCGGAGCTGATAACTAAGTCTGGCAATGCTGATGACTTTTTCAGTGGGTTGTTGAACTACCTATGGGAGCTGGCTAGCGAGAATGCTAGAGAGGCGCAGGTTTTGATTAATGATTACCTGGCTTCCGCTGTGTTTGCTGCGTTAGACAAATTGGAGAGTGATCTAAATTTTGTTAGAAGTGGTGTGGCTATCGTTGAGTTACTGGATGTAATTAAAATCGCCAGATCAATGTTTACCAAGGAAATTGAACTGGTCTTGAACTGGTTCAGGTTCGTTGGTGCTGACGATTCGAGAAACTTGGAGCGGCTAGGCGTCGTTGTCGAGGCAACAATGTCGTCATTTGATTCTATTTACGGGCATAAGTATCCATCTCCTGTGCTTGTTCAGAATAAAAGCGAATTGCTATTGAACTATCGAGAAGCTCGCGCCCTGTTTATTTCCATTTTTACAGCGTTGGAGAATGGCTGCAAATATGGTTCGTCTGGTCAGCCTGTAGCGGTGGAACATACAAGGGCGGAGGAAGGGGATTTCATTTTTATAAAAAACTCTCTTGATAATTTTGATAAACAAAAAGCAGTTGACCTTATAGAGAGAGAAAAGTCAAAGTGGACTGTAGAGAATTCAAGTCTGACTAGGAGTGAGGGGGGGAGTGGGCTTTATAAGATCTATAACGCATTGACTCATGCTGCAGATGGCTTTTCGTTTGATATAAGAGCAGATGCTATATCTTTCGCCGCAATAATAGGTCTGGAACATGAAAGTTTTAATAATAGAAGATAACTCTCTGAAGCGTGAGAAAATCGTGGAGTTTTTTCTGTCTAAATACAGCGCGGAAGTTGAAGAAGCAGCATCTTATAATGGCGCTCTCGCTGCAGCTTGGGACAGGAAATTCGATTTGTTGGTTTTGGATATGAGTATGCCAACATTTGATCGGAGCGAAGTAACTCAAGGCGGACGGTTTCGCACTCTTGCAGGAAAGGAAGTTGCAACCAAGCTAAAAAGAGGAGGAAAGCTCGTACCTTTTGTGGTCTTGACAGGATATAAAGATTTCAGTTTCGACTCTAAGAGTTTAAGCATTCAACAAATCCACGATCTACTTGTTGGCTTGGGAGATGAATATAAGGGTTGTATTGTGTTCAACTCGGCAGATGTTCAATGGCAAGAAGAATTGACAATGGTCGTAGAGAACATAAAATGTTAAAAATTTTGGTGGTAGATGACTCCATCCCAAGAACGAATAAAATGCAACAGCATTTTCAAGGGAGCTCATACAGAACTTTAGTTCAAGTACATTATTGCGATACGGCTGATAAGGCCAGGATTAAGATGCTCGAACTTTACGATCTTTTAATTCTTGATGTCCTGATACCAAAGAAAAATGGTCAAACAGCTAGCGCTAAACACAGTGCTGACCTTTTAAAGGAAGTATGCGATGTCAGTAGTGAGTATTTGAGACCTAAGATGATTGTAGGGCTCACTGCAAATGTGCAAGAGCTCGGGTCTTATCGTCAAACATTTATGGAAAATGCGACTATCGTACTTGATGGAAGTTTAACTAAGGTTGATTGGCTGGAGACTATTTCATCTCAAATTGAATCGCTTTTAGGTCGCGCTCAAAAGGAAGAACGTACTCAAGATAAAACCTTGATAACTATTCATGGTATCAGAACTAATGGAGAGTGGCAGCAGGATTTGGTGGGGGAGATAAAGAAATATTCAAGACGTTTCAATTTTGTTGAAGTGAAGTATGGGTTTTTCGACTTGATTTCATTTGTTCTGCCTTGGAGTCGAGCACAAAAAGTTAGTGAGGTTGCAGTAGAGTTGGCTGCAGCAATTGAGGAGAATCAGGGCACAGAGATCAATATAGTTGCTCACAGCTTTGGAACTCTCATCGTGGCTGAAGCTTTTAGAAAACTTTCAGAAAAGAGTAAGGTTAGTAGTGTGATTCTCTGCGGTAGTCCAATGAGTCATAAAGAAAATATTGATCAGATAGTTTCCCGCTCTGAAAGAACTATCAATGAGTGCGGGAGGAGTGATCTAGTTCTGTTACTAGCTCGATTGTTCGCCGTTGGGTTGGGGGATGCTGGACGCGTTGGCTTCGCGAGGGCGAATACAGGGAAATTTGTGAATAGATACTTTAAAGGAGGACATGGGCTGTATTTTGATGAATTGAATGATGGTCAGCAGTTTGTTGAGAAAAATTGGTTACCAATTTTTCTGACAAAGGAAGACGTCTCGAGGAATGATGACAGAGTTGGCTACTTAGGTCAGGATGTTTTGGAACTTTGTGTTAATTTTGTATCTTCCGTGAAAGCCTATCTTATTGGAGGCGGGCTTGCGATAGTGGCTTGGAAATGCTTTGTTGGTTAAGTTAATAGAGTTCTAGAAAATTCAAGCCCTGGCATGTTTCAAATGTTTGTCAGGGCGCGCTCCGTCGGCTGCTGCTATTTCTGCGTGAAATGGTCTTGCTGTTAGTTGTACGAAAAGTGATACCTGAATGCTTTTGCCGATAGGTGCCTGTCGAGATGCTCTGCGATCCACTTAAAATTTACAGTCGTCCTCAACCCGAAACTTTGTCCTGCACGTCAGCGCATATAAGTACGCGGTCATGGCTGCGACCAACCCGCAAATCTAGGGATGTCTAGCAAAATTTGCTAGACATCCCTAGACCTTCCTATATTTCGTTGGCCAGTGCGGCCACTAGCCTGTCCACCGATCGCTTTTGGCTGTCTGTCACCACCGTCAGTCTTGGGTCGTCCTCTGTTGGTCAAACCAGAAAATGTGGTGGTCAGATTAGTCAGGTCGAACGCAAACAATTGGGTATTACCCGCCTACCCCCAGCCTGCGGTGAGGTGTACTAGGATTCCCTCAACATCGCTCAAGGACGATAACCATGTCAGATAACTCAGAAGCCAAGATTGCCACAGCGGACGCACTCACGTTGCTCCTGCACAACCAGCACGCCATATGTGCAGCCATAGAGGAGATCACCAAGTGGCTCTCAGAAAATGGTGTGGGAAGTGTTTCTGCTAACGCATTAGAGGCCATGGAAACGCTGGATACAAACGCTCAAGGCATCACAGACGCCATCATGCGGCTTCGGCAGTTGTAGGCATCATCAAACGCTCTGTTCCTCTCGCGTGATCGAGTCCTGATTTAATGTGAGAGAAAATGGGACTCTGTGGCATCGAGACCGGCCGGTTTGGGTCCAGGCTGTGTGAAAACGCATGCGCCGTTTTGAACTCTACGTTGCTACGTAAAATCTGCCAGCGATTGGTTTATCAGTAGACCGGAAATTTGCGTAGGAACGCGATTTTCATTCCAGACCTGACTGTAAAACCTGCTCCAAAACGTTTTCACACAGCCTGGGTCGATTACCGCCAGTGACGTCCAGGAAGGGAGTCCTTCCAGCGAGGTCGTTCGGGTTAGCCACCAAATGAAAGCCTTTCAACGACTAGCCCGTTAGCCTCGTGAAAATCCATCTACATCGACTTGATCGAAACCACTTCCACAAATCGGAATTTTTTCCTAGCCACCCTAGTCGCTTCTTGCTCAGCTAGGAGGGTGCTCAACGTATCGGCCTCATGGACCATCTCGTGCGTTTTGCCTTCAAATTCATTGCCCACCCGAAGCGTGACTTGCAGCCTAGGTGTAAATGCCTTCGCGACCTTCTTTTTCTCTGCCACCTTCGTCGACTGCGCGATCACGATATCCGTGAGAGGCTTTTGCACGGGAGGCGCATCGTCCTGCGCAACCGGCTCGTCAGCACCGAACAGCGCCCGGCGCATCTCTTCTTCAGTTAGTTCTGGGTTCATGCCGATTCTCGGAGGGATGTTATGAGTAGCTAGTACGATTCTATCAGCATGACGAATTTCTCCAGTAGCGAGTCTCCTCTTGATCAGCTCTAACACCTGGTGACCGTGGCTGGAGGATTTAGGTTCGCTGTGTATCGATGCCGCCACGTGAGACCGAACCGCAGCTGACTGAGACGACAGGCGGCAATCGGCCAAAACCGGACATCTGGCGCTCACTGCGACCCTAAAGCCTTGTGCCTGCGTGGCGTCAATAGTGCGATATTGAAATCAGGGCGTTACGCTAGTGGAGGGATAGTTTCTTCAACTGACTCGAATTGCATGTGAACTTCGTGCGGGAAGCTGGTGAGCTCTCTAGAGGAGAAATCACGATCAATGTGCAGTTGCTGTCCGAACAGAGCAATTTCTTCTTTCGGTCGGGTATCGGGGATGTAAGGCAATTTGGATTGAAGGACTACACCAGCTTTGAAGTCCAGCCTAGTCGGAACGAACGTCATTAACGCAAAGCTACCGAAGGCAATCCAGAATAGGCAGTGCGGGATCGTATTGGTGTTCCGAAGATAAAGTCTGTAGACGCACGAGGTGTATCTTGTCCCCGGTGTCAGTGTTTCGATTACGATGGCCGGGTTGATACTCATTTCACGAATAGTGAGCGGGTTTAGCCATTCGAGAGTGGGCTCGAAGAGGGGGAGGCACCGTTCATTGGCGACTGAGGCGGCTATTTTGCAGAGCGCCTTGTAAGCCATGTAGGGTACGAACGGTTTCCTCTGCATCACCCAAGAAACGTGATTACGATCTTCGTGATGCCCGAGCGCGTCGTCTTCATTCAGAGTGATAGCAATATGATTGGTGTGGCGGTCCATCTGAAGCGCGCCAATTTTTTCGTCACTGTGCTTTGGGGTTTTCCTAGTCTTGTTCGTGATTCCATTCAGGGCCCTGAAGGGAAGCGTGTACTTTTCCAAGTGCGGTTCGATCGTATTGCCAAAGTGCTCGTTACAACTGTCACATTCCGAATTGAGTATAAGTTGGTGATTGCCGAGAAACTCAGGAATGGCATGAGCCTTCTTCTTGAAAGTCGCAGACTCACGGCCACGGCCGCAGAAGCGGCAGGTGAATCGTTCTCCGATGTAGCGCTTATGTCCTGCGCCGGCTATCCCCGCCTCAATTAGCTGGAACTCTTCGAGCCGTACTCCTTCAACACTCATCTCGATCCCCCACTGCGCAGTGTTCCTAGCCCGATGCTAGCCTCTCTGAGTGGCTTGAGCGAGTGCATCCCTAGTCTGTATTGACAGAAGTCAGGCTGGACGCCTGCCCAGAGGGGCTAGTATTTGGGCACAGCCTTCGCGGCAAAATGCCGGCGCGCTCTCTAACTCAAGCCCAGCTACTCGGCGGGGCTCTTTCACATCCACCACCAGCTCCACGAACAACGGAAAACAGGATTAGGCCATGTCATTGTTTGGACGCTTTTTAAAGGGCAAGTCGGAATTGGGAGCCACGGCAGAGCAGCCACCGCAAGCGCCTAAGTCCGGCATCCCGGTGGTGAAGGGGGATTTCTCTCGGGTTACAGAGGCAGTCAAGGCTGACTTATGGCAAGCCATCGTCCAGACCGAGGACATCCCAGCCGTATCGGCAGAGTTCGTCTATGAAGTTGCCCTGCGCACCGCAGTGAGTGGCAACCTTTATGAAATGGCTGAGGCGTTGAAGAGTTTGGGGATACAGAAGCAGCGGGCGACAGACCTTTGTAGGTGGTTGCCGAGCAGAGCCAAGTCACTGATAACTCGCGACCAGCGAATCAAGCTTGGGCTTACGGAAGCCATCTGGGTCTATTCAGGGGCGCCGTGCATGGCTAACCCGAGTAACGAAGCGTCCAAAAGCCGAGATGAAGCCCATCGCCTTGCTAACGGGCAGAAGTTTAATGTTGCTGATGGGCTCACCCTGAACGGAAAGAACACCTGGCCAGGCTACGAACAGGACTGCAAATGCTCATCGAGGTCTGTGCTTCCTTTCTGAATACGGAAAAAGCATCTGTGCATTAACGCTCAATTTTAAGGTAAAAAAATGAAATACGTCGTAGCACTAGCCTTGATTACAGTGACGAATTTTGCAGGTGCAGCCTGTTCGTTGTCAGATATAAAAATATCATCGATGAACGCTAAGTTTATTAATAAATGCAGTAGCTCTGAGTGCTTCTACATGCATGGGGTAGCGGTGTTGGAAAATAGTTGCGCCGAGCCTATTGGTGTTCAAGTTCAAATTATTGCATACGATAAATCAGGATCGCCAGTTGCTACCAGCGAGGCTTGGCCTGCAAGCACTCGAAATATTCCGCCAGGCAGATACACATTCTCTTTGGATCATTATCTCGATTATGAGCCTTCGATTACGCATTTTGACCTCAAGCCAATTGAGGTCAACCAATGGCGTTGAGGACTAGCTATCGGCCAATTTCTGCCCGCCACGACCGGCCGGTTTGGGTCGGATAGCGACGGTCTGGCGTAGACCGTCGCAGTGGATGGTCAGACTTCTGTCTGCTCTGCCATTTCCAGGGCATCATCGACCTCGATGCCCAGGTATCTGACGGTGCTTTCAAGCTTCGTATGACCAAGCAGGAGTTGAACTGCTCTCAGGTTCTTTGTCCTGCGATAGATCAACGATGCCTTGGTTCGCCGTAGCGTGTGGGTACCGTACATGCTTGGGTCAAGTCCAATGGACGTCACCCACGCTTTGACTATTCGAGCGTACTGTCTGGTGGATAGATGGTCTGAGTTGTGCAACCGTGTCGGAAACAAGAAATCCTCGCTGTGGAGGCGGGCTTGATGCATCCAAGCCTCTAGAACCGTTCGGGTTTGCTCAGTGATTTCAAATTGCACTGGGTGGTGGGTTTTCTGCTGCATCACGATGGCCCGTGACGACACATGTTCCCCATGGGCTATGTCTCGGACTCGCAGCTTGGTTAAATCACAGGCACGCAGTTTGCTGTCGATGGCCAAGTTGAAGAGCGCCAGATCCCGTGTCTTCTCAGCAAGCTGAAGTCTCACGCGGATGGCCCAGATATCTCTGACTCGAAGCGGGGCTTTCTGCCCGACAAGCTTTCCCTTGTTCCAAGGTTGATGGCTGTATCTAGCAATAGAGTTCATGGCTTGTCCTCCAAGTTGAGGGAGGACAAGGGTGGATCAGTCACGGTGCGTCGTGGTCGCTATTCGACCCACAGCTGCCCTTCGTGGAAACTACCTAACGAATCGAAGTTGTCATTGATTTGGCAGTTAAGCAAGCTCCACTATTGAGCTGGTATAATTAATTCTACCTCGAACCACATATCGCGACTCAACCGTAAGTTTTGCCCCGGTATTGAATATGGCATTAGTAACTATAAATAGGCGTGGCGGCGCTGATCCCATGAACAATCTTGCGATAACAGACTCGCCACTCTCAAACAATTGTTTTTCAATTTCGGCATTGAAAACCAAGCGCTCGAAAATATTGCTATGCCTTTGATACGCGGCGGCGGTGGCTTTCAGCTCAACTTTTTTCGGGGCGTGGCCTCTTTCGTCTAACCATAAGTCAAACCCCTTATCTCCTACCTCTTTTCCCCGGAACTCATAATTGGGGTGCCTAAATTCGGTCAGCAAGTAAAGTTTTGCTCTATCTTCAATTGCACGAGTCATCTTTGCTCTCCTTCTCTTGATCACCTTCTTCGCAGGATGGCGGTTGTTTTGTGTTTATCACAGCCTCTCCAAAATAACAAATCTTGGACTGCTCAAGTTTTCGAGATTCCCAAGGCGCAGTGCTGCATATGCTTGGATTGTCGCGCCGATACTCCGAATCACATGATGTAAAGAAAGGGCACCGCATCCTGACTGGCTGTTTTATCTTGTCATTCTCAACTTTAAAAAATTCAAGAACATAACTAAAGGCGGCTTGAGCTATTCTTCGGCCATAGGTAATATCTGCGTCAAGTTTATGAGGTAGAGATATATCAAACATAAGGTCTCGCATGAATTTATCATCTGGGCCCTCCCGCTCCTGAATAAGGAACCCAACACCATGTTTGTCCATCGCAGCATTTATGGCAGCCCCACCCAATCTGGAAAATTCGTTTACCAAATCAATTTCAAAAAACGGATTATCTATCCGGTAAAGGTAGTTTTTCTTCATTAGATTCGCAGTATGCTTGACGGCTCGCGCAAATGGGGAATCTAAAGGCAGCATGTTTTTTATCATGTCAACTTGATCATTCATGACATGCGTATTTGTCTTGAAATGATCGGATGCTTTTTTTGTTATTTCGATATCTGGATCTTTTTGCTCACACTTATTTCTTTCCGACCAATCTAGTAGCCCTGCAAGGTAAGAAGGAGGATCGGGAAGCTGAAGTGAAAATATTGCACAACGCAATATTGTTTCTCTTTCAAGGGTTGGCGATATAAGTGTTGCCAGACCATTAATCAATAGGTATGGATCAATAGGAGCAGATAGGGGCAGCTCTTTCAAATTTCTCAGAAATCTCGACTCTAGCGCAAATGCAATATATTCGACAATTTCATGACAGCCGATTTTTATCTTGAAAACTTTGTCATCAACCTTGCTCACAACATCACAAAGCAGCTTTGTGGACGGATAGTTCTCGTCTCCCTCAATATATGCCGTGTCCTTTTTGCAGGAAATAAAATCCAGATCATCCAAACGAAGGCTTGCTTCTATTTTATTATTCTGTGCTGCCCTAGAATCTAAACGATGTTTATATTGCTTTCGGATGTCGGCAAAATCCTGAATCGGCAAGTGGTCATCTCCGATGCATAAGCCATTATGGTCAATGATGGCCCGAACATTTGACCACAGTATCACGGCGTGTGAGTATGCAGTTACTCCATGAATTGTTGAATTATTGTGTAGATAATGAAGCCACTCGTGGATAAAAAAACCAGTTTGATGTGGCGTTTGAAAGCCTTGAGGTTCTTCCGGATCCGCAAAAGCGGGAAATACAGACTTTAGTCTGATGCATTGGTAATCTGGTGAGTACGTTGCTGCCACCTGAGTAGCCATTCGGTATGCCTCCATTCATTTTATCGCTCTTGGCTTCTGCTTGAGCCAAAGCCGTGAGGTCAAAGATATCAGCTTCATTATGTGAGCGGCTGCCTTTGGCCGAACGCAGTCGTTGGTGACGGCCGTCCATAGGCCATAAGCAACTCTAGGTGGCGAGCCGCACTTGTCTGATGCAAAGGATTAAGTTGCGACGTCAGTGGAGCCAAGAAGTAGCTCATAGGTCAACCCTGACGCATAAAACGAAGTTCGCCACTCTAGAAAACCTGGACGGTCCTCGCATAGAAGGCGGACGATCTGCCCATCCTCTGCGATAGAGACTTCTTCCACCAAAGCGATATCTCCCGGTGCCGCCTCTCGAGAGCTAATCCAATCAGTGAAAACTACTTTTGATTGATCAGCGCTGATTAGTTTTATGAGATCGCCTTTAGAAAGTGCCATGTTCTTTCGCCTGGATTTTTACTGATAACAAGAGCATGGGCATATCGGCTTTTTTAAGACAAGGCTTTTTTGGTCCGAGGGCGTCCTTTGGGCGATGTCCGCTTCTGGTCCATCACGCCTTTTTCTTGATAGCGCGAATGGCTGCCATGTAAGCGCTGTTTCCGATTCCGATCTGACCCCAGACCTCGCGGCTTTCTCCTTCCTGGCGGTCGTATTGTTCATCCGCAT
>Ga0157371_10003948_pt1 | contig 13166 bp, 6 predicted proteins | sample C45metaG_FD_113462 | JGI IMG/M metagenome (GOLD analysis project Ga0157371, IMG submission 113462) | Corn rhizosphere microbial communities from Kellogg Biological Station, Michigan, USA - C4-5 metaG | ecosystem: Host-associated > Plants > Roots > Rhizosphere > Soil | place: USA: Michigan... | reverse complement strand
GCCTTTGTAAATAAAGCGGAAGTTGACATCTTCTCCAGAAACAACAAGAGCTTCAATGAGAAGTTCTATCCCATCCATAAGCTGCTGGAGAAAGCCGATATCAATGCCGTACTGGACGGGGAAATCCTGGTACTTGATGAAAAAGGCCGGTCGAACTTTGGTGATCTGCAAAACTGGCGGAGCGAAGCCGATGGAGAACTGGTATACTATGTATTTGACCTACTCTGGTACGATGGTAAGAACCTGATGGATCTACCTTTAAGCCAGCGGCAAGCCATCCTGAAGGAGATATTGCCCGCTGATGATGACCGTTTGCGCGTAAGCAAGGTCTTCCATGCCAACGGTATCGAGTTCTTCCAGGCGGCAGAAAAGATGCAGCTGGAGGGGATCATCGCCAAAAAGAAAAGCAGCACCTATTCCCCGGACAACCGCTCCAAACAGTGGCTTAAGGTCAAGGTGCATAAGCGCCAGGAAGTCGTCATTGCCGGCTTCACCAAAAACGAAGACACCTCCAAGCAGTTCAGCTCCTTGCTCCTCGGCGTGTTCGAGGGTTCCGAACTGCAGTATGTCGGCAAAGTAGGAACAGGGTTCTCAGATAAGGTTCAAAAAGAAATGATGGCGCAGTTCACGCCGCTGATCACTGATAAAAGCCCATTTTCCAGCATACCTGATGTGAATAAAGCATCCCGATTCCGCCCAAATCCGCCGAAGGCCAAAGCCACCTGGCTTAAGCCCGAGTTGGTGTGTGAGGTGGCTTTCAGCGAGGTGACCAGCGATGGGGTGTTCCGCCATCCATCCTTCCAGGGCATGCGGATCGACAAACAAGCCAGCTCGGTTACCCGGGAGGAAGCAGCCTCTACAGATGAGGTTGTTGAACACGAAACACAGCAGGAAACACAGCAGGATACCCATGCATCAGCCATTGTACCCCCTAAATCCAAAGACCGTAAAACCCTGCTGAACCCTAAGGATGAAACACAGGTACGCAAGGTTTGCGGTCATGATCTGAAGTTTACAAACCTGAGTAAGCTGTACTGGCCCGAAGATAATGTCAGCAAACGCGATATGTTCAACTACTATTACCAGGTTGCCGACTTCATTCTCCCATACTTGAAAGACAGGCCTTTGTCGCTGAACCGTTTCCCGGGCGGGATCCATGGGCCTAGTTTTTACCAGAAGGATGTCAAGAACAAGGCGCCGGAATGGGCGAAGACTTTTCCATACCGGACCAGCGATGTCGAGGATAAAGAGTATCTGGTTGGCGACGATGAGGCGACCTTGCTTTGGATGGCTTCCCTGGGATGCATTGAAATGAACCCTTGGTTTAGCAGAACACAGTCGCCTGACAATCCCGACTTCTGCGTGATTGACCTGGATCCCGATAAAAACACCTTCAATCAGGTGGTTGAGGCTGCGCTGGAAGTTAAAAAGGTGCTCGATGCCATAGATGTTCCATCCTATTGCAAGACTTCCGGATCTACCGGGATGCATATCTACATTCCGCTGGCTGCAAAATATACCTATGACCAAAGTCAGATGTTTGCAAAGATCATCGTGACAACCGTGCATGAACAAATTCCCGAATACACCAGCCTGGAAAGAATGATCGCCAACCGCAAGGGTAAAATGTACCTGGATTTCCTTCAGAACCGCCCGGGCGCAACCATTGCAGGTGCATACTCCCTAAGACCCAAACCAGGTGCCACGGTTTCCATGCCGCTGCATTGGGATGAGGTAAAGCCTGGATTAACTATGCGGGATTTCACCATCTTTAATGCCATGGACCGGCTAAAAGTAGAGGGCGACCTGTTCAAGGGCGTTTTAGGTGAGGGTATCGATCTGGAAAAAACAATCAAAAAGGCACAGTCGATTTTCGGATAAGCTAGAATTAGAATGGTTTTTCTGCAATATCCCTGAGGCAAGTTTGCTATATTCGGGTATGTCGTCTCTTGTTTCTGCAGAAAGTAAGCTCAGCCGTATCTACCGGGTTATTAAACAATCGCTTGCGGGAGCTGAATTCGACTATACCAAAGGCAGCATCAAGAAAGCTGTGGTGCTGCTCGCCATTCCTATGATCCTGGAGATGGTCATGGAATCTGTCTTCGCATTGGTAGACCTTTACTTCGTGGGGCACCTGGAAAACAGCAGCCATGCTATCCAAACTGTTGGTTTAACCGAATCCGTGCTCAGTATTATCTATTCTATTGCCGTCGGGATGAGTATGGCTGCTACCGCAGTTGTGGCCAGACGCATTGGCGAGAAAGATCCGGTACTTGCAGCCAAAGCAGGTATGCAGGCCATACTCGTTTCTGTTCTGACCAACCTGGTTATTGGTGTCGCCGGCTTCATCTATGCCCGGGAAATTCTATTGTTAATGGGCGCCTCGGAAGAAACCGCCAGACAAGGAACAGCCTTTACCCAGATCATGATGGGTGGAAGCGTAGTCATTGTCCTCATCTTTTTAATCAATGGTGTCTTTCGTGGTGCAGGAAATGCGGCTATTGCCATGCGCAGCCTTTGGATCGCCAATATCTGCAATATCATTCTATGTCCGATCCTGATTAATGGGCTTGGTCCGATCCCTGCATTCGGGCTAACGGGTGCGGCAATTGCAACCACACTTGGCAGGGGCATCGGCGTGCTCTACCAGTTGTATAACCTGGCAGGCGGTAAAGGAGCACTAAAGGTCCGGGCATCGTATCTTATTCCCGATTGGGCGCAGATCAAGCCCTTGCTTAAAATCGCTACACCCGCCATTTTCCAGTTCGTAATTGCGTCTTGTTCCTGGATCTTTCTTGCACAGCTGGTTGCTACAACAGGTGGGGACCATGGTTCCGCCGGCTATCAGACGGCCCTGCGGCTGATGATGTTCTTTATGCTGCCCGCATGGGGTTTAAGCAATGCAGCTTCCACGCTTGTGGGCCAAAACCTGGGTGCCAAACAGATTCGCCGTGCGGAGCAGTCCGTAACTCAAACGGCTATCTATAGTATTTGTTTTATGTCGATGGTTATGGTGATCACGTTCGCCTTCGGCAAGATGTTCATCTCCTTTTTTACCAATGACCCTTTAATATCCGCAGTTGCCGTTAAAGCGATCTACATCATGAGCCTTGGCTATGTTTTTTATGGAATCGGCATGGTGCTGGTCAACGCCTTCAATGGGGCAGGAGATACCTGGACACCCACCTGGATCAACTTCTTTGGCTTCTGGCTTTTCCAGATCCCTCTGGCTTACTTCCTGGCCAAACATCTGGACATGGGCGCAACGGGTGTCTTCATCGCGGTTCCCGTTGCAGAAACCGCGATATGCATTGCTGGTTTTATCTTTTTCCGGAGAGGAAAGTGGAAAACGATCAAAGTTTAAGCACCAAATCAATGTTGGTGTCTATCCTAAGGACAAGACACTACCAACGATCGCAATGACCACCGCAATGATAACTGCCGGCAGGAAGCCTTTGACAATGAAGCCCGAAAACAGCTTGTCGGCAATTTTGATCATAATGGCCGTAACGAGCAGTCGGATAACAAACGACAACAAACCAAGTGTTACGATGTTTAGCGGCAAACGCAGCAATACGCCCACTGTGGCATTCAGTATGCCAATAACCAGGGCTACAAGAACGGCTGTTCCAAAACTTTTGATGGCTACTGAGCGCATCAGATATGCCAAAACCAGGAGAATAACGGCGTTTACAATCAGTTCGATGATGAAGTTCATATGCGTTCTTTTCAGTGTAACACCAATGAATATTTGATTGTTTGCCCATTTGAAAGTTGTAGCTCTTAAACGGTCTACAACCCGGCTTCCAGTTCGCGTTCAAACATTTTGTTTTATACGGTTGACTTTCTATCTTGAAGCCTCAAATCAATTCTTTATGAGCACTCCAGCCGGGCAGTTTGAACTCCAGGAAAGGCAAACCAAACATCAAAAACTAGTCACTGCAGCAGTACTGGTGGCCTCCCTGGGCTACTTCGTTGATATCTATGACCTCTTGCTATTTAGCATTGTTCGCATTCCAAGTTTATTGTCCCTTGGGCTTAAAGATCAGCAGCTCACCGATGCCGGCATTTTCCTGCTGAACATGCAGATGATCGGTATGTTGGTCGGCGGAATTGTGTGGGGTGTGCTCGGCGACAAAAAAGGCCGCCTTTACGTGCTCTTCGGTTCCATCTTCCTGTATTCGGTAGCCAACATCGCCAACGGGTTTGTACATTCCGTAGAAAGCTATGCGTTCTGGCGTTTCATTGCGGGGTTCGGACTGGCCGGAGAACTTGGTGCAGGGGTAACGCTGGTCGCCGAAGTGATGCCCAAAGAGAAAAGGGGTTATGCAACTACGATTATCGCCTCGGTCGGCATTAGTGGCGCCGTTGTCGGCTATTTCATTGCGCAGCTGTTCGACTGGCGCACGTCCTTCTACATCGGCGGAGCTTTAGGCCTTTCATTACTCCTGCTGCGCATTGGTGTTTCTGAGTCCGGAATGTTCGGCAAACTGGGACAGGTGGAAGTTTCCAGGGGTGATTTCTTTTCACTCTTCAACCGGGCACGTTTTGCCAAGTACATGCGCTGCATCATTATTGGCATACCGCTATGGTTTGTCGTGGGTATTTTAATCACCCTCTCGCCTGAGTTCGGAAAGGTCCTTGGCGTACAAGGAACGGTTAGCGCCGGTGCGGCTGTGGCCTGCTGTTACGGCGGACTGGTCTTCGGTGACATTGCCAGCGGAATCCTGAGCCAGTACCTGAAAAGCCGGATCAAGGTGGTTTATATCTATCTATTTTTAACCATGCTGACCATTACAGCCTATTTCCTGTTACATAACCTAACCGTATTCGAGTTCTATGTCCTTTGTACCATCCTCGGTTTTTCTGTAGGTTATTGGGTGATCTTCATGACGATCGCCACAGAGCAATTCGGTACCAATGTGCGCGCTACAGTGACGACCACGGTGCCCAACTTCGTTCGTGGTTCGGTTGTTCCTTTATCCTTGCTGCTCATTTACCTGAAAGGCGTCTTTAATGGTTCCCTGCTTTATGCAGGCATAGCCGTCGCGGTGTTAAGCCTTGGTGTCGCTTTCTGGGCCTTGCGCAATATGCAGGAGACCTTTCATAAAGATCTGGACTACCTTGAAGAATAATCACGGAAGCGGGTCGGGTGCTGTGGGATGGGCCGGGTCGTAAATTGCAACGCCAACCTTGGAGTCTGCGCAGCCGTAATACAAAAACCATTTCTCCTTAAAAAATACAAGCCCTTCAATAAAGACGGTTCCATTCCGGTATTGCCCGCTTTTCTCGAAAGCTTCCATCGGTCTTAAAAAAGGAACATCCAGCCGGCCAATAGCCCGCGTCGGATCCTGTGCGTCAAACAGCACCTGCCCGGCACTATAGGTGCCAGGGGTAAAGCGCTTGTCGCCATTCTTTTCATCATTCTTCCCATTATACAACAGCAGAATACCTTTGTCCGTCAGCAATGCAGGAGGTCCGCATTCGGTCAGCTGACTATCGAAATAGCCTGGCCTAGGTGATATGAATGCTTTCAGCTGCCCTTGTTCATCCACCACAGGTTCCCAATCCAGCAGGTTATCTGAAGTTGCTCCATAAACGCCAAGCTCGCCCCAATACATCCAGTATTTGCCGTTAATTTTGGCAATCACCTGTTTGCCGTTCTCCAACTTGGTCACGATGGAAGCTGATTTATGTGGTTTGGTAAAAATATCATTGCCCTTGGCCTGTTCAAAGATGGGCCCATGCTTCTCCCAGGTGATCAGATCTTTGGATGTTGCCACACCCAATCGTGGTATCTGCCGGTTCCATTGCGTATAAAAAACAACATAGGTGCCGTCGCTGGTTACCGCTACCCGGGGATCTTCTGTGCCGCCGGGCCACTCATTGGCTTTCTGATCATCTTCTGCCGGATAAAAAACCGGTGTACTTCGCCTCTTAAAATGTAGCCCGTCCGCACTTTCGGCATAACCTAAACGCGAAGTCCGGAAGCCGATCTGTACACCCGAGCGATCCTCCGCACGGTATAATACCACAATCTTTCCATCCTTCACCACGGCCGCAGGATTGAAGGTGTCGTTAGATTCCCAGGCGATCTCCTTCTTCAGAACAGGATCCAAAAACCGGCTGTTTGCATTCGGTGTGATCACCGGATTTAGTCCTTTCGGCCGACTAAAACCACCCATCGCCCAGTCGGGTAACACGTTCTTCGCTGCCGACTGTGCCACAGCGCTTTCTTGAAGAAACAGGCACAAGCCTGCAATTACACTTAATTTCCATAGCTGGCGAAAACCCATAAGCTCCTGTCTTGTGTTTAGTGGCTGAATTTGATTGAACACTTAATTTAGTAAAAGAAACTGAACCTGAGTGATTTGATGTGGAATATTGTTTCTTTACCTGAAACTTCAAAGACTTAAAATAAAGCGGATAATAAAACAATTTTGCAGCTTTTACGCTTACTGTAGCGTGCATACAAACGGATGCTTAAACAATCATCATTTTCATGAACCAAATCTTAGGCTTTGCGGACTTGTTTTGTAGCTTTACAACTTTTGCCGTATATAACTCCAGCACCCATAATGTCAATCTCTACTGATCCTTTTTTTAAGGCTTTCTTTAATACATCCATAGCAAGGTTGATCCTCAAGCCAAACTTTCCCGAATTTACTATAGCATCTTATAATGATGCGTATGTGCAGCTGACGCATATCGCTGATCGGGATATGCGGGGCTTAAGTATCTGGTCGGTCTTTAATCCGAAAGAGGCCAATGAAAACGGCGGGCAGATCCTTATGCAGTCCTTAAGGGATACACTTGCTCAGAAAGCTGTGGTGAATACGGATACTTTCCGGTATGATATTCCGGCTTTGGATCAAAGCACGCGGGAGGAAAATTGGTGGCAGTTGGAAATTATTCCGGTATTAAGTGATACGGACGAAGTGACACACCTGATGTTGACGATCATCAATGTAAACCAAACCAGGCGTGTGCAGGAAACCTTGTGGAGCCACGATAAGGCAGTACAAGACTTGAACGAAGAGCTGGCCACAACGAATGAAGAACTTTCTGCACTGAATGAGGATCTCTCTGCATCCAATGATGACCTGATCCACTCGCAAAATACGCTGGAATCGCTCAACCTGAATCTGGAAGAACGAATTTCCGACCGTGTGCAGGCACTTGCAGAAAGTGAAACCACGTTGAAGAACCTGGTCATGACCGTTCACCATCCATTGCTGTTGCTGCGGGGACGCGAATGGGTGATTGAGATTGCCAATCAAAAGCTTGTTGAGCTCTGGAATAAGACATTGGAGGGAATCCTGGGCAAACGCCTGATGGATGTTTTACCGGAGATAGAGGATCAGCCTTTCCCGAGATTACTGAAACAGGTGTACGATACCGGCGAGAGCTATGCGCAACAGCAGGAAGTTCTTTCGGTTCGTACACCTGAAGGATACATACAGAAATACATTAGCTTTTACTACGATCCTTTACGCGACAGCAATGGTGAGGTGGCCGGCATTATCGTAGAGGCCGCAGATATCACGAATGAGGTTGTTGCACGCGAAAAGATGGAAGAAAGCTTCCGCGTTGAACAGGAGTTGAACGAAGAGATCTCTGCCATCAATGAGGAGTTATCGGCATCAAATGAAGAGCTGATTGCGACGAATGAAGAGTTGATCGAGGTTGAGAAAAGTTTGCAGGACACCGTAAGCCGCCTGGCTCAAAGTGAGTCGCGCATCCGTTATATGGTTGCAGATGCTCCAGTGGCCATTGGCTTACTGACTGGTGCAGATCTGATCGTGGAATCTGCGAACACAAAAATGCTTGAAGTTTGGGGTAAAGACTCATCCATTATCGGTTTCCCGTTAGATGTGGCATTGCCAGAGATCAAAGGGCAGCCTTTTGCCGGGCTTTTGAAAAACGTGCTTGATACAGGAAAGCCTTTCTACGGAAACGAGGTAAAGGCACTACTGCAATTCAATGGCCAGATGAGGGAGGTCTTTTTCAACTTCGTGTATCATCCGCTAAAATCTGATTCCGGCAAGACAACCAGCATTATGGTGGTTGCCACAGATGTGACCGAGCAGGTCAGGGCCCGTCAGGTGGTGGAGGCCAGTGCAACACGCTTCCGATTTATGCTGGATGCCATACCACAACAGGTCTGGACAGCCAAACCGAGTGGCGACGTGGACTATGTCAACCAAGTGGTGTGTAACGACTTCGGTAAGGATGAGAAAGAAATCGTTAACCTGGGCTGGCATGCCTTCATTCATCCGGAGGACCGTCCTGAATCCCTATTGAAGTGGTCTGAAGCGCTGGCATCTGGCAAAGAATACAGCGTCGAGTTCCGCCTGATGTTCCAGGATGGCAACTATATCTGGCACCTCGCCCGTGCATTACCACTAGTTGAAAACGGGGAGATCAAACTCTGGTTGGGAACAAATACCAACATTGATCTGCAGAAGAGCAGTTCACAGAAAAAGGATGAGTTCCTGTCCATTGCAAGTCATGAGTTAAAGACACCTTTAACCAGCATCAAGGCCTACAACCAGCTGATATCCAGGTCTAAGAATATTGATAAGCTTCAGGGTTTCGTTTCAAAATCAGCCGAACATATTGTGCGGTTGGAGAAGCTGATCAGCGATCTGCTTGACGTAACCAAGATCAATGCCGGGAAGCTAAACTATACCATGGAGCCTTTTAACTTCAGGCACATGCTGCAGGAAAGTGTGGAAAGTGTGCAGCACACAACCATGACGCACCAGATCATTCTGGAAAGTGCGCCGGATGTAGAGTTGATGGGGGATAACTTCAGGCTTGAGCAGGTCATGAATAACTTTCTGACCAATGCCATTAAATATTCGCCGGATGCAAACCGTGTCGTCGTAAATGGCCGGGTGGACGGTGGAAACATTATTGTTTCGGTACAGGATTTCGGTATCGGCATTGCCGAAGAAAGTCTGGATAAACTGTTCGACCGCTATTACCGGGTAGACAATACAGCCATGCGCTTTGAAGGACTTGGGCTCGGACTTTTCATCTCTTCCGAGATCTTAAAACGTCACCATGGCAGCTTCTGGATAGAAAGTGAAGAAGGAAAGGGCTCCACATTCTTCTTCCGTATACCGCTGGCCGGTCAGCAGACCAGCAAACATCCCGTTAAAACAGCAACATCGTACCGCGATGAGTCCGTAGCCCTTGTGTATAACGGGAGCGCGAACCGGCTGGAGGCCGACTGGCTTGGATTCCAGGACCTGAATTCTGTAAAACACGGATGCATGCTTATGCTTGACATGCTGCGTACCAACAAAACAGAGAAGGTGTTAAACGACAATCGTAACGTTTTGGGCACCTGGTCCGAGGCTTCGGACTGGGCGGGATCCGAGTGGCTCCCGATGATGGAGAAAGCCGGACTGAAGTACTTTGCCTGGATATTTTCTGCCAGTGCATTCAGTCAGCTTTCTGCCAGGAAAAGCGTCGATGTGATGGAAGGGAACGTGGTCACGCGCTTTTTTACAGATGTTAAACTTGCTGAAGAATGGCTGGATAGTTTGTAATAAGTTCTATTTTTATCCCTCATGAAACACGCTTCTTTTCTTTACAGATCTTCCATTTTTATTCTTACAGTTTTGATTTCCGCTTCTACACTTTGCCAGGGGCAATCTACCCGTTTAAATGCGGCAGCGCTAAAGCCCTTCGGACGCGCGGCCTATGATCAACAAAATGGGCTGGAACTGATTGGTTCTGCCGTACATTTTGGCTTCAGCTTTCAAGGGAATACCTGCAGCATTGATGCCTACATACCGGATGAAAGTGCCCATGGCTACCTGCAATATGAGCTTGACGGCAAGTATCAAAAGCGTATCCGGATCTCCGGGGACTCTAAAGAACCGATCGTCATAAATGCACCGGGATCCGGAACCCATAGGGTCTGGATCTATAAAGCGACCGAGGCGCATACCGGACCTATCTTTATCCGGGAAGTTCGCGCAAAGGGCATCCATGCTCTGGAAAAGCCGGTTGCACCACTCATTGAATTTATTGGCAACAGCATTACCTGCGGTGCAGCCTCAGACCCATCCGAGATCCCTTGCGGTACGGGTGAATACCATGATCAACACAATGCCTATATGGCTTACGGGCCAACATTAAGCCGTGCACTTCATGTGAACTATATGCTTAGCAGCGTAAGTGGTATTGGCATTTACCGGAACTGGAACAGTGATGGCCCGGTTATGCCAAGCGTTTACGAGAAAACAGACCTTCAGGACCAAAGTAGCCGTTATTGGGATTTTAAAGCTTTTAGTCCGGTGGTGGTGAGCATTGCGTTGGGTACAAACGATTTCAGTAATGGCGATGGCAAGACACCGAGAAAGCCGTTTGATCCGGATGCGTTTACAACCCAGTATGTGAAATTCGTCAAACTGGTGAAGTCCAAATACCCGAAAGCACGAATCGCTTTGTTGAGCAGCCCCATGGTTAAAGGGAAAAATGCAGAGATCCTGGAAGGATGTTTAGCGGCCGTTAAAAATCAGATTGATGCGGCATTTCCATCCGAAAAGGGCGTAGAAACTTTCTTTTTTGCACCTATGGAGCCACATGGCTGCGGTGGGCATCCGGATGTAAAGGATCAGGAATTGATGGCTGAGCAACTTAAACCTTTCTTTAAAAAGCTGCTTGCTTCACAGAATTAAAAGCTCCAGGCGGTGGACTGAGGCCAAAACATTCTTTTATTGTTTGGCTTTTAACGGTATGGCGAAGCAAAAGGTTGAACCTTTGTTTTCTTCACTCGTCACCCAAATTCTTCCACCTTCCCGTCTGATGATCTCTGCAGAAATATACAAACCGAGACCCAATCCTGGAAAGGTATGTTGCACCGTGCCCGTAACCCGATAGAACTGCTCAAATACCTTGTTCAAATCTTCTGATGCGATTCCAATCCCGAAGTCCTGAACGCAGAGGTGCACTTCTTCATTTTCCATGCTGGCGTAAATGCGTACCTCATTAGCCTGGGGTGAGTATTTAATGGCATTGGTGATCAGGTTAACAATGACCTGCCCGATACGCTCTTTGTCGCCATAAACCCTGGCGACAGGTTGCAGTTCATGAATCAGGCGGTGTTTTTCCGTTGTACGTTGCAGGTCTTCAACCAGGTCAAGCACCAGCGCATTAAAGTCAAACTCCTGGTGATTGAATTGCAGGCGCCCGGTGGTGATCTTGGTTACATCCAGTAAGTCGCCAATAAGGTTCGCAAGGCGGTTCAGCTGCGCATGCATTTTTCCCATCATCGCAGCTTCGTGCATATCCCCTTTCCTTTCCAGCATTTTCTCCAGCACCTGTGCATAAGCTTTCAGGCTGGTTACAGGCGTTTTTAATTCATGACTGGCAATGCCGATGAAATTGTCTTTCTGCTGCTGCAATGCCTTCTGTTCGGTGATGTCTACACAAGCGCCGATGTAGCCGGTGCAGCTACCGTCAGGCAGGTATTGCGGGCGCCCGTCTGCTACACACCAATGGATCTTTCCATCTACATGGTTGAACCGGAACTCCGCCTCATAGAGCGTACGATTCAGCATGGCGTCGGTAAATTTGCGCCGTACTTGATCCTGGTCTTCAGCAACAATGGAGTTCAGCCAGCCGTAGCCAAGTTGCCCCTCACAAGGTATTCCGGTCCACTTGATCCAGGTCTCGTTAATGTAGGTAATTGCCCCGTGGATGTCAGATTGCCACAATCCCGTTGGAGCAGCCGTGGTAATGTTCTTCAGCAAAGATTCGCTTTTTTGCAAAGCCGCTTTGGAGGCAACCTCTGAGCGCATATCGCGCATCACGGAGCCAATTCCGATCACCTCTCCGGTATTCGGATCATCAATGCGGATCATGCTGTTGAAAACCGGGATGATCTCGTCGCTATGAAGCTGCCTGATGTTCATCGTTCCTGCCCATTCACCCGTTTGGATCACGGTTGGGATCACCGACTCATTGACCCGCTGCAGATCCTCCACCGTATGTAGTTGAGAGATGTGGATGGACGAGGCATCGAGATCATCCTGCACACCAAGCAGTGTTTTTCCAGCCTGATTCAGGTAGGAGATTCCGCCATCCAATTTTACAATGAACATCATGTCCACGCTATTCGTAACCAGGGTAATGAGTTTATGTTGTTGCGTGCGCAGCCGTTTTTGTTCCGTAATATCCAGAATGGTGCCCAGGATCCTTTTTGCACTTCCGTCTTTGTAGTAGACTTTACCCTCCGTACGGGCCCAGTGGATACTCCCGTCAGGCCAGATCATGCGTGCCTCATACATCAGATGGCCGGTTTTCAAAGCATCGCGATGTGCCTGCTCACGGCGGGGCCGGTCGTCCGGATGGATGATCCTGATGTATTCCGCCCTGGAAACCGGTTGCTTCAGTCCGAAGATGTTGGCGAAGTTGGTTGATGTGATCATGTCGTCGGTTTGCAGGTCCAGATCAAAGGTGCCTAAACCCACCGCTTCAACGGCCAGCCTGGCACGTTCTTCAGCTTCTTCGATCATGGCCTTAGCCTTAACGCGTTCGGTCACCTCGGTCGCGATAGCCAAAACGCCCGCAATACGGCCATCTTCCGCTCTGAAAGGCTCATACCTGAAGTCAAGATGACGGGCCTCCATATGGCCGTGCGTCCCGAAAGGTACTTTCAGACCATCGCCCTGGTAGGGGATACCCGTGGTACGGACCTGATCGAGGATCGCCCGGAATTCCGGGTCATGCTCGGCACCAAGTACCTGGAACAGTGGTTTGCCCAACATCTCTTCCATATCTTTTCCATAGAGTTCAGACAGGGGCGGATTAATCAGGTCAACCATATAATGCGCACCCATAAAGATCCCGATGGCTAACGGGGCCTGCATGAATATAGAATAGAGCTGTTCCCGCTGGCGTTTGAGCGCCTCTGAATTGGCTTGCTCACGAATTTTCAGTTGTTGCAGCTCGGTGATGTCTGTCACAGAATGGATAAAGAACTGGACTTTGCCGTCGGGTCCTTTAACAGGGATATTGTTTGCAGTCCAGTAGCGTGCTTCGAAGCCTGTGGAATTCTCTCCGGGAATATCAAACCGGTATTCCGTCATCGGCTGCGGTTCACCGGTGCGCATGGCTTCATAGAGCAGATGTTCCATTTGTTCCTT
>Ga0157371_10003946_pt1 | contig 13174 bp, 9 predicted proteins | sample C45metaG_FD_113462 | JGI IMG/M metagenome (GOLD analysis project Ga0157371, IMG submission 113462) | Corn rhizosphere microbial communities from Kellogg Biological Station, Michigan, USA - C4-5 metaG | ecosystem: Host-associated > Plants > Roots > Rhizosphere > Soil | place: USA: Michigan... | reverse complement strand
GGTTTATTACTATATTTTTCCAGTAAAATTCCCAGGAAATAATTTACAACTGTAAATAACAAAGAGAAAAAAGCCACCCCTATGGAAAACGATGCAATGAACACTAAACTGGTAAAGAACAAAACGTAAATTTTGTATTGGTTGGATACAAGAAAATATGTCACAATTACCATCAGCAAAAAGATCAAATATCCAAAAGAGAGAAGCAGCATAGCTTATTTTTTAGGCGTAAATATATTCCAATAAGTTATGCTTAGAAAGAATTAGAAAGATTTTTGTTTTAGAAAATTTGTTTCATTTGTTTTTAAACATCAATCTGATAAAAATCCGTTATCGATCTTAAAAAATAAAAAAAATAAACTTATGGAGACAATGGAAGAAATTAAAAGTAAAATCAGGGATTATATTATCGAGTCAACTTATGCTGCTCCCGAATTAGTGAAAGATGATTCTTTAATTTTTGTAGAGGGCATTTTTGATTCGATGGGATTTATTTTGCTTATCAATTTTATTGAAGAAAGTTTTGGTATCAAAGCTAAAGATTCGGAATTGCTTGAAGACAATTTTGAATCAATTGATGCTATCAGCAGATTCGTTGCTGGCAAAGTTGCACAAGCCGCTTAACTATGTGTGGAATCGCGGGACGATATCGATTTTATACATCCACCTCTGAGACAGAAACGCAATCAGACATCAAAAAAATGTTGTCAGTTATCCAACACAGGGGCCCGGATGAAAGCGGCATTTATATCGATGATCATGTGGGATTGGGCAGCGTTCGGTTGAGCATTATTGATATTTCTGCCGGCCAGCAACCCATGTGTGATGCGTCTGGAGAATACTGGATTGTTTATAATGGAGAAATATTTAATTACCCGGAACTAAGGAAGGAAATTGAAAAAAAAGGAATCAGACTTAAAACTAATTGCGATACTGAAGTAGTTGTTCAAATGTATTCGCTTTATGGTTCCGATTGTCTTCAATATTTCAATGGACAATTTGCTTTTTGTATCTGGAATTCAAAAAAGAAGGAGCTTTTTTTAGCGCGCGACAGAGTTGGAATACGGCCTTTATTTTATTGGAAAGATGCTGATTCATTTGCCTTTTGTTCTGAGATAAAAGGATTATTTGCTTTGGATAAAACCGAAAGATCAATTAAACCTGAAAGTCTTGCTCAAATATTTACTTTCTGGACAACCATTTCGCCTGACACACCTTTTGAAAATGTTTATGAATTGCCGCCGGGACATTTTATGGTTGTAAAACCATCATCCATTCAAATTAAAAAATACTGGACACTTAATTTCCCGATTCGTGATAATCATTATTCAGGTAATTTAAATGATGCTGTAGAAGAATTTAGAGATTTGCTGAAAGATGCGGTGAGAATTCGTCTTCGTGCTGACGTGCAGGTTGCAGCATATCTTAGTGGTGGCCTTGATTCCAGTGTAATTACTTCTTTGATAAAAGAAATCAATCCAGGCGTTCTGAATACGTTTTCCATCGGATTTAAAGATAAAACATTTGATGAATCGGCTTATCAACAGGAGGCTGTAAAATACTTTAATACTAATCATACTGCTTTTGAATGCACGTCCGAAGACATTGCAGAACAATTTTTAAATACCATTTGGCATACTGAATTCCCAATTTTGAGAACAGCTCCAACGCCGATGTTTCTTTTATCAAAAAAAGTCAGGGAAAGAAATATTAAAGTGGTAATGACTGGGGAGGGATCTGATGAAATTCTTGCAGGATATAATATTTTTAAAGAAGCTAAAATCAGGAGATTTTGGGCAAAGCAGCCTTCTTCGACAATCAGACCAAAGCTTTTATCAAAACTTTATCCGTATGTGCCAATGTTGAAAGACGCTGGCAACCTGGGCGCTAAAATGTTTTTTGGTTATAAACTAACTGAAACCTCAGATCCACTTTATTCGCATTTGTTACGGTGGCATAATACTTCAAGGATAAAAAGTTTTTTGTCAGATGAAATAAATGAACGGTTAAATGGGTATGACCCCTTACAACAGATTTCAGAAAAACTTCCTATGCATTTTTCTGATTGGAGCGAATTGGCACAGTCACAATATTTAGAAGCAACGATTTTTATGTCCGGCTATCTTCTTTCTTCCCAGGGTGATCGAATGGCAATGGGAAATTCTGTTGAAGGCCGCTATCCTTTTTTAGATTACAGAGTAATAGAATTTTGCTCAAAACTCCCGGATAGTTTTAAACTTAATTGTTTGAACGAAAAATTTCTTCTAAAGAAAATGAGTTCCGGAAAAATTCCCGATTCAATCGCCCAAAGGTCAAAGCAACCATACAGAGCGCCAATTACAACTACTTTTTTCAATGCTGATTCTCCTTCTTTTATTTCAGATATTTTGTCTGAAAACTCAATAAAATCTTTCCGTTTATTTAATCCTCGGAAGGTAAATTCACTGATCAACAAAATAAAACTTCAAAAAAATGTTTCTGAAGTTGATCAAATGGCGATCACAGGAATTCTCTCCACTCAATTGCTTCAGAAAATGTTCGCAGCAGATCGCACAATTCCAACCTTTGATTTTCCGTTGAATACCAAAATTGTTACAAAATCGCGTTCAGATGATGCGGTTTTAGTTTAAACAAAACCAATTTAATCTAAATGCAAATAAGTTTCAGCATTAGAGATTAATTTTTATAAATTGAATTTTATGTGCGGTATTGCAGCAATCATTAATAAAACCGGTAAAGAAGCCTCTTTGCCTCTTCTTGAAAAGATGGCTTCCACCATTCATCATCGCGGCCCTGATGATGATGGTGTAATAATCGATGGCCCAATTGGTTTTTTTCATAAAAGACTTTCTATTATTGACATTGAGTGCGGCAAGCAACCGATGACTTTTAATAATTGTACAATTGTTTATAACGGCGAAATCTATAATTACATAGAACTAAGAGAAGATTTAAAGAAAAAAGGTCATTCTTTTCAAACCTCATCGGATACGGAAGTGATACTGCATATGTATTCAGAATACGGGAATGAATTTGTGAATCTTTTGAATGGAATGTTTGCTTTTATTATTTATGATAAAAATGAAAGCAAGCTTTTTGTAGCAAGAGATCATTTTGGAATAAAACCTTTATACTGGTATCACGATGCGGAATTGATTGCTTTTGGAAGTGAAATTAAAGCGCTGCTGGCTCATCCACATATTTCTGCAGAAGCTGACAACGAAAATTTATATGAATATCTGACTTTCCAATTTATAATGGGAGAAGAAACGATGTTTAAAAACATTTATAAAATTCTTCCCGGACATTTTCTAACCATTGATTTAAAAACCTGGAAATTAAAACATAACAAATATTGGGAGCCGAATTTTAAAATTGATCATTATCATACCGAAGAATATTTTATAGTTGAATTACAAAAGATACTTAATGAAACGATTTGTCAGCAATTAAGAAGTGATGTTCCGTTGGGCACTTATTTAAGTGGCGGTATTGATTCCTCTTTAGTCACAATTCTTACATCAAAATTTTTAAATCAAACAGTAAAATCTTTTACAGGAACTTTTCGGGAAGGACCGGAATTTAATGAGTTAGAATATGCAAGGATTGTTGCAAATGAAGCCGGAGTACAACTGCTTGAAGTTTGCCCTACCGAAGAAGAATTTATTGACTTGATTCCTAAATTAATTTATTACCTCGACGAACCGGTTGCCGGTCCTGGTTTATTTCCCCAATACATCGTTTCCAAACTTGCATCCGAACATGTAAAAGTCGTTTTAGGAGGGCAGGGTGGTGATGAAATTTTTGGCGGTTATACACGCTATTTAGTTGCATATCTTGAACAGGCACTAAAAGGTGCCATCTATGAAACCAATGAAGAAGGCGAACATATTGTTTCATTAGAATCTATTCTTCCAAACCTTCCATCGCTGAAGCAATATATTCCCATGATGAAAGACTTCTGGACACAAGGATCGTTTGAGGAAATGGATCGAAGATATTTTCATCTTATCAACAGGATGGGATCTACCAGTAAATTTTTTCATCCTGAATTTGTAAACGATTGTAAACATGAAGCGATTTTTGAAAAATTTTCTTCACATTTTAATAATCCTGATACAAAAAGTTATTTTAATAAAATGACTCATTTCGATATGCTCGGAAGTTTGCCGGGTTTATTGCAGGTAGAGGATCGAATGAGTATGGCAGTTTCTATTGAATCAAGGGTGCCACTTTTGGATAGAAGAATTGTGGATTTGATTTCAACGATGCCGGCGGGAATGAAGTTTAAAGGGGGAGAGATGAAATATTTATTGAAAAGGACGATCAAAGATGTAATTCCGAAACAAATTATGAACCGGAAAGATAAAATGGGCTTTCCGGTTCCTTTGCATATTTGGTCTAAGAATAAAGCAAAAGGATTTATTATGGATACTTTATTGTCGAAAAAATCAAAAGAAAGAAATATGATCAATACAGATTATGTTGAAAAATTAATCAGTTCTGATCGGCCGTTTAGTCGCGGCCTTTGGGGTATTTTGTCTCTTGAATTATGGCATAATCAATTTATAGATAATTAAGATAAAATAAAAAAGGTATATTTATTCGTTTACTGTAAAAAGTCTTGCTCCCTAAAAACTATTGATAAACATTTAAACCAAAACGGAAATGGAATTGAACTCAGCACCTGTTAAACCAGAAAATTGGAAAATTAAAAAAATTGGAGTGATTGGCCCTGGAATAGTTGGAATGCCAATGGCTGCAATGCTGGCCAATGCAAAAATAAAGATTGGCACAAAAGAACCGGCAGAAGTAATAGTGATTCAACGAAATTCGGTTAATTCAGGTTGGAAAGTAGATGCAATAAACAATGGTAAATCAGTCATAGGCGGTATAGAACCAGAGCTTGATGATATTACACGAGAAGCGGTAGAAAAAGGAATTCTTTCTGCCAGCTCAGATTTTTCGGTTCTTTCAAATGCAGATGTAATTCTCGTTTCCATTCAAACTGATAAGAAAGAAAATGGGTTTGAACCGGATTATGGGCCAATGTTTGCCGGTCTCGAAAAACTTGCTGAAGCTTTGAAAAACAAACCATCTGATAAAATTCCCCTTATCATTTTTGAATCAACTCTTGCTCCTACAACCATGGACACTTTGTTTCGTGAACATTTTAAAAAATACGGTTTGGAAGAAGGAAAAGATATTTTGCTGGGAAACAGTCCCAATCGTGTAATGCCGGGTCGTTTGGTAGAAAGAATTCGTGATGCCGATAAACTTGCAGGTGGTTTGCATCCGGAAACACCAAAGCTGATCAAAAAACTTTATGAACACATCGTTACGAATGCAGAAGTTCATCAAACCAATAGTTTGACAGCAGAAATTGTAAAGACGCTTGAAAATGCTTATCGTGATGTGAGGATTGCGTTTTCTACAGAAATGGTAAGATATTGCGATCAGCATAATATTGATTTTTATAAAGTAAGAGATAAAGTAAATGGAAAATTGTGTCAATCAGATAAAGCTACTACCGATCCAAATGCAGTTCCAAGCGGTGGAATTTTAATTCCGATGCTGGGTGTTGGCGGACATTGTTTGCCAAAAGATGGAATTCTTCTGTGGTGGAGAAATAATCAAAAAGGAAATGATACTTCAAAAAGCCTGATCCTCGAATCAAGATTAATTAATGATGCATCGCCCGTTGATGCTTTTAAACAGGCGGAAAAAGCTTTTGGTAATTTATCAGATAAAAAAATCGCTTTGCTTGGAGTTGCTTACCGATTTAATTCTGAAGACACAAGAAATTCGCCCACTCTTGTTCTCGCAAATTATTTAAGAGAGAATAACATTGGTTATATATTGCATGATCCATACGTAAAAAACGATGATCAAAACATCTTGAGATTTAAACAACAGGATCATTTAACTCATGATTTAAACAAAGCACTGGAATTTGCTGATTATGTATTTATTTGTTCAGCTCACAAGCAATATATCGATGAAGCAGAGAAAATTATTTCTGCTAAAAATATCAAAGGAATTTTTGATGCTTCCAATATTTACAATAGAAATTTATTTCAAAATAATCCGGAAAAGTATGCCGGTATCGGAAAAGGAACCGAAGAGCCTTCAGAAGATTTTATAGAATTTGTTTACAAAAGTTTTCGGGCAATGGAAAAAGGATTAGCAAACGAACTTCAAGGTTTAATTCATTTTTATAATGAAAATTATGTATTTGATGATTTCAATAAAGTGAAATTTGAGGATGTGCAAAGATTAGCGAAAACATGTTCTACCGGATGTGAAATTGCCGATCCTGATTCAATCGGGAGCGTTCCTTCTTATCAAAATTTTTCGAGCATTTTAGCAAAAAAAGGATTTTCGAACAGTAAACTTCAATTGGTTTGAAAATATTTTCCGTAGTTGGCGCTCGTCCGCAGTTTATAAAACTCGCACCTATATCAGCAGCGCTTTCGGGTTTGCATCAGGAAATAATTGTCCACACAGGACAGCATTATGATTATCAAATGTCTGAAAAGATCTTTCTTGATCTCGGAATCAGAAAACCGGATATTCATTTGGAAATAAAACCAGGAAGTCCTACTTCCCAGATTACACAAATGATGTTAATGCTTGAATCTGCAATGCAACAGTTGAAACCGGATATTGTCATTGTTTTTGGCGATACTAATTCAACTTTCGCAGGCGCCGTAACTGCCGCAAAATTCAATATTCCAATTATTCATATCGAAGCCGGTTTGAGAAGCTATAACAAGACGATGCCCGAAGAGATTAACCGGATTATTGCCGATCATGTGGCTAAATATTTATTCGCACCAACTCAAACTGCGATGGATATTCTGGCAAAAGAAGGTTTGGCAGAAAACAGCTTTTTTACCGGCGATATCATGGTAGATACCGTGAAGAACAATCTTCAGATCGCACTTAGTAAATCAACAATTATTGATGACTTGTATTTAGCAAATGATGAATACAATCTTCTTACGCTTCATCGAAACTATAATGTGGATGACACCAACATCCTTGAGCATTTATTGGATGAATTGGGCCAACTAAATGAAAAAATAATTTTTCCTGTTCATCCAAGAACCAAAAAAATGCTTACAGATTCTTATTCTGTTCCAAAAAATATTCAGCTTACAGATCCTCAGGGGTACCTTGATTTTATTGCTCTTGAAAATTCCGCTAAAAGAATCATTACAGATTCTGGAGGCATTCAAAAGGAAGCGTATATTTTGAAAAAACCATGCATCACTTTGCGTACAGAAACTGAATGGGTTGAAACTGTGGATGAGAAATGGAATTTACTCATTAATCCTTCTGAGAACAATATCGCCTCTAAAATAAATTCATTTACACCTCCCGAAAATCAAATAGAAGTTTTTGGAAAAAATGTTACAGAAAAGATGATTCAAATAATTAACGACATTTAGAAGTAATGGCAGAACAAAAAACATGGGGAATAATTGGTGCAGGAATGTTGGGAATGACTTTAGCCTTGAGACTTTCTCAAAAAGGATATAAAGTTACCATTTATGAATCTGCTGAAAAAGTTGGTGGACTTACCAGTTCCTGGGAAATGGACGGAGTTGTTTGGGATAAATTTTATCACGTGATATTGATGTCAGATTTAAATACGCGAAAAATTTTAAAAGAAATAGGACTTGAAAAAGATTTGAATTGGGTAGAAACAAAAACCGGTTTTTATTCTGATGGAAAATTATATTCAATGTCGAATCTGGTTGAGTTTTTCAAATTTCCACCAATTAATCTTGTTGATAAATTTCGTTTGGGAGTTACGATTTTTGCAGCTTCAAAAATTAAAAACTGGCAAGACCTGGAAGAGGTTTCAGTATCAGATTGGCTAATAAAATGGTCAGGCAAAAGAGTTTTTGAAAAAATATGGTTGCCCTTATTAAAAGCAAAATTGGGAGATAATTATAAAAATACTTCCGCGGCTTTTATCTGGGCCACGATTCAAAGAATGTATGCCGCCAGAAAAAGCGGATTAAAAAAAGAAATGTTTGGTTATGTAAGCGGAGGTTATGAAAAAATAAATAATCGTTTTGCAGCGTATCTTTCAAAAAATGGAGTTGAAATCAAATACAATTCGAAGGTAAAAGCAGTAAAGAAACATTTATCCGGAAAATTAGAAATTGAAACGGAAGATGAATCTCAGTTTTTTGATAAAGTAATTTCAACTTTATCTTCTAAAGAATCTGTAAAAATCGCTGAAAGTCTTACTGATACTGAAAAGAAGCAGCATCATGACATAAAGTATCTTGGAGTTATTTGCCCTTCTGTTTTGCTGAAAAAATCTATTTCACCTTTTTATGTAACCAATATTACAGATAGCTGGCCTCCGTTTACCGGAATTATTGAAATGACCGCTTTGATTGATAAAATAGAAACAAAAGGAAAACATCTGGTTTATTTGCCGAGGTATGTAAATCCGGAAGACCAGCTTTTTGAAAAAAATGAAAACCAATTAAAAGCATTTTTTTTAAACCCATTATTTAAAATGTATCCAAATCTTTCAGAAGATGACGTCCATTTTTGGGGAGTTTCAAAAGCAAGAATTGTATTTGCATTACCGACAATTAGTTATTCAAAAAAAGTTCCTGCAGTTACTACTTCTTTAGAAAATTATTACATTATTAACTCGGCTCAAATCATTAACGGAACATTGAATGTGAATGAAACCATTCAAGTTGCGGAAACTAAACTGAAAGAAATTTTGAAGGAAAATGAGTAAGAAAAAACCATTGGCAAGTATTTCTCTCGACCTCGATAATCAATGGTCTTACATGAAAATTCATGGTGATAAAGGATGGGAAAAATATCCTTCGTATTTTGATATTTTCATTCCTCATATTTTGAAAGTTTTGGATGAACTAAATCTGAAAATAACATTTTTTATTGTTGGAAAAGATACAGAATCAGAAGAAAACCGGAAATATTTGAAAATGATCACTGATGGCGGACATGAAGTAGGTAATCATTCTTATCATCATGAATCGTGGTTACAGACATACAGTTATGAAAAAATAGAAAAAGAAATAATTGATGCGGAAGAAGCGATTTTTAATGCGACCGGTCATCAGCCCAAAGGCTTTCGCGGCCCTGGATTTAGCTGGAGTAATGATTTGTTACAAGTACTGAAAAACAGAGAATATTTATACGATGCTTCGACTTTTCCTACCTGGCTTGGCCCTTTGGCTCGAATGTATTATTTTTCAAAATCAGATTTGTCTGCTTCCGAAAAAAAAGCGCGAAAAGAATTGTTTGGAAAATTTAGTGAAGGTTTTCGTTCGAACAAACCATACTATCATGATTTAAAAGATAATAAAAAGTTACTTGAAATTCCGGTAACAACAATGCCAATTCTGAAAGTTCCGTTTCATTTGAGCTATCTTGTTTATTTGAGTGGTATTTCCAATATTTTAATGAAAGCTTATTTAAATATGGCAATTTTATTTTGTAAAATAACCGGTACACAACCAAGCTATTTGCTTCATCCATTGGATTTGATTGGTGGCGATAAAATCGAAGCCTTAGCTTTTTTCCCAGGAATGAAGTTGAGCAGCGATAAAAAAGTAAAGGTTTTCAAATATGTAATTCAGAAAATGCAGAAGAATTTTGATTTCGTGAACATGTCAGAATTTGCAAATCGAGTTAAGGAGAATAAAGTAATGGAAGATTAAAATAGTAAACGAACAAATAATTTCAAATCTTTTTTTTAATTTAAAACATTATCTTACCTGCTAAAAGCATTTTATTCAAAGCAGTAATCATGATTTGCGAAACTAAACCGTTCATAAGTGTAATATTTCCTTGTTATAATGAAGAAGCTATTCTTGAATCAAACCTGAATACCGTAATTGAATATCTTAAAACAAAAAGCGATAAATATGAATGGGAGATAGTGATTATTAATGATGGAAGCAGAGATGCGACCGGGAACATTGCAAATAACTTTGAAAAAGCATATAAAAATGTTAGAGTAATTCATCATCCAACAAATCTAAATCTGGGAAATGCGCTAAAAACCGGTTTTAAAAATGCAAAAGGAGATGTTCTGGTTGTAATGGATATTGATCTTAGTTATTCAAGTGATCATATTGAAAAACTGGTTGATAAATTGGTTGAAACAAGCTCTGACATTGTAATTGCGTCTCCTTATATGAATGGTGGAAAAGTAACTGCTGTTCCGTTTACAAGAAAGATAATGAGCCGTTGGGTGAATCGATTTATGCGAATTGCTGCACAGGATAAATATCATACTTATACAGGAATGGTAAGAGCTTACAGAAAAGATTTTATCAATACGGTAAACTTGAAAACAAAAGATTACGAAATAAACCCGGAAATTCTTTATAAGGCAATGATCTTAAGGGCAAAAATTGTTGAAATTCCTGCGCATCTTGATTGGACGGAACAAAATAAATATGCCGGGAAAAGAAAATCAAGTATTAAGGTTTTGAGAGGTTTTTTCTCAGGAATTATGTCGGCTTTTATTTTCAGGCCTTATATCTTTTTCTTGGCGATAGGAGTGGTGCTGATGTTGCTTTCAATGTATGAATTAATCTGGTTGCTGGTAGATACATTATCTTACATATCGCAATCAACCACGGACGTTCCTTCATTTTCAACAAGCCTTGCTGTACAATTCAGAAAAAATCCACAATCTTTTATTGTAGGTGGAATCACCTTTATTGCTGCCATTCAATTTTTAAGTCTTGGATTTTTATCGCTTCAAAGTAAAAGATATTTTGAAGAATTATTTCACCTTGGTACTTCATTTAAAAAGAACAAATAAAGGTTATTTATCTTTTTTGCTTTAATAATTCTATCATGAGGAATTTTAAAATTACCAAAAATCCATTTTTACTTTTTTTACCTTTTCTGATTGTATATATCCTTGTTGTTTTTGCTTTTCCCACAAATGGAACATTTGGCGATGAGAACCGATATCTTATGTTTGCTCATAATATTTTACATGGATTTTATTCTCCTCCTCCTCCAAATGTAGATTTAGGGAATGTGCCCGGATACCCTTTGGTATTAACACCGTTTCTGGCTTTGCATTTACCATTAATATGTATTACTTTATTAAATGCCTTTTTTTATTATTTTTCTATTATCTTCCTTTTTAAATCCTTACAACAGATAACGTCTTTCAAAATTGCTTTTATTGTTTCATTGTTTTGGGCTTTATTTTTTAATTTGTACCAATACCTCCCAATTATTTACACAGAAACATTTACTTCTTTTCTTATTTGTTTATTGATTTATTGTTCTGTAAAAGTTTTTGTTTCAAAAGAAAAAAAATATATTCTTTTAACAGGTTTTTTTTTAGGTTATCTTGCTCTTACAAAAGCTATTTTTGGTTATGTAATTATGTTTCTCTTCGCTGCTGTTTTTTTGTTGTGGATAGGAAAGAGAAAATCGATAAATTACAAAAAGTTAATTTCAATTTTATTGATCGGATTTGTAGGAACTCTTCCCTATCTTGTTTACAGTTTCAGTTTAACCGGAAAGGTTTTTTATTGGGGGACTAATGGTGGCAATAATTTATATTGGATGAGCACACCTTATGAAGACGAATATGGAAATTGGATTGAATACCCGTTCGTGCCGAATGACAAACAAATTCCGGGAACAGAAAACCTACTCAAAGAGCATCATGAAAAAGATTTTAATGAAGTTTTAAAATTTAGAGGGATCAAGCAAGATGAAGAATTTAAGAAACTAGCGATAAATAACATTAAATCGCACCCATTAAAATTTTTGGAAAACTGCTTTAGTAATGCGGGCCGAATAGTTTTTAATTATCCTTTTTCATATCACGCAGAGAAGCCATCCAAACTTCTGCGGTTACCCATGAATGGGATAATTCTTGTTCTATCTCTATTTTGCCTTATTCCTACCTTTTTAAATTGGCGGCGGATTCTTTTTCCTCTACGTTTTTTATTATTTTTTACTTTTTTATATCTTGGAGGAAGTATTTTAGGGAGTGCTGAAACTAGAATGTTTACAATGATAGTACCTATTCTATTACTATGGATTACTTACATATTTGAGAGAACCGTAAAAATTAATTTAAAATTTGAAGATTCTCAAAATGACTCTGCCGCCACTGAATAAACTTTAACAACGAAAAAAATATCTGATAAAAGTGGGTTTTATTTCTGCTTTTTTTAACTGTGCTCATCAGAGGAAAATATAACTTCAATATTTATTCGTTTACTAGCTTTTGAATTTTTAGGATAAGAAATATTTTTCCATTGTAATTAAGAAAAGAGGCTGTTTCAAAATCTGAAACAACCTCTTTCTTTTATTATCCCAATCCCAATTGATTATAATCTTATAACCTTAACTGTTTGTTGTTGCATTCCATCGAAATACACACTTATAAAGTAAGTTCCTTTTATTAGACTATTCATGTTTATTTGCTTTTGCACATAAGTAGAAGTTGAAACAAATTGATCCGTATAAACTGTTTTTCCATTGATATCAGTTATCACGATCATAATGTTTGTATTCATTGAAGGGGCAGTTATTTCTACTGTCGCCACGTCATGTACCGGGTTTGGATAAACTTTGAGGGAAGTAGTTTTCACCGTAACATTACTTGTACTTGTTGATGAAGTTCTTTCCAAAGCCACTGTGACATTTACAGTATCCGTTCCTGTTGCTCCTTTATCATCGGTAACTTTTAGTTCAAATTGATAAGTACCTTCTATCAAATTACGAACCTTTATGGTTGCAGAGTTACTTCCGGAAATAGTTGCAGTTGAAGGACCGGAAATCTGGCTCCATGAGTATGATTTTATTTTGCCATCAGGATCAGTTCCCGATCCAGTAATTGTTAAAGATTGTACTGATGAAACGGTGGTTATATCACTTCCCGCGTTCGCAGTCGGCGCAATGTTAACTGGTGATGAGGAATCATTTACAGTTATCTGAACAGTATCTTTCCCAATCGCGCCTTTATCATCAGTAACTTTTAACTCAAATTGATAAGTCCCCTGAACTAATCCTTTTACAGTGGTGGTGGCAGAGGAACCTGCAGTAATTGTTGCTGATGGGCCTGAAATTTCAGTCCATTGGTATGAAGCAATAGTTCCGTCAGAATCGTTCCCACTACCGG
>Ga0157371_10003944_pt1 | contig 13179 bp, 15 predicted proteins | sample C45metaG_FD_113462 | JGI IMG/M metagenome (GOLD analysis project Ga0157371, IMG submission 113462) | Corn rhizosphere microbial communities from Kellogg Biological Station, Michigan, USA - C4-5 metaG | ecosystem: Host-associated > Plants > Roots > Rhizosphere > Soil | place: USA: Michigan... | reverse complement strand
TCTGATCCTAACCTGGGGCGGTCTGCGAGGAGGAATCTCGGTTGCACTGGCTTTATCACTTCCGGATAGCCCATACCGGGACCTGATCATCACCGCCAGTTTCTGTATTGTGGTATTCTCCGTGATGTTCCAGGGATTGACACTCAACAAGGTCATAAACCGTTTAATTGATTAACTGTTTTTTAACTTCATCGTAGTTTATGGTAGACCTGAACCTGTGGTATTGCGTCCATCTATTTCAGGTAGGATAAGGTACGGACTATCATACGCCAACATCCCGTGTTCTTAATACCTTTTGATCTCTTTTTAATCGTTGTGCTTTAGCTTCAATGCATGCAGGTAGCAAGCAGGGTTTAAGCGTGGACTCGACAGGGTAAATCGCCCTGTTTAGGCCCTGTTTAGGCCCTGTTTACCCCCTGCTTGGGCCCTACTTGATGAGTCTATGTTTCGTCGCTGTTAAACAAGCATCAGAACTGCTATCTGATTATGAATTTGCCAGGCTTCAATTCAACTTTAACAGCATTTTTATTGTCTGTTTTCATTCTATTGATCTTGCAAATTTTTACATTTAGATACTTCATTTGCGTACCGCATTGGGAGTGCTTAAATGTAAAGCAATGAAAAAAAGATTTTTACTAATTTCCTTACTTGCGCTTGCCTCGTTCGGCCTGCATGCGCAAGAACAACCCAGATGGATGCAGCAGCCTGCAATCTCTCCGGATGGCCAATGGATCGCTTTTGAATACAAGGGAAACTTGTTTAAAGTGCCGGCTGCCGGTGGGCAGGCCAGTCCGTTGACTGTTGCAAACGCTTACAACGGCTACCCGGTCTGGAGCCACGACAGCAAGAACATTGCTTTTTCTTCGGACAGATACGGGAACTTTGACGTGTACATCATACCCGCTACCGGTGGCGAGGCAAAGCGATTAACCTATAACTCGAGCAAGGACATTCCCTATGACTTTTCCAATGATGGCCTGAAGGTCTTATATGGTACAGACAGGAACGATATCTATACTTCTGCACGCTTCCCCGGCAACGCCTATTGGATGAAACTATATGAGGTTTCTACGAAAGGTGGTAATAGCCGAATGATCAACAGCGCGGGAACAGAAAACGTGCACTACAATGAGCAAGGCACGAAGTTTATCTTTCAGGATCGTAAAGGGTATGAAGACCCATGGAGAAAACATCATACTTCTGCCGTGACCAGGGATATCTGGGTTTACGATAACCAGTCGAAAGCTTACACCAAGGTTTCAGATTTTAAAGGTGAAGACCGGGAACCGGTTTGGGGATCAGGTGATACCTTCTACTACCTGAGTGAGCGGAATGGCAATCAGAACCTATTTAAATCCGCATTAAGCAACCCTAATGCCGTTTCGCAGCTCACCAGTTTTGAGAAGAACCCGGTTAGAAATCTGTCCAGATCTAAGGATGGTACACTCGTGTTTACTTACAACGGAGATATTTACAGTTTAAAAGAGGGACAAACTCCACAAAAGGTATCTATAAGCTTCCAGGCTGATTTCGCAGGAGATCAGGTGACAACTATTCCGGTTCGTGGCGAAGCCTCTGAAATGGACATATCGCCCGATGGCAAACAGGTTGCCTTTGTATACCGGGGAGACGTATTCGTTACCTCAGCAAATGGTGCCACAACAAAGCGGATCACGAATACACCTTATCAGGAAAGAATGGTCAGCTTTAGTCCGGATGGAAAAGCATTGCTTTACTCGGCAGAACATGACAAGTCCTGGGACATCGTTCAGACGACAGTCGTGAACAAGAGTGAACCCTATTTTTTCGCGGCCACGCTCTTGAAATCAGAAAACCTGATTGCTTCTGATAAGGATGAGTTCCAGGGTGTGTATTCTCCGGATGGAAAGAAGATCGCCTACCTGGAGGAAAGAAACATCCTGAAATCGTTCACAATCGCCACAAAAGCAACAAATACCCTATTGCCATCTGGTGTAAACTTCTCCTATGCTGATGGAGATCAATACTTTACCTGGTCGCCTGACAGCAAATATCTTCTGGCACAATCCACAGAAGGCGGTGGCTGGTTCCAGAATGAAGTCGTCCTGATCAAAGACGATGGGTCAGGCAAACGTATAAACCTAACGACAAGTGGCTTTAGTGATGAACTACCCCAATTTGGTATGGATGGGAAAATGATGTACTGGCTAACGGACCGTGAAGGTATGAAGAACTTAAGCCGGGGTTCGCAAAGCGATGTTTTTTCTATGTTCTTCGACCAAAAAGCCTGGGATCGCTTCCAGTTGAGCAAGGAAGATTACGACCTTCGTGTGGAGCAGGAGAAGAAAGATACGGTTGGTAAGGCTGATCCTAAAAAGAAAACCAAGGACACCAAGTCGAAAGTTCCGGAAGCTTTTCTGCCCTACCTGAAAAATCTGGAGAGCAGAACGCAGCGACTAACCTCAGCTTCTACCGATATCTCTGGAGTTAAACTCTCGAAAGATGGTGAGAAACTTTACTATTTGGCGAAGTTTGACAAAGGCTTTGATTTGTGGGAAACCACTTTGAGAACACATGAATCTAAGATCCTGGCTAAACTGGATGCAAGTGGTGGAAGTCTGGCGATGACCGATGATGGAAAATTACTGTTTGTGTTAGCCAGTGGAAACATCACCAAAGTAAATACCGATGATGGCAAGACAACGCCTGTAAAGATTAACTCTGAAATAGAGCTGAAAGCCATGGCTGAACGCGCTTATATTTTGGATCATGCCTGGAAGCAGGTGAAAAAGAAGTTTTTCGATCCGAAGTTACAAGGTGTCGACTGGGACTACTATCACACCAACTACAAGCAGTTCCTGCCTTATATCAACAATGATTACGACTTCCAGGTCTTACTGAGTGAGTTTCTGGGCGAATTGAACGCGTCGCATACAGGTGGACGCTACTCTCCGAGTTTCCCGAATGGAGATGAGACCGCTGCACTAGGTTTAATGTATGATCTGAGCAAGACAGACGGGCTATACGTAAAGGAAATCATCACAGGAGGACCATTTGATATTGCAGGCACGAAGATGCGGGCAAATATGGTTATTGACAAGATTGATGGTGTTGACATTAGTCCGGATGAAGATTGGGCCAAATTGTTAAACCATAAGGCTGGACAGTTTACACGAATCTCCTTCCATGATGTGAAGGGCGGACAGAAATACGAAGAAACAATTAAGCCGATCCGTCCACGGGTAGAATCAAACACGCTTTTGTACAACAAGTGGGTAAAGATGATGGAAAACATGACCGATAGCCTTTCGGGGGGTAAAGTGGGTTATGTACATGTGAGAAGTATGGATGATCCAAGTTTCCGTGTAACCTTTGACAAGGTGCTTGGAAAAAACAACAACAAGGAAGCGTTGATTGTAGATTCCCGGTTTAATGGAGGCGGTTGGCTACATGATGATCTGGTTACCTTTTTAAGCGGGAAGCTATACTTTACGCTTCGGCCTCAAGGAAATGTGACAACGGGTGGTGAGCCACTAAACAAGTGGAGTAAACCAAGTTGTGTATTGATGAGTGAAGGTAACTATTCAGACGCCTTTATGTTCCCATATGCTTACAAAGAACTTGGCATTGGTAAACTGATCGGTATGCCGGTTGCAGGAACAGGAACTGCAGTGTGGTGGGAAGCACAGATTAACAACCGTATTGTTTTTGGAATCCCGATGATTGCGACGTATGGTGCCGGTGAGACCCACGCGACGGAAAATCACCAACTAGAGCCTGACATTATGGTTTCAAATGAATACAACAAAGTACTGGCTGGTGAAGATCAACAACTTGAAACGGCAGTAAAAGAAATGCTGAAGACCATTAAAAAGTAAGTCAAGCAACATAAAAAAAGGTCCGTAGTAAATACTACGGACCTTTTTTTATAGGATTGGTTTAGAAATAAACTGGTCTTCAGAGAGGTTCTGAGGAGTGAGTACATGAAAGTCGCGGATATCGACGTAGTCGGAAAACTCCGGACTGGTATTGATAATAACACCGCCAAGCAAGAAGATCCTCTTGCAGTTGAATTGGGATTTACCCTGTCGCAGGAGTTCGAATAAGCGTTCACGGATGTTGGTATAGGTTACATCTGTAATGACCTTTGCCGGTGGGTTTGATGCAGCGATCTCTTGGCGATATGGCAAGAGCGTTTGTTGAAGTTCCATTTGCTGGGTATCCAGCGGGTTATCTTTTGTGAGCTGCTCCGCATCAGGATCTGAAAGGCGATTATGTGCGAGCAACAGTGCACCGCAACAGGTGGTCTGGTGTTTTTGGCCAGGTCTGCGCATGGTGCCGATTTCACCTGCATCGGAGATGCCGATATGTGGCCCATAGAAGATAAAGGCATCGCCTCCATCGGGTATATGTTGCGCAAAAGCGGATATGCCGGTTAGCCCCGCGTACGGGAATCCGCCTAAACCGCCAAGGGTAAAGGGTCTCCTGAGCACCCGGCGGAAATCTGTAGAGACGTTTATATCATCACAACAGACCGAGGTAGCAAACAGGACCTTTTCTGAATCGGAATGGTAATCTTTTTGGATGAGATCCAGATAGGCTTCTGTGATCTCCTGCCCTGTGCGGGCATTGGGATAATAAATTTTTATCGATGCTTCAATCATAAATCAGAACGGTTAAATACACACTGAATATTTTGATTGTCAAAGATTGGCATTTATTATTTGCCCGGGAAAAAAACATCCAAACAAAAACAGCCTGTAGTTCATACAGGCTGTCTTTGATGTTATGCAAAACTATTTTGCTGTATTTTTCTTTTCAGTTACTTCTGTACGTATTTCCTGAGCAAGCACCTTTAAGTCTTGCATAGCCTTGCGTACTCTAGTTCCAGCCGCATTGTTACCTGCGTTATAAAACTTTTCTGCATCTGCTTCTACTGAAGCCAATAATTCTTTAACTTTTGTAAACTTATCCATGTTTGTTTGTTTTATTTAAATTCAAATATATAATAATAAAGAAAAAAAGATGCATTAGGCGTTGGAAAAGTCGGCTATAACATACATAATAACCATTTTACAAAACTTTTGCCTGTTAGCTTCGTTTAAAAGAAGCGGTTTAAAAATGCGCTAAACTTAGTCCATGAAGAAATACATCCAGATTGTGGAAGACGATGGGGACATCCGATTTATTGTAGAATATATTCTTGAAGATGCGGATTACACGGTTGAGAGCTTTGAAAATGCCACATCCTTTTTGAACCGTACGCGCACTGAAGACGTAGATCTTATTATATTGGACGTGATGCTACCTGATGGTAATGGAATGGAACTATGCCGGGATCTAAAGATTAAAGAAGGACATCTTAAACATACACCCGTAATTATCATGTCTGCGCATGCAGGTGCGAAATCTATTTTGGAGGAAGCTTGTGCTGATGACTTCATTAACAAGCCTTTTGATCTGGAACACTTTTTATCACGTGTTCAGCGGATCCTTGGTGATAAGGCATAAAAAAAGAGGAACTACTGAATAATTCCCCTTCTTAATGGACCAGGCCTTGCTTACAAGATTCTCAATCTCGGGTTAGCCTTTTTTCTACGACTCAATGGAGTTCCGGATACCGGAGTATTAAGTGAAGTAAAGCCCACAGGTGCTCTGTCGGCAAGAAGACTGCTTGAAGTCTGGCTCACCATTGTATCTTGGTTACCTAACGAATGTGGCAGGTAATTGTCAAGCGTAAGCGGGAAATTTATTTGATTTTTCATGGCGTTATGGTATTATGAGATGGTAACAAATTAGCCCTTAAATGGTTTATAATCTGCTATAATTTTTGCTTTTCAATTTGATGGTTAATCTGTTGTTGCTTGTGCGCCTTTTTTATCCAATAATTGGTCAATTCGCTTTACAACGTCATCTACATCAAATGGCTTGCTGATGTAATCATCAGCACAGGCTTGTGAACTCAGCTGCTTGCTTCTTGGGTTTGCCGACATGACGATAACCGGAATATGTTTGGTAAACATATCGTTCTTTAGATCCGCACAGATCTCAATACCATTTCCATCAGGAAGCATCACATCTACCAGGAACAAATCAGGTAAGGAGTCTCTCAACTTGCTTTTTAATTCACTAAAGGAAGATGATAATTGTAGTTCATAGCCTTCATCTTTCAATAGGTATTCTATCACATCTCTGATGTCGCTGTCGTCCTCAAGTACATGTATTCTTCTGATCATATTTAGGTTTTATCTAAAGTTTTTTCCTCTACATCAACAACTTTGCCATAAATGAATGATGTTGATTATTGTTGAGGTGTTAAAAACTAATGCAAGTTAAAACATATTCAGTTGAAAAAGGATTCCGGCTAAGAATATTGGCATTTTCCAGTATTTATTCAGCTGTTTATGAGAGAATTGCGGAATAATACCCTATGAACCTCGCGTAAAGTACTTGTGAAAAATTATTTTCTCAATCTACAAGTTCATCGTATAAGCAAAACCGAAAGTTCGCTGTTGGTATAATGGGACAAGTGAATAGTTAGACGTTTTCTTTCCGCCAAAGACCTGTTTTAATTTGGGATAAAGTAAGTACGAGACCTTAGTTGATAATATACCAAATCCAGCCCCTGCAACAACATCACTGAGCCAGTGTTTCTTATTGTATAATCTTAACACTGCTGTCGTAGTAGCTACCGTATATCCGGCATACCCGTACCATGAAGATATGTCTTTGTACTCTTGATATAAGAATTCGGCAGAGGCAAATCCAGTTGTGGAATGTCCTGAAGGAAATGAATGATCATCCGAACCATCCGGTCTTGTACGGTGAGAAAGGTGTTTGCTCGAAATCGCCAGTGTACCGGAAATTGCCGTAGTAAGCAGGTAGATCCCGGTTGCATCCGCCAGGGAATGCTTTCCTTTAATCCCGCTAAGGTTAAGCGCGTAGACGGCTGCCGCTGGTGCATACCGCAGGTAGTCGTCGGCCCGGGTATAGAATTCAGGAGAATGCGCCTTAATTCCATTTGTGACACGTAAGTCCAGCTTTCTTATCGGATTGTTGTTCGTCAATGATACCAACCCGTAGCCTAGAAATACGGCCGGCACGATAAACTGCTTTATTGATGCTTGAGGTTGAGTGTCCAACGTGTCGCGGGTTTGTGCCAGAGCAAAATACGGACTGCATAGGATAAGAATGTAGAGTTTGAAAGACTTCATACGTGTGCCAATAGCATATAAACAAACAATATTAGCCTTTTGCTTTCTTTTTCTTATCATAGATCAATTTGTTATCCATAATCAATTACAATATTTGCATAAATATTTAAGACATGAAAAGAATTACACTATTATTTGCAGTCGTTGTTACTGCCCTGCTGGCTTTTAAACCTGTTGAACAATCTACTTGGGAGGCAGACAAAGCACATTCGAAACTTGGATTTGTTATTACTCACCTGATGGTTAGTGATGTTGAAGGCTCTTTCAAAAACTTCAGCGCTAAAGTATCTGGAAGTAAAGACGACTTTTCTGATGCAGTGGTTGAATTAACTGCAGATGTTGCTTCTGTAAACACGGATAATGATCAGAGAGATGCACATCTGAAAGGTGCTGACTTTTTTGATGCAGCTAAATACCCAACACTAACTTTCAAAAGTACCTCTGTAAAAAAAGCATCCGGTAACAAATACAAAGTTGCTGGTAACCTGAGTTTCCATGGCGTGACTAAACCTGTAACTCTTGATGCTACCTTAAGAGGTGTAACTGTAAACCCGATGTCTAAGAAATCAGTTGCTGGTTTCAAGGTTTCAGGTACAATTAAGAGATCTGACTTTAACTTCGGCAGCAAGTACCCGAACGCCATGTTAAGTGACGAAGTTACTTTGAATGCAAATACAGAGTTTGTAAAAAACTAGACTGTACCTCTTACAAATTGAAAAGGATAGCTGTTGAGCTATCCTTTTTTTTGCTTTTCAGTAAAAAGTACCATTTATAATCCGGTAAGTACCATTTACGGAGACCTGTTTTCCTTACATTTGTATAGTGAAAAGCGAACTCCCGGTTTACGACATAAAGAACTTCCAGGAATACAAAAATCAAGGTATTCTGGTCAGCCGTTTTGCGCATTATGCTCAAACTTATCATCAGCTGCACCATCCGCACAAACATTCATTTTATCACCTGGTTTTTTTCACGACGGGTTCGGGCAGCCAGTTTATAGATTTCAAGAAGTATCCGGTCAAGCCAGGCATCATATACTTTATGATACCAGGTCAGGCACACAGATGGGAGTTTGAAGATGAACCCGACGGGTACATTGTTAATTTCTCGAAAGAATACTTTAATTCCTTTCTACATAACCCGAACTACCTGGAGCGTTTCTCCATTTTTAGTGGGATAACAGATCAGCAGGTGGTTGAGGTTCCTGAGGTACTAATTGATGAATTAGCGAGCATATTCGAGGAGATTGTACGAGAAGGAATGGTTAAACAAGCCTTTGATAATGATCTGGTACGCACTTTGTTACTTCAAGTATTTATCAAGGTAGAGCGACTAAATAGCCGGTCGAAAGAGATCCATATAGATTCGTACAATCATACGCTGTTCCGAAACTTTCAGCTGTTGATAAGCAAGCGATACAAGGACTTAAAGCTTCCAAAAGATTACGCAAGTTTGCTCTACATCACGCCGAATCATTTAAATGCGTTATGTAAAGACATGGTCGGCATCTCCGCCGGAGAGCTGATCCGTTCACAAGTCATTCTGGAAGCAAAACGACTTTTGATAAACTTAAACCTGAGTATCTCAGAAATCGCAGGAATCCTCCGGTTTAAAGACCAATCCTACTTTATTAAGTTCTTTAAAAAACATGAAGGTGTAACGCCAGACAAATTCAGAAAATATAATATACAAACAAATGGAAACTAAAGATAAAACATACCAGATCTCCGAGTGGAAAGCATTTACAAACTCCAAGTGTCCACGGTGCCGTGTAGGAAATATTTTCAATGGCCGAACCTACTCTCTTAAAGGGCAGAAAATGAATGATACCTGTTCGGCCTGCAACCTACGGTTTGAGCGTGAAGTAGGATACTTTTACGTGGCGATGTTTGTGAGCTATGCCATGAACTGTGCGGAAATGATCTTCGTCAGTGTTGCAGCCAATGTCATGGGATTGGAATTGATCCAGGAGAATGTTTGGTACTATGTGGGGTTAATACTTTTTGCCGCCATCCTGTTCTCTCCATTTAACTTTAGATATTCCAGAATAATCCTGCTGTATTGGTTAACACCCGGCTTGCATTATGAGCCAAATCGGACTTTACATAAAAGCTAATTGAAGGCTATTCTTGCTGATCAGCGTCCATTTGTTTGATGATCTTGCCAACTTCGTTCTCTGTAGAACGAAGTTTGTTCTGGCAATAGTCGATTAATGCAGACGCACGTTTTACCTTTTCCGCAAGAACATCGACGGAAACAGATTCGGTTTCAATCTCACGTGTAATGGTTTCAAGTTCTTTAAAGGCGGCTTCGTAAGTGATGTTTTCCATTATCGTTTCTTTTTCGTGGTTATTTTTGCTGTAAGTTCTTCAGTTGCCATTTGTATTTGTAGCTCGGATCCGATGCCGACTTCTTCTGAATTATTGATGATGCGGCCGTCTACCATAACGATAGCAAACCCCTTATTTAATATATTCTGCGGATTCATCATGTTAACCAGTGATGTATAATGTGCCAGTTTATTACGTTGAGTGGTAAATAGTTCATTGGTCTTCAACCCCAAAGTCTGACTAACCATTTCCAGATCCCTGCTCCTGTTTTTAAGGATTAATGGCGGCATGGCTGATAGTGATCCAGACAGATTCATCAGCGTGCGCTGGTGACCGTGGAGCAACCTGAAAACATCCTTGAGTAATTTGGTCTTCTGTTGATTTAGATTATTGGTGTGATGGGAAAAAACCTGTTGAGTCTTAATCACGATACGCTTATGTGCAGCAATAAGTAATTCTTCAAACCTGCGATTGTGTGCTAAAATGAATTCGGCTGCCTTAGTCGGTGTATTTGTTACGGAATGAGCCATTAAATCCGTGATCGTCTGGTTCTTGTGGTGGCCGATCCCGGTTATTATTGGAATAGGGAATTTTGCAATGGCTCGTGATAAGAGATAATTATCGAATATGAGGAAGTCGGTTTGTGCTCCACCCCCTCTGATGATCACAACTGCATCGAAATGGATTCCCGAAGCATAAATTTCTATCAGTTTGCTAACGAACACACTGGCGTTAGCCTCACCTTGTACCAAAGTGAAATAATCATGTATTTCAAATTTATATCCATTTGCATTGGTCTCCAGCGTATGAACAAAGTCCTGGTATCCGGCGGAAGTGGCCGAGGTAATTACCGCCAGTTTCTGTATAACCGGGTGAAATTCAAGTTGCTTGTTCTTGGTGATATACTCATCGCCAATGCGGGATATAAAATCTGGATTTTCAATCACCAACTTATCTAAAGTAGCCTTCCGTTGCCTTTCGAAATGCCCTAGCGTGTAAGTAGAGTCGATATCATAAAGGTTTAACTGCAGTCCGAAAGCTCCGCTGAAGTTTACGGAAACAAGTACCAGTACATTGATATTGTTTTCGAATTTTTGACCCGTCTCCTTTTCAAAGTTAGCAAGTTTCGCTGAAGCGGTACCCCAGGCTCTTGCAGACATGCGCGCAAGTATCGCCGAAGAACGGCTATCCTTCTCAACAAGATCAAAGTAATGAACCGTGCTGGAGAACTTAAAAGTATGGTTTGTTACATCTGCAATCACCCAGAAAAGATGATCTGAAAAGCTATGCTCAAGCGTACGTTGAATGCTCTGCGTTAGTTCCGATAACTTAATTGCCTGTTTCAACGTCGTAGATTTTGTCTTAAAGCTAATCAATCAAAATAAGAAATCAAGCTTGTTAGCAATTACCACCTGGGGTTAGCTGATCCTTGCAGCATACCGTTCAATCAGGCTTTTAAAAGGCCTACGAACAGCGATGTATTTGAACAGGTAAATCCCTACGCAAGCACAGCAAATGCCGGCAATTACATCCAAAACGTAGTGGTGACTGGTATAAATAGCCGTAAACCAGATGCCCAACATCACTGTCGCGAAGAAAATATTCACAAAGCCAAGCCTATTCTTGATTCCATAATAAACAACAATTACGGGATAAGAGGAGTGCAAAGATGGCATAGCAGCAAAAACATTGGAGCTTTTGCTGTAGATGGACTGAAACACCGGTGTATTAAAATAGGCATCAAAGCGCGCCAACCCACCGGTATTCCCAGGCGTATGGGGAAGAAAACCAAATCCATGAAGTTGAATATACCAAGGTGGCGCAGCCGGATATAGGTAGTAAATTACAAACCCGATAAAATTGACCAACACGAAAGTGAAGGAGAAATACAGGAACTGAATCTTATTCTTAAAGAAGAGAAATCCCGCGAAGAATAAAGGTACCGGGATCCACATCAAATAGAAAAATCCACTGATTACATCTATCAATGCCGTTGTATGAGCTTTAAGATACTCGTTTGGAGTTAAAATATTTCCTTTGTATTCAATTCCAAAGAAGTGCTTCTCCAGGTTGTATAATTCGGCAGTACTCACCGTATGATAGAGATAGTTTGGAAAAGCCTTCATGAAATCGAAGATGATCCAGTACACAATGAATATGGAGAACCCAAGGATAAACTTGCGGCTGAACCTCGAGATATAAAAATTTAGATTAAAGATCAGCACCAGGATAAGCTGGTCCGACTTAAACCCGATCAGCAAATGGGATAAACTTAAGTAGCCGATGGAAATCAGGCTGGTGATTAGGAAATTTTTTACGGTGTAAATAGACGTACCTATTTGTTCAGTCTGAGGCATTCTATTTTTTTAATATTCTGGACCCAAATATTTTATCCCAAAAGTCGGAACTAACCCCATACCCCTTTGTAGAGTCAGAGTAATGATGTAGCATATGGTGTTGTTTTAAACGCTTTAAAAACGGGCTTTTAAAGTTCGCATGATGTAAGGCATAATGAGCCATGTCATAAATCAAATAACCTGTTATAAAGCCCAGGAAGAAAGCGAAATTAGTATTCATTGGCAAAATCGCCTTGAAAAGAAAAAAGAATAGCAAAGCTAACGGAATACTTGCAGAAGGTGGCATAACCAACCTCTTTGCATCATTTGGATAATCATGATGAACGCCATGAAATATAAAATGGATACGCTTTCCCAAGGATGATTTTGGATAAAAATGAAAAACAAAGCGATGTAAGATGTACTCTGTAAACGTCCAAATAAATAAACCCAGGGCAACATACCCCAAAAAAGCAAGCACAGGCATCTGCAAATCGATAAGCGACTTCCAAATTAAAAACACGATTACAGGTACGAAAACAATCAGTGGCACGTAGAAGTCTACCTTCGATAAACGCTCTAAAAATCCACTTTTGAACATTCTGATGGACTCAGAAGAATTTGAAACGAAATTCCTTTTCATAACACTATATTTTTATACGTTCCAGCATCTGTGTGCCGCTGGTAGGATTAGCGCCTTTAAGTTCAACATATTTTACATTTGGAATCCAGAAAGAACCCCCGTCAATGCGGACAAAGATCCGATCAAGCATCATCTTTTTATTGTTCACGTTCGCATAGACATGGTATTTGTTGTCTCCTTCAGACTTTCTCAAGTACAATGGAAACTTCTTATAGGAAACGAAACGAAGTTCATATTCATCGTTCCCAACCGCCTTGCTTTGTATCCCGTAAGCAAATTTCTTTTGTATATAACTAAGCTCCTCTTTTTGGCCATTTTCCTCATAACGCAACCAGTACACTTTAACGGGATTATCTCTGTCCACCTGGCCGTCCCCTTTCACATTCAACTCACAGATGATTGTATTTGTATTTGGATCACGCTGCATGTAAAACAATTTATTCGGTATGCCTTTCGGAGTTGGGAACTTCACTGGCGATGGGTCTGACCCTGCACTAGCCTGAGCGAAAGTGTTGCTGCTGTAGGATACGCTTAACACCATGGTAAATAAGCCGATAACCAGAGCAATGGCTTTATCAAAGTGCAGGTTCTTTTTGCTGCGATCCTTTAATTCTAAGGACTTCTTAGCGTCCTTCAATCTATTAATCGCAGTGATATTTGTCATAAATGCCATAATA
>Ga0157371_10003942_pt1 | contig 13182 bp, 10 predicted proteins | sample C45metaG_FD_113462 | JGI IMG/M metagenome (GOLD analysis project Ga0157371, IMG submission 113462) | Corn rhizosphere microbial communities from Kellogg Biological Station, Michigan, USA - C4-5 metaG | ecosystem: Host-associated > Plants > Roots > Rhizosphere > Soil | place: USA: Michigan... | reverse complement strand
GCTTCAAACTGGAAGTGACGGGACATCTTGCCGCTTTTCAGGGCCTGGTCGTTTCTGTTAGATACATATTGTACGGTGTACTCTTCAGGACTGATCCAGGTACCTAGGAAATCCGCACCAAAACTAACGATCAGGTCAGCCTTATCGAAGTTGTATTTAGGTAACACGGCTTTACCAAAGCTATTTTCATTCGCTTTGATCATACCGGTGTAAGAGATCGCATCGTACTGCACGTGTTTCGTGCTTGGGTATGCCTTGATGAAATCGGCGATCACACGCTGTGCAGAAGGACTGGTGATTGTTGAAGAAACAATCCGGATGCCTTTTCCAGAAGATTGTGCTTTAACCAACTCTGCTTTTACAAACTGGTCAACTTTAGCCCAGGTTGTTTCTGAACCTTTAAGTACAGGTGCTTTTAATTTAGATACATCATATAGATCTAAAACCGAAGCCTGTGTTGGCGCATCAGTACCATGACTGAAGATACCAGCATTTGGATTTGGTTCGATCTTGATAGGTCGTCCTTCTCTGGTCTTAACTAAAATACTTTGACCATTGTAGGAAGACACATAGTAGTTAGGTATACCTGGAACAACATCTTCCGGTTTAACCAAATAAGGAATCGATTTGGTTACAGGCGCAGGCTGACAAGCAGCCAATGTAACAGCACCAAGACCAAAGCCTAAAGCTTTCAAAAAGTCACGGCGCGGAGTTACTGTACTTAATCCTGCTTCATTTAAAACATCTTCTATTGGAAGGGGCTCAGCAAATTCATTTTTGTTGTTGTCAACAAAATCGGAAGTGTTTTTCAACTCCTCTAAGCCTTTCCAGTATTTTTTATTGCTTTCCATTTAAGCTATATTACTGTTTATCGAACGTTTTTAACTAAATATATTAATAGTGACATTTACCACACTCTAAACCACCTAGGGTAGCTGGAGTGACTTTCTCGCCTTTTTTGATCTTGTCGTGCGCTGCGATGATCTTATCGTAGTACGCGTTTCCTTTCATATCAAGGTTTGTCTCTTTGTGACAGTTGATACACCATTTCATGGTTAAAGGAGAGTACTGATAGATTTCCTGCATCGTGTTAACAGGACCGTGGCAAGCAAAACATACTGGCTCATTTGGTTTTAATCCCTTTGACTTACGGATAGACTCTTCCGCTACAACAACGTGTTGTGAGTGGTTGAAGTAAGCGAAATCAGGCAAGTTGTGTACACGTACCCACTCTACTGGTTTCTCTTTAGACTTGTCGTAAGTCATTTTGTCTGCATCATAACCCAATGCGTTGTAGATCTTCTGAATTTCAGGAGAGATGTTACCATCGTTGTTATCACGTCCTTGTACCGCTTTGTGGCAGTTCATACAAACGTTTAAAGATGGGATGGTTGCATTTTTAGATTTGAATGCACCAGAGTGACAGTACTGGCAATCGATCTGGTTAACCCCAGCGTGAAGCTCGTGAGAGAACTTGATCGGTTGCACCGGCTGGTAGCCTGTATGAACACCGGTGTTCCACATACCCATCCAGCCATATGTACTTAAGAATACAACCAGACACAGGATGAAGAAGAATATGAATTTCTTGTTTTTAAATAAACTTGCAATGCCATCAGAAATCGGAAGTCTGGTATTCTCTACCAATACAACACCACGTTTCTGCAGGATCAAACGCTCCAGCATTCGGATCGCTCTTGCTAAAACAACAAGAACAATGATCGAGATCAGGATCACAGCTACAACACCGGCGATCGAGAAGCTGGATACTTCTTCTGGTGCTGCACCTTTTACAGCTTCACCTTCTTTTTTAGGCTCGCCTACTTTTACATAAGCAAGGATGCTTTTGATGTCTTCCGGAGTCAGGGTTGGGAAAGCAGTCATCTCCGCATTTGGATTGAACTTCGATGCCTCAACCGCTTCTTTGTCGCCAGAAGCAATAAACGCCGGTGCGTTGTTAATCCATTTAATTAAGAACTCTTCACTCTTAGTCGGAACAACCGTCTGGAGAGCCGGACCAACCAAGTCACGATCTAACGCGTGACACGATGTACACTTTTCTCTAAATATTGCCCGTCCTTTTGTAGCGTCTTGTGCTTGTGAACCAGAAACAATTAAAACAGATAGAGCCGTTAACATGAATGCGGACTTCCAAACTCTTCTAATGATCAATGAGATATTCCTCATAATGAGTATTTTAATGCTATTATTTAAAAACTTAATGATTATTGTTGACTTTTAATCGACTATTAATTATCAAAACGTGCACAAAAGTAAGTTTTATAAAGATACCAATGACAAATTAGTGACAGGAAATACAATTTATAATCATTCTAAACTAAGCTCAAATCCCGCCTAAAACGACGAAAATCAGCAATTTTCTAAAAAGCTGATTTTCATTTAACCCCAAGCGGAGCTGGATAGTTTTGGTTTTTAAATTACTTTTTTAAAACCCAGGCGAAGATTAATGGTACAACAATTGTTGCATCGGACTCCACAATAAATTTAGGTGTGTGAATGTCCAATTTACCCCAGGTAATCTTCTCATTTGGCACTGCACCAGAGTAGGATCCGTATGATGTAGTTGAATCAGATATCTGGCAGAAGTAGCTCCAGAATGGAATGTTAGGCATCTCCATATCCTGATATAACATCGGTACAACACAGATCGGGAAATCTCCCGCAATACCACCGCCAACCTGGAAGAAACCAACACCTTTTCCTTCGCTGTTGTTTACATACCAGTCTGCAAGCCATCCCATGTATTCGATACCGCTTTTCATCGTGCTGGCCTTAAGCTCACCTTTCATCACATAAGATGCAAAGATGTTACCCATGGTTGAATCTTCCCATCCCGGTACAACGATCGGCAAGTTCTTCTCTGCTGCTGCAAGCATCCAGGAGTTTTTCGGATCGATCTCATAGTATTGTTCCAGATCGCCACTCAACAACATTTTGTACATATACTCATGCGGGAAGTAACGCTCACCTGCGGTATCTGCATCTTTCCACAACTTATGGATATGCTTTTGTAATCGACGGAATGCCTCTTCTTCCGGGATACAAGTATCTGTAACGCGGTTGTAGTGGTTCTCCAAAAGATCCCACTCGTCCTGCGGACTTAGATCACGGTAGTTAGGTACTCTTTTATAATGTGAATGGGCGACCAGGTTCATGATATCCTCTTCCAGGTTCGCGCCTGTACAGGAAATGATTGAAACTTTATCCTCGCGGATCATTTCAGCCAATGATATGCCCAACTCTGCGGTACTCATCGCACCTGCAAGGGTGATCATCATTTTACCGCCTTCGTCTAAATGCTGTTCGTAGCCTTTAGCTGCATCAACCAAAGCCGCTGCATTGAAATGAAGGTAGTTACCTTCAATGAATTGTGATATAGGTCCTCTGTTACTCATTTCTATTCTTAAAATTTCTGCAAAAATAGGTAATTTATTCTGCACGAGAACCTTCAGCTATCAAATCATATGAATTCTAATGAATATGACATTCTGTAAGCATGCGATATGCCATACGGATTTACCCTCTATACATGGTTCCGGTCTTAGAGCGTCAACGTGCCCCAACCCTTGCGGTAAGTCCTCCGGATGAACTGATTAGCTTCATCATAGTTGGTCACCTTCATGTTGTCACCGTCCCAGAGCAGGCTTTTATACCGGCCGGAAAATTTAAAGCCCTCCACATTCCCATACACAGGATCCTTCCGCGTGATCTTCTCCTGCAGGTTGAAACTGCGAAGCAAAAGATTGCCGAGCAACACGGTTTCTGTAAGTGGGCCGGCATAGCCGATAAAGGGCGAGTCGACTTCCGCCTTCCCATATCCAGCAATCGAGGCATCCACCCATTGCCACCAGTGCCCATCCATTCCTCCCGATACCCGGGGATACTTCTCAGGCACATGCAGATCTTTGTTCAGGGATAAAGGCAAAAGGCGTGGGTGACTTCCACCCCATCCACAGGAGACCTTCCCTTTGGTGCCGATAAAGAGTGTACAACCTTCAAAGTCGTTTTCTGTTGGCCAGTCGCCCAATGCCTCGTTCATATTCAACCCGGGTTCAAGCTCCTCTATTCTTTCCGGGGTGATGCCGCCATCCATCCAGTACAAGTCCAGCGGCTTGCCACCTTTTTGTTTAAACCTGAATTTGATGGAACTGGACACCGGACCACTCTCCGGGTAGATCCCCTCTTTGAAGATGCCTTTGTACACGGTACTGGCGCTGCCAGATACTTCTGTTGGATAACCCAACTCGAGCAGCTTGAAAGGCGGCCCCATAATGTGACAGCCCATGTCGCCCAGTGCGCCGGTGCCGAATTCCCACCAGCCGCGCCAGTTAAAGGGTACCAGGTTGTCGATATAATTGGTTTCTCGTGCAGTGCCCAGCCAGAGGTCCCATTGAAGTTCTTTTGGTATGGGTGTTTTATTTTGTGGCCAGGAGATCCCTTGCGGCCAGACGGGGCGGTCTGTCCAGCAGTACACCTTTTCTATATCACCGATCAATCCGGCCTCAAACCATTCGCGCATGGTCCGCATCCCATCACAGGAACTACCCTGATCACCCATCTGGGTAACCACCTGATATTTCCCGGCAGCCTCGGTCAGTACCCTGGCCTCATAAATATCGTGTGTTAATGGTTTCTGCAAATACAAATGCTTCTTCAGCTGCATGGCGGCTAATCCCACCGGCGCATGGTTATGATCGGGAATGGCAACTGTCACCGCATCGAAGTGTTTGGATTGCTTATCAAACAGCTCCCGCCAGTCATGATAATATGGTGCTTTGGGGAATTCTTTTATTCGGGGTGCCGCTTGCCTGTCGTCCACATCACATATAAATGCAACCACAGCATTCTTCTTTGGTGCCCTGGCAAAATGATGAATATCATTCTCCCCTTCCCCACCGCAGCCGATCGCGGCGATGTACAGCTTATCGCTTGGTGGCACAAAGCCCTGCCCCCCCAGCACAAACCTGGGCACGATGGAAAAGGCCGTTGCAGCCAGGGCCACGTTCTTAATAAAGGTACCCCGATTCATCGATCCCAGGGCGGAATCCGGATCTTGCGTTTCCATGGGTCAGACTTAAAGTGTTTTCACCGAAACTTCCTTGAAGAATACCACATCATCGTCCCCGTGATTCTGCAAACCGATGTACCCGGCGTTCGGACGAATCCCCGGATAAGGCTCAAAGTCGAACTTACGCTTAGCCACAGGCTGGCCTTCTTTATAGTCGGTCACCTTGACCCCATTTACATAGACCAGCGTGCGCGGCCCTTGCAGGGTGATCTCCATGGTGTTCCACTCTGGCCCAGGCTTACCCGGCTTAGCCAAAGGTTTGGTCAGCGAGTATAAGGTTCCGGTATAATGATAATCATCCTCTTTGGAAGCCTCAGGATGGTTGTCGATCTGCACCTCATAGCCGTAAAACACCGGCATCCATTCTTCCCGGGGTTCAATCGGGATGCGGATGAAGACACCGGCATTACTGTTCTCCTTTTCCATGCGGTACACCACGCGGATGGTACAGTTGCCGAACTTCTTCCCTTCATAATACAGCAACCCCATCCCGCCATGCCCACGGATCTGCCCGTTTTCTACAGACATGCTGCCTTTACCGACGTGGCGCCAGCCGCTCAGGTCGGTACCATTGAACAGCTTCTTCCATCCACCCTGCGTGGCAGAAGAGTTTTTAGGTGGTACGCCAGATTTGGAAGAAATAGGTTTGGCCGCGGATGAAGCTTGTGAGAAAGCAGTTACGCTGCCCAGGACAAATAGAAAAGCGACAGCCCCGGTGGTGATCTTAAAGAAGTGGCTTTTGTTGTTCATGGTGGTCATATTTGGTTAGAAAATGAATGGAGAACAAAAACAGAAAGCCCCTGATATGCTGCAGCTTAGTTCAGCAGTACAAGGCGCAATGATAAATATGGAATAAAAATCTTGTTTAAAAAAATGGGATTAAAAATAATGGCCAGCCGACAACTTCCGTAATAGAGAACAAAGCCATTTGAGCATAGCCGATTCAGATCCGGAGCAAGCACGGCGCAGGCTAGCCCTTGACAAGGCAAATCGCCGTGTTTGAGCCCTGTTTAGGCCCTGTTTGAGCCTTGTATGGACCCTGTTTGACCACAAGCTGTAAGGAGCCTGGCTACAACAGAACTAATACCTGATTTTAAAGTGTTCTTTAGCCTGTCCTTTCTTAAAGAACACGAGTCCGATCCAGAACAGATCGATGGTAACAGTAACCTGCGGATGTTGTTTAATTTGCGCCCAGGCTTCTTTCATGCCTTCACTCCAGTAGATATCATCGAAGATTAGCAGGGAGTTCTCATGAACCTTGGGCAGGCACCAGTTGAAGTAGTTTAGGGTAGCATCTTTTCTATGGTTTCCATCAATGTAGACGAAGTCGAGTTTTGCCTTTGTCCCGATCAGATTTGGCAGCAAGGCATCAAAGTTGCCGACCTGAAGCTCGATGTTTTTGATTCCAAGATCCTTAAAATTTTGAGCCGCAACTGCAGCAGTTTGCGGGCAGCCCTCAATGGTAACCACTTCGGCATCCGGTGCAGCCTGAGCCAGGTAAGCGCTGGTTAAGCCCAGACAGGTGCCCAGCTCGATGACAGATTTTGGATCGTTGTTTTTGGCCAGCCTGTAGATCAGCTGGGCCAATCGCGGACTTTTCAGTGCGTTCTTGGCAATTTGCCTGACCAATTTTGTCCGGTTTTTGTTCAGATGTGATCCGGCACCCAGATCCGTGACTTCAATGCTTCTATCGTCATGCAGAAGTTTTTTTCGCTGATCCTCAATGATTTTGTAATCCCTTTTATCGCTAAAGTCGTAAATTACCTCATCCACCAACTTATAGACAAATGGAGAATGTGTTCCATGTCTGGTTTTAGAAGTAAACCGGTGCTTTAAATAATCATAAATAAAAGTGAGTACCATAGCCGCAAAAGTAGGCAAACAAATGAAATAGCACACAAATGAATCATAGTACCGAAATCAATGCATTGGTTAAGCTTCTTGATGATCCGGATCCGGAGGTATTTGAACATGTAGAAAAACGTTTACTGGAGTATGGAAATGAGGTGATCGATTTCCTGGAGAATGTTTGGGAGAATTCCCTGGACACCCTTCTACAGGAAAGAATAGAAAACGTGGTGCACCAGATCCAGTTCAACATCGTAAAGGAAGACCTCACACTCTGGTACCAGAGTGGTGCCTTTGACCTGCTGAAAGGCGCAATGGTGATCAACCGTTATCAATATCCGGACTTAGACGAGCAAAAGTTGATCAACCAGCTGGAAGATATCAAGCGCGAGATCTGGCTGAACCTGCAATATGAGATGAGCTCGATTGAAAAGATCAAGCTGATCAACCATGTATTTTACAATGTATATGGCTTCCGTGGCAACACCAAAAACCATATGGATCCGCAGAACTCCTACCTGAGCCAGGTGATGGAAAGCAAAAAAGGGAATCAGATCTCCCTGGCCATATTATATGCAACGCTGGCACAAAAGCTGGACATACCGGTTTATGGGGTTAACCTGCCGCAGCATTTTATTCTGGGTTATATTGATGAAAGCAAGCGCAACGAACACGAGTTCGGCGTATTGTTTTACATCAATGCGTTTAATAAAGGGGCGATTTTTGGGAAGCATGACGTGGACCAGTTCCTACGCCAGTTGAGTCTGGAGCCTATGCCGGGCTTTTATGCGCCATGCAGCAACGTGGAGATCATCAGAAGGATTCTTCGCAATCTGATGACCGCCTACGAGAACTTGGGTATGAGCGAAAAGGTGGAGGAGCTGAAAGAGCTTCAGGCCATCATCACCGACCCCGATATTACTGTATAATCTTATTTGTTGTTAACCAACTCTTCAAGAGATCAAACCACGGACTATCCGTGGTTTTGTTGTTTAAGCCGAAACCATGGCCGCCCGACTGGTATAAATGGGTTTCTACAGGCACTTTGTTTTTAACCAGGGCCTGATCAAACAGGATGCTGTTCTCCACCGGAACCACGTCGTCATCATTGGCATGAACCAGGAAAGTTGGGGGTGTTTTGGCATTGACCGCTTTATCGTTTGAGAAATAGGTCTTTTGTGCATCGGTTCCACCAACACCCAGCAGGTTCTGTGCTGAGCCAACATGCGGGGATTGCAGGAATGAAATAACCGGATAGATCAGGATCGAGAAATCCGGACGTAAACTCAGGTTTTCTTTGTTCGGGATCTTCACATCACCATAGTGTACTGTTAGGCTGGAGGCCAGGTGTCCGCCGGCAGAAAAGCCCATAATTCCTATTTTGGAAGGATTGATGCCATACTTGCTCGCATCACGTCTGACCAGGTACATGGCTTGTTGGACATCCTGAAGCGGCCCGAAGGATTTATCCGCCATGATCAGATCGCTTGGCAACCTGTATTTCAATACAAAGGCAGCCACACCAATCTCGTTAAACTTCTTCGCTACATCAAAACCTTCATGTCCGATGGCCAGCATGGCGTATCCGCCACCCGGGCAGATGATCACCGCGGCACCGGTTGCTTTTTCCTTTGCTGGCAAAAACACGGTAAGCGTTGGATCGGTCACTTTACTGGTCGCGCGGACCATGCCATTTTCCTGAACAGGAAGTTCCTTGTAATCAGCCGGAGCAGGCTTCGCACCCGGAATTGCACCAGGGTAGAGTTTCACGACAGTTTGTGCCATAGCCATATTGCTTACAAACACGGATAATAGGAGAAGTTTAACGCTTGTTTTCATTTAAAATTCCATTAAATATGCTTTCAAGAAATCATTCAAATCACCATCCAGTACCGCTTGTGCATTGGAAGTTTCGAAGTTGGTACGCAAATCTTTAACCAGTTTATAGGGATGCAGCACATAGTTGCGGATCTGGGATCCCCATTCAATTTTCATTTTGGAACCTTCGATCGCCGCAGTGGCTTCCATACGCTTACGCATTTCGGCTTCGTACAATTGCGACTTCAGTAAACGCATGGCATTTTCCTTATTCTGCAATTGCGAGCGGGATTCCTGGTTTTTGATCACAATACCCGAAGGTTTGTGGTACAATCGAACAGCAGTTTCCACTTTGTTTACATTCTGCCCTCCTGCACCGCCAGACCGGAAGGTTTCAAACTCGATGTCTGCCGGGTTAACCTCGATCTCAATGGTATCATCCACCAAGGGGTAGACATATACCGAAGCAAAAGACGTATGCCGGCGCGCGTTGGAGTCGAATGGAGAGATCCGCACCAAGCGGTGAACCCCATTTTCACCTTTCAGGTAGCCATAAGAAAACTCACCGGTAAACTGTAGGGTAACCGACTTAATGCCGGCAACCTCACCTTCCTGCGAATCCTGTTCGGTAACCTTGTAGCCATTCTTTTCGCCCCACATGATGTACATGCGCATGAGCATAGCGGCCCAGTCGCAACTTTCCGTACCACCCGCACCCGCCGTAATTTGCATCACGGCCTGCAGCTGGTCTTCCTTGCTGCTCAGCATGTTTTTTAGTTCCAGGTCTTCGATGGCGTTCAGGCACATCGTATATTGTTCCTGCATCTCTTCCTCTGTCGCGTCGCCGCTCTGCAGGAAATCGAACATCACCTCGGTATCTTCCAGCTTACCTTGCACATCCTGCCAGGCGTCTGTCCACACTTTCTTGGAATTGATCCCTGCCAGGTGTTTCTCCGCCTTCTTCGGGTCATCCCAGAAAGTTGGTTGCAGCGTCATTTGCTGCTCTACATATATATCTTCTAAACGTGTTTCGACGTCAAAGATGCCTCCTCAGGGACGCTACTCTGTCCCTTAAATCCTGTATTTGTTCTTTAGTCATGCTAGCAAAGTTAAAATAATTATCAAAGGACACGGTATGCTAATTGAAGCCATGTGCGTATCAGGCGTAATTCGGTTGTGATTATACGCAAAACACTTTTATCTGTGGAGATGGTAAAAAAACAAGGTAAATAAGCGTTAAATTAGCCATTATAAATTTACGATTATGCTACCAACAATTAACTTCACGGAAACTAAAGCCTATACATACCTGGCTGATCACTTTATTGACATCAGCGACAAAAGTCTTAAGGACCTTTTCGAGGCCGATAAAGATCGTTTTGAGAAATTCTCCATCCTTTTCGGAGACATTTTGCTGGACTATTCCAAGAACCGCGTGGATGATACAACCATGGCCCTGCTGTTCCAACTGGCCAGGGAATGTAAACTGGATGAGGCGATCAAAGCCATGTTCAGCGGCGAGGTGATCAACCAGACGGAAGGCCGCCCGGTATTACACATCGCCTTGCGGAACCAGAGCAACCAGGCCATTGAAGTGGCTGGAAAAAACGTTATGGACGACGTAAACCGGGTTTTGGATAAAATGAAGACCTTCTCGGAGCAGATCATCTCGGGGAACTGGAAAGGTTATACCGGAAAAGCGATCACCGACGTGGTGAATATCGGTATCGGTGGTTCAGACCTGGGCCCGGTGATGGTTACCGAAGCTTTGAAAGCCTATAAAAATCATTTAACCATGCACTTTGTGTCGAATATCGACGGCACGCATATCGTGGAGACCTTGAAAACGGTAGATCCGGAAACAACCTTGTTCCTGGTGGCCTCCAAGACCTTCACCACACAAGAAACAATGACCAACGCGCATAGCGCAAGGGAGTGGTTCCTGCAATCTGGCGCTGCTGAAGGTGATATTGCGAAGCATTTTGCGGCTTTGTCGACCAACGCCAAAGATGTTGCGGCATTTGGTATTGATACGGCGAATATGTTTGAATTCTGGGATTGGGTTGGTGGCCGTTACTCGCTATGGAGCGCCATCGGTTTGCCGATCGCCCTTAGCGTTGGATTTGATAACTTCAAGGAACTGCTTGCCGGTGCACACGCTACGGATGAGCACTTCAAGAATTCAGAATTTGAAAGCAATGTACCCGTGATCATGGCCTTACTGGGCGTTTGGTACATCAACTTCTTTGACGCCGAAACACAGGCTATCCTGCCGTACGACCAGTATATGCATCGCTTTGCGGCTTATTTCCAACAAGGGGATATGGAAAGTAATGGTAAACATGTGGACCGCAACGGCAAAGACGTGACTTACGAAACCGGTCCGGTGATCTGGGGTGAACCTGGAACAAACGGGCAACATGCCTTTTACCAGCTGATCCACCAGGGAACCCGCCTGATCCCATGCGACTTTATCGCGCCAGCACAAAGCCTGAACCCGCTTGGTGAGCACCACCCGATCCTGTTGTCGAATTTCTTTGCACAAACCGAGGCATTGATGAACGGGAAAACACAGGAGCAGATTGTAGAAGAGCTGACTAAGGATGGAAAGAGCCAGGAGGAAATTGAAAAACTGGCGCCGTTTAAGGTGTTTGAAGGCAACAGGCCGACCAACTCTTTTTTATTGAAGAAAGTAACGCCATTTAGCCTGGGTAGTTTAATTGCCATGTACGAGCACAAGATCTTTGTACAGGGAATTATCTGGAACATCTTCAGCTTTGATCAGTGGGGCGTGGAATTGGGTAAGCAATTGGCAAAAAGCATCCTTCCGCAGCTGAAAGGCGATGAACAAGTAAGCAATCACGACGCCTCTACCAACGGTTTGATCAACCAATACAAAGCCTGGAGAGCATAATTCGAATACAATTAGAAACTATAAAAATTAAGATGAAACACAGACTGCTCTTAACAATGGCCGTTTCCGGTCTTTGCCTCACTGCGTCCGCGCAGCAGGTGAAGTTTACGGAATACGACCTGGACAATGGACTACACGTTATTTTACACCAGGATAAGACCGCTCCGGTGGTTGCTGTATCGGTGATGTACCACGTTGGCTCTAAGGATGAGGTTAACAACCGGACCGGATTTGCGCACTTTTTTGAACACCTGCTTTTCGAAGGCAGTGACAATATGAAACGCGGCGATTTTATGAAGATCGTGAGCAGCAATGGCGGGCAGAACAATGCAACCACCAGCTTCGACCGGACATTCTATTACGAAAGCTTCCCATCAAACCAGCTGGAGCTGGGCTTATGGTTGGAAAGTGAGCGCATGCTTCACCCGAAGATCGACGAGGCAGGCGTAAAGACCCAGAATGAAGTGGTCAAAGAGGAAAAAAGAATGCGCGTAGACAATGCGCCGTATGGTCATATGGTGGAGAATATCTTCCGCCCCTTGTTTAAGGGCACACCTTACGAATGGCAACCGATAGGCTCTATGGAGCACCTGGATGCGGCAAAGCTGCCTGAATTCCTGGCTTTCTTTAAGAAGTACTACGCGCCGAATAATGCCGTGCTGACCATTGCCGGCGATATCGATGTAGAGAAGACCCGCGGGATGGTGAAGAAGTATTTTGATGAGGTACCTAAAGGGGATCCGGTTGTGAAAAGACCGTATACCATTACCCCGATCACCAAGGAGATCATTGATACCGCTTATGACGCAAACATCCAGATACCGGCCATTTTAACGGCCTACCAGGTTCCGGGCATGAAAAGCCGGGAGAGCAAGGTGCTGCAAATGATCAGCTCTGTACTTTCTGGCGGCGGCAGTTCCCGATTGAACAAGAAACTGGTTGATGAGAAAAAGACGGCCTTACAGGTAGCGGCGATCAACTTTACGCAAGAGGACCTGGGGGCATACATCACCTACAGCATGCCGAACAACAATACGCCTTTGAATGATATCCTGAAAGATATCGATGCGGAGGTACAGGACCTGCAGACCAACCTGATCTCTGACAATGAGTTCAGAAAGGTACAGAACCAGTTTGAAAACGACTATGTAAGTGCAAACAGCAGGATGCTGGGCGTGGCAGAGAACCTGGCTAACGGCTATACTTTCCACAACAAGAACACCAACGACATCAATGAAGAACTGGACGTGATCAAATCCATCACGAAGGAAGAGATCCGGGATGTGGCCAAGAAGTATTTAAACAAGAATCAGCGTTTGGTTCTGTATTACTTACCTAAGAAATAGCAGGAATTTTAAAAGACAAACATGAAGAAGATTTATATACTTGCCTTAACAACCCTCTTCGCTCAGGCTGTTGTGGCGCAAAAATTAGACAGAAGTCAGAAACCAAAACCAGGGCCGGCACCAACGATCACATTCGCGGATCCGGTTACCTATAAACTGCCAAACGG
>Ga0157371_10003941_pt1 | contig 13183 bp, 12 predicted proteins | sample C45metaG_FD_113462 | JGI IMG/M metagenome (GOLD analysis project Ga0157371, IMG submission 113462) | Corn rhizosphere microbial communities from Kellogg Biological Station, Michigan, USA - C4-5 metaG | ecosystem: Host-associated > Plants > Roots > Rhizosphere > Soil | place: USA: Michigan... | reverse complement strand
CGTAAATATGCATTGTATAACTCTGTTAATTATTCAGATCTTACATTAGAGACATTCGAACACCTGACCTCTGTACCGCCAACGAGTCTAACGTACTTGGACATCGACTATGTTATACTCAGTCCGACAAAAATAGAACTACTACAAAAAATGCCAAATCTTACGTCGATTACACCATATGCTATTTTTACCGACACGTTTGATTTCATGAAAGCATTTCCGCGATGTACAGCATTCACGGCGTATGCACCAGAAATGCATACGAACGATTTTTGCGATGGTATCATAGCATTACCGCAACTTACCAGTCTTGAAATCACACGCATCGAACTTACATCATTGGAGCTAAAGCGCATTCTGGCGCACCTGCCGCATTTACAAACATTAAAACTACTACACTGTGACGCACTCGACACACTCGATGTGTTTCCACCACACTCCAAAATACACTCGTTCATCGTTGAAAAATGCGAACTTGCGTACGGATCACTTGCATCACTGGTATCATTGCCGCAACTCACTTCACTGCGCGCGAGCAAACTATGGAAGTCTTCTCCATACGAAGTGCACAGCGCCCGGCGTCTACCACCCGCACTGTTGTCAAAACTCACATACTGCGAACTTGACTAAAAGGGGGAGGGGGGAGGGGGGCTTCGCCCCACTAACCTCCACCCAAATCCCATTTAATTGACTTTGTCTTATTTACATCGTTCAATAAAAAAAACCATTTTCAAAAAAATAAAAAAAGAGTTTAGACACAAAAAAATTGATTTTTTGAGTGAGCGATTTGTCAAAGCACGCGGCCCAAAACACTTGTGCGAAATGGATAGCACAGCCAGCGTTGGCGCTTGCGCCAACAATTGCGCCAGCGTTGGCGCTTGCGCCAACAATTGCGCCAGCGTTGGCGCTTGCGCCAACAATTGCGCCAGCGTTGGCGCTTGCGCCAACAACAACGACGCCTTCGTCGCATGCTTACCGATCGTATTCCGTTTTTTGCCACTACAAGACTTGCTGCACGTCGTCAAGACGTGCAGCACATGGCGAAATGTCGTCGCGACAAAAGTAGCATGTTTGGGTCTTACGATGCCGAAATGTATGCCGCTAAAATCGCTACATGATGCATCCGAATCCATCTTTGCAAAACACATTTGTGTGATTAAGAATATGACAGTCACCATGAAAAAAAGACGACTCCTGCACCGATTCCCCAATCTAACCCAAATGACATGCTGTCACTCGGACGATGAGTATACGACAATTGAAAACTTTTATCTTCCACCGCTGCTGACAGTACTGGACATGCGCATAAAGTTACTGTCATTTGTAACACACTTGAATATAGATAATTTAAATCAAATCATACGCGATATCGTTCACTCTTCACCGCGCCTAACAACATTAAAATTAGGCATAAAACTCGTGTGTTCGGCGCTTGATTGTCATCGTTTGGAAAACGAAATCAATTTTTTGCCGCTGATGCAGTTGCAATGCTTAACCCATTTATCCGTCTCATGTCGAGATACATCAACTGCCATCGTACAACCTCGCATCCAATCACTTTTTTACGTGATTCAACATCTTCGTACTATCCAAACACTCGAATTGTTCACATATAACCCAAACGAGCATTATATGAATGATCTCGAAGTTGACATACTCAAACACCTCACATTGACACCACCGACACACATTACACATCTGAACCTCAATCATACATATTTGGATGATGAAAAAATAGCACTATTACAAAAAATGCCAAATCTCACATCCATTACACCTTATGCGTTTCATACCGAAACATTCGATTTCATGAAAGCGTTTCCGCACTGCACGAAATTTGGAGCGTATGCGCCGGAAATGTCAATAAGTAATTTTTGCACCAATCTAATGACACTCTCGCAATTGACCGACCTGCAAATGATGAGTGAATGCTCGTCTGCCGACCTCAAACGTATTTTGGCGCATCTACCACTCTTGCAAATACTGCACCTACTCTACTGTGATTCGCTCGAGACACTCGATGTCTTTCCAAAAAAATCAAAGATTGGTTCCATCACCATTGAAGAATGCAATCTAAAACACGAAGAATTAGCATCACTCGCGTCACTGCCGCATCTGACACACCTTTATGTTTATGATTTACCGTATTTTATTTCACCGGAATTATACAAAGCACTGTGCGTCCCGTCAACCTTGCTGCCCACGCTCACGCAGTGTGTGATTATTAAGGGGGGCGAAGCCCCCCTTACCCCCTAACCCCCAGAACCCCCCACCAAATCTCCATTTTCATTTTAATAACTTTGTCATTATTCATGTTTACATTGTTCAATAGAAAACCATTTTTTAAAAAAAAATAAAAAATTTAGTTTATATACAAAAAAAATGAATTTTTGAAATAAGCGATTTTTGTCAAGCACAACTAAAAACGCCTTTGCAAAATGGATCATACCAGCGTTGGCGCTTGCGCCAACAATTGCGCCAACAATTGCGCCAACAATTGCGCCAACGGCAACGGCATCAGCACTCTTTGCGTCGACACGCAATTTTGCGTGCTGCAATTTTTGTCGCTGAAAGAATTGGCGCGCACACGCGCCACATGCACGCGTTTCAAAAACATACTGGATCGTTCAACACATGCAAATATGTTTCACTACACGTACAATGGTGAGTTTGTCGGATTGGCATTGGTTCCACTATGGATTCGTCCGCTCATCACGACCATTGCATCGCGTCATTCAGGCATAATGCATGAACACGATGCTATCTGGGGCGTCAACCTCGAACAAACTCCCCTCGCCACATTCACACGTATAGAGTCGGCGCATTTACATATACACGGCAGCAAAACGTTCAAATACGCGCACATAGTCGATTGCTTTCGTGCATGGGGCAGTCGGTTGAACGACTTGACTGTATTCACCCATGGTGAAACCGTAGAGTGCCATCAAAACAGCATTCAACAAATGATCAATAGCGTTGCTTTTCTACAAAAAATACAACGTATTGAAATGCTCTCGCAATGGACAACAAACATGCAAGTTTTATGCGACATTGATCTATCGCCATTGGTACATGTGGCTCATTCACTGCACACGTTTTTGTTTTATTTTCGCGACAACTATTCAATTACACCATCGCAACAGCAGGCATTATCGCAATGTACACAACTCACGGATTTTGGCAGCGGTAAATTATCGACTGTCATCGACTGGCTCGCGGCATTGCCTAGCTTAACCCGCCTTCGCATGTGCAACACATTTATCAGTTCAAATCTTTTTTCACAACTCACACGCTATCCGCGTCTTATTACATTATGGCCATATGGATGGTCTCGCGTTCCCGACAATCAATGGCATCAATTGACGTGTTTTACAAATCTTGAGCGTTTGCGTTTGCACATCATCGATCCTCGAAGCAATCATTTGGATGTAATCGTGCCACACCTTATAAAACTACAAAAGCTCAAACTATTAATGATTGGCGGCAATGAACTAGTGTGTTCCAACGAACAACTACTTCAAATCGTTCGTCATTTGCCACAATTGACTGAACTGATGCTTTCTGAAGTCACAGTCATTGAAGTGCATGCATTTAATCAGTCCAAACTTGAGCAGCTTCATTTCTTAGATTGCACAGGCCTTACCGCGACTGCAATTTGCTCGAGTCTGCCTGCAATGCCAACACTGAAAATTTTAAACATTCATCATAAGCACGCAACGCAACACGATTTTTATGCATGCGACACAGATACAAAACGCGCAATGTATCAGAGTTTACGCGAACGCATGCCGTTGCTTGAAGATTGGACGGTTTGACCCACTTTCCAAAAAAATAAATTATTTTGTTTTCAAAAAAAAAAAACCATATTTTGAAAATGTAAAAATGTTTTTGACTTGTGATGATAAAACTGATTAAAACTAGTTTCCTACCCCGCTCGCGACCTCGATGTCGACACTTGAAAATAAAGGGGGGTCTAAGGGGGGCGCAGCCCCCCTTCTTGCCACGGATGCATTGGGCGTTGTGTTTTCATTTGTGCCGCTGGCCGATATGCCAACGATGATGCGCGTGTGTCGACATTGGCGACACACGGCCGGCAAGGGAAAAACGCGTCACATGGAAATACGTATGCATTACGCTCGATTGGAGCGACTGTGTGATAGTTTGGCATCACCGCTGCGGCGGCATATCGCCACGCTAGATGTGGATGCGTATTTTCAATTCGAAGATGGCATCATGCACAAGATGCGTGCGCTTCCGAATTTGACTGCTGTAACACTCCGCGTGCATGACATCGACGCGTGGATACTGAATGTGCCGTACGTCACATCTCTCGTGTTACCAAGTGTTATTTTAACCGATCATCATCTCGAACTATTTCGACAAATGCCTGCGCTGATCCACCTGCGAACAAAGAGTAAGTACCATTGGCCGGCGTCTCAATTACATGCGTTATGCCGTACGCCTTGCACACTTCAGTTGCAAGAAATTCACCTTGACAATACGATTTTGGACCGTAAAAAAATGGAAATTTTAACACAGATGCCGTCGCTGACTGCACTGGAACCGAATGAAATCCATCGCGATGCATTGCCATTACTGTCACACTTTCCCCAATTGCAACGTCTTCGACTTGGACTGTATCGATCAACATGCGAGCCCTTGATTCATGATAATTTCGAATCGTATTTCGCAACATGTGCGTCATTAACGCATCTCGCCTTAGTAGTGGCTTCATTTAATACACTACAATTTCTACGTTTACAACCAACGCTGATACCGCGCATTATACACGCCGTACCGCAACTGCGTTCTCTGTGTCTAGAGTCGTGCGAGATTATGTCGCTCCAATTTCTTCAGCATGCTGCGCCAAAACTCGAATCGCTTGTTTTGCGCCATTGCACTTCGTTGCGAGCCATCGATGTGATGCATTTGGAACAAATTGTGCCATGTCTCACATCGCTGCACGTCGATCGGTGTAAATCTGTTTATTTTGATGCACAATGCTTACTTGCTCTGCAGACACCGAGCCTATTTATGCCAAAGTTGAAAAAAATCTACTATGCAACGTACACGCCACAATACTATGTGGTTGAAAAATGGCTACGACGTTGATCAAATTGTAAAAAAAAAAAAAAATCGAATTCAAACCATTTTTTTCATTCAAATTCACGAATTTTTAACTCTTTTTTATTTTTTTATTGCTTCACAAACAATCTCAACACATTTTTTTTCGGTGTATCGTGAGCATGGAACAAATCGGAAAACATGAGTGTAGGGGGGGTAGGGGGGCACAGCCCCCCTCGCAGCTCCCCTATGACGTATTGGGCATTGTGTTTTCGTTTGTGCCGCTAGCATACATGCCAGTGGTTATGCGCGTATGCCACCATTGGTACCGCGCGGCGAGCAAAGGAAAAGCACGTTTGGAAAACTTACTCATGCACAAAAGTACATTGGATCAGCTGTGCGTCAGCACGTCGCCGCTTCGTCGCCACATTGCATCGCTTCAACTTTTTGGCTTTGATCGATCGAATCGACATCTTGAGCCGTATCATACACAAAGCATGCACATGCTTCCGAATTTAACCAATGTCACATTGCATGCACCGCTCGGCGAATGGATGCAACATGTGCCACATCTTACATCGATTGTGCTTCCGATTGATGAACCAAATGTAGAAACGGCAATCATTCGACATCTATCACAACTAATCACGTTGCGATTGAATCGTGTGTTTTTTTGGAGACGTGAGCAATTAACTGAATTGATTTGCGCACCTTGTTCATTGCAATTACAAGAAATCGACCTGCGTGGCACCGTATTGCTTGAAGACACAATTCGTATTTTAACACATTTTCCTTCGTTAACTACACTGGAGCCACGAGGCATTGTCCCGCGTGCATATCCTTTTTTATCGCATTTTCCTTGTCTGCAACGCATCCGTTTGACCGTATTGTAGTTTAAATTCCTAAAGGATTACGATATCGAATCGTATTTCACACCGTGTACAGCTCCAACGCATCTGACACTCGCATTCGACCATAACACGTTCAATGATCAACTTGTACAACGTGTCCTATGCTCGATTTCAAAGTTGCGGTCGCTGCGCATGGAATCATGTGATGCATTGTCTTTGGATTTTTTGCAACCTATTGCTCGAAAACTCGAATCACTACATCTCACTAAATGCAATCAGTTGCTAGCAACCGATGTGTTGCAGCTGGAACAACTGTCGCCCAACTTGACGACGCTGCACATCAGTATGTGCAATACGATTTATTTCAATGTGAATCAATTGCACATCTTGAAACGACCCAGTCTATTCATGCCAAAACTACAAACGTTGTACTATGAAACGCGTCTAATCAACGGCGAAGAGCGCAAATGCTGGCTGCGTGCAGAAAAAACTTTGAATGAATAAAAACATTTTATTTTGTTTAGCTTTTTTTGTGTGGGTGTGTCTATAGTGCAATTTACAAGACAAAAGTCAACATTCTTTTTTTTATTTTTTATTTTTATTTTTCAATCTGCATATGATGGAAGTGGTTGACTACCATGCAACCGGCGGCGGTTGCAATGTTTACGTGTGCATACACAGCACACGATGCAAAAAAACGCGCATGCGAAACATAGCACAATAACAAGTACTAATTGTTTCGTTGACATCTTACTATCTGCGTCGGCAGTATCACTGCCAAGGTATCCGGTGGAGGCGCCGGAACTTCCGGCGGAGCCGGAGCTTCCAGCTCCGGCGGAGGAGCCGGAGTTTCCAGCTCCAGCGGAGGAGCTTCCGGCGGAGCCGGAGCTTCCAGCTCCACCATCTCTATCGTTACCGGTGGAGCTGGAAGCTCCACTTCCAGCTCCACTTGGGCACATTGGCGACTCGCATGCGATCGATTGATGCAATGGAGGACATGTTTCATCGCCCGTGGGCGCTACAATAACCATTCCAATCTGGTCACGTTGTCCGTTGTTGCAACACTCAGACGCATTGCGCCATTGGACTTCGCATGTTTGACAAGGTGTGTCATTGCATGCAATCGTTTGATTCAACACTACCGAACACGGTTTCCCAAATTCATTGCCCAATTGTGAAATCGAACGTGTCTGTATCATCGTACCTCCTCCACACACACGACTACAATTTCCAATCGATGTCCAGCCAGACATGACACAATCCATATGCGGTGTCCATGTGACAGTCGATGGACCTTGATATGCCGAAAAATCAAGTGTATATCGATTTTCGGTTAACAGACGTAGCTGGTCGTTGGGTGTGACCGGCTTTGAATTGATACCGCTTATAAAAGACGTTAGTTCCATACTTGCAGTAGGATTTTAAAATAACATTGTTCCAAGCACGCGCGTTGCAGCCTCAAAACGCGACGACGCGGCTAAATGTTCAATGAACCAACGTACACGATGACCAGTCATGGGTCCAGTTGCAACGATGGATGCTCCAGATCCCATGTTTATGCTTTTCAATCGAAAGACAAATGTATTTGAACTATGTTCACCGTTGAGGTAAATCGTCCAACCAGCTGGGACAGTCAGACTATCCGAGCAATACACACCTGGTTCCAGTATGGTTCCATTTGTAAGAATCGGTAATACATTCGTACACGGATGATAGCAACCCATGTTTATTTTGGTTTGCTGGACGTTCATGATACATTGAGTCGATATAGAAGAAATATATGCTCCTACAGGAGTCACGTATCCTACACCGTAAGATATGGAACCATACACACGACTGTTGTTGGTTGCATGTATCACCGCGGTATTGACTGATCCCATTTGCAAACTTGCCGCAGAAATGGCTGCATATGCTGTATCACATCCAGGTAGTGGAGCTAACATGAACCCAGCTGCACATTTACCCAAACACGCGTTCCATGTACATGCGCCTCCCGTTGTTGCATCGGTCGTATTTGCACACGTTGCGGATGTGAAACGTAAATCACAATCGAGCACCTGCCCGTTGGCGAATGATGCAAATGCAAAAAATAAAAAAAGCAAACAATACATGCGATTCTGCATTTTTTTTTCCGATTCGTGATCGTATAGCCGCGCGCCTTATTAAAACAAAAATAAGGAAGAAAAAAAACGTTGAATAAAAAACATTTTAGTGCTTTATTTTGAAAAATAAGCCATTTTTTTAATTTTTCAAAAATTATCATATTGGTGCTTAAAATTTTTTACTACACTTTAGTATCGACTCGTTCAATTTTTTAAGCTCTCATCATGGATGATGAAGATGAGTCGGACATACCGATCGTCGTACAAAGTATGAACAAAATGAAGAAAAAACGACCAATTGCTGATTCACCAGTCCCATCTTCCATTACTTCAGTGGAACGAGTAAATGTTGATTTTAAAAAAATCCAGGTAATACAGATGGGTGCTGGTAGTGCTGTTAAAGAGCCGTGGCTCGATGTACTCGATGAAGTCGTTGTCCGCATGAGTCGCATCACCATGCTCGCGTCGCGTTTTCTCATATTCTATATCGCGCGTATGTTTTCAACTGACGCAACTATTTTTAAGCCTCCGATACCAACGATCTCAATTTTCCAAAAAGAGTTTTTTGAACATCTTTTCAAAGTCGTAACGTTTGATACCACAATTGATTTCGAGCCTACACTTTATTTTGTACGTTGCTTGTGGCTGCACGCACTTCTTCTCAAACATGACGCCGTGGATTTGGAACCAATGGATGAAACACAGTTATGGGATGAGATTCAAACTTACATGGTCAACAAAACATATGTCAAAACGAGAAACAAACATATGCGAGATGAAGAAAAAAAAGAAATTAGGGATGGTCGACCGAAAAAAAAAATTAAGTTAGACAATGGCGTTGCAGCGGATGTGGAAACAATACATGCTACACTTGCGATGAGCATCGTGAATCATCCAGCTTTAGCCAATTTATTACCCTCGTGCTCGCAAATAAATCAATCTATGCAATATGCATCCGTTGCTTATCACACTGCGTTTGTTCAGTATCAATCAACGGGGCTGCGAGCGCATATTGGCTGGTTTTTATATGCGAAATACCAACTTTCCAAAAAGAAAGTTCGCCAATGGCTTGAAACGCATTTTCCGACTGATTTGATTAAGCACGATGATGAACAAGAAAACGAATCAGAAATTGCACTTGATGCGAACATGGAAAAAGATTTAAATGCAGAAATAGAAAACTATATTACACAATCGATTGCACTCGTAAATAAAGATAGGCGAACAATTTTCAACGAAATCGAATCAAAAAAACAATTAGATCGACTGACCGCCTGTTTATTGCTAACGAAGCAAAATGACCGGATGCTACAAGTTGTTCGCTTACATCATTCAATTCTTCAAGAACTCGAGTGCATGAACGTAGCATTTGTGCAAGATTCGATAGTCCATTCAATGGTAGCAACATCTGACATCCAAAAGCGTTCATCGACACCGGACGACGTTAAACAATTCGCTTTGGCTCCGTTAAGCAAATGGCATCGCCGTTTTGTACGTTTTGATATCACGGCACTGAATCGATTACGCGGACATCCGATTCATCTCAAAACCGACGACCGAGAGAAAAAAAAGAAAAAAAATGCGATTCTATCTACGACAAGTGAAATATTCAATAAAAATAAAATTCGCTTTACCGCAAAAGAAAAACGCGGCATTATACTTGCGCCAACTTTCACAACAGACGGTATTCAATTACATCTAGCATGGCAAACGATTGTTACATTGTCTTGTAAAGTGGATCCGAAAAAAAAAGCGATCCGTGAAACAAAAGAGAAGAAAAAAATGGAAACAAAAAATTTATCTTTAAACGGACAAATTGATAAACGAACACTTAAAAAAGTGACTCCGACACTTTCTGGTTCAGACGGACCTCGTTTTTGGAAAAAGACGACTCGATTGGAAGAGCATGACTATGGTATTTTTCAATCGGCTTCTCTTCTTGCTAGTCGTAGTCATGCGCAAGAACAAGGACGTCCTTTCAGTTTTTCGGATCTTCCATTTAAACATATCGTGGCCGTTGACCCGGGACACATCAATATCATTTCAACCGCGAAATGGGATTTTAAGAAACACGATTGGGTGAAAGGGCGCAATCTAACGAAATGTGAATATTACCGTGAGCTTGGTCAACAACATAATCGACGTCGTACCGAAACACGCATGAAACGAGAGGCGCTTGGAAAACGTGTTGCGCAACATATGGATCATTTATCGAAACATTCGCCCAAAACGAGCTCTCCGGATGCTTGTTTGCAACATCTGCTATATGCAAGCGGTGCATGTTGGGACGATATGTTTGCTTTTCATGGTAGCCGTAATGCAGCACGCAACCGCTTTCGCTCAGACCAAAAACGTCAGCGTTTGGTTTCCAATCTTATCGAACACCTAGCCCCAGAACATTTGAAATCCGACAGTATAATTGTATTAGGTAGTGCAACTTTTGCCACTTCAATGAAGGGTTCACAATCAACACCGATTGGTCGTCTGATCAAAGAGCTGGCAAAGCGTCGTCGGATTGTATTAGTCGACGAATATTTTACAACACAAATGTGTTCGGGGTGCAACGTGTCTGGCATCGGACCACGTCATTCACGCATGTTTCATAAACATGAAATAACTGCCGTGTCATGCGGTTATGCCTATGGGCTACGATCGAAAAGCACGCTCTGCATTCAAAAACCGAGCATATCGACCAAAATTCATCATGTAAACCATCCAACACGTGCAATGGCATCTTTTAAACGCACATGTGAATCGGCTTCTATGCGTGCAAGACGCATTGATCGCGAGACACAGCGAGCCATTCTCTTCCCTCCTGATCCAGGCAAGCCCGCTCGACGCCCATTCGATCCGCTTTCTGCACCCCTCCATGGCCTCAAGCAATGCACGCATTGCAGACGGTTTTGGAATCGTGATTTGAATGCGGCTCGAAACATCGGATGGGTGTTTTTTGGTCTGTGGTTCGAAGGTGTGAGACCTGTACATCTTCGACGCCATTCCAAGCGAGTTTCCGATCACAATGTTCACCTTCAACAGTTACGCGAAGCGCCACCTATTTTTTGATCGCTCTTCTCTAGTTGTTTAAACAACTTTAAGGTTATTAATAACCCTAATGCAAACGCAAAAAATAAAAAAAGCAAACAATACATGCAATTTTGCATTTTTTTTTCGATTCGATTCGTGATCGTGCAGTCGCGCGCCTTGTAAACAAAGAAAAACGGGGCTGCCGCCCCGGACCCCGCTGCGAAACCCACAAAATGTTGAAATAAAAAAATATTTATAAAACCGTTTTTTTTTACATAAACATACCATTTTTATCTTTATTTGTTTTAGAAGAAACATTTATATATTTATATAATTCTTTTTAACAAATTTCATTTGTTTTTCGTTTCCAAAGAAATTCAATCGCTATGTCGACAGCTAAGCCGCATGGGGGGTTAGGGGGGCGCAGCCCCCCTTATGACGTCTTGGGTGTTGTGTTTTCGTTTTTGCCGCTGGCTGACGTGTCGGCGTCCATGCGCACGTGTCGGCATTGGCACCGTGCAGCCAACAATGAAAAAAAACGGACGGTTAGTCTACAGAAAATGACGCCTGCACGAGTGCATCGATTGTGCACCAGCAGGTCGACGTTGCGTCGTCATGTGGCAGCACTCGAACTAGTTGGATTTCATACATACAATGTACATCTCTTACACAAACTTCGCAACTTGGTCGAGCTGACATCCGTCACGCTGCATACAGACACGATTGGCGAATGGATATTATATGTACCGCATGTAACGACGCTTATTACAACGCAGCGAATGTTTATAAATCACACCAACGAAATCATTCGACAATTGCCTGCCCTCACGGACATACAAACACGCGATATGCGTATCTATTATGAAACGGCAAAAAAAGTTTGGATGGCCGAATCGCATAACAGATGATTATGATGACAGCTTTGCTGTCATCGATGGTGACAGCTTCGCTACATTGCAGAGGCTCGAATTCTCTCGGGTTCAAAACTTTTTTGTTCTTTTATTAGCTATTTTCAAACTCAATACACACATTCATTAAATTCTTTTTTTCTTTTTTTTGAAAAGTTGGACGGCCCACTAAGCAGCAGACGCAATTACATGTGTTGAAAGTTGTTGTTTTTCTAAATAAAAAAAAAAACTCTATTGTGCGCAATGTCTGCCAGCATAGAGTTTGTGATGCAAAGGCAAACACAGCAAGTGGTGCCGGTTAACGAAGTCCCCATCTCTATTTTCAAATGGAACGACGATGATTGGCAATTTTTATTACCGTATGAGCGCGAAGGGTATCGTGAGCCCATGGATACATGCGGAGCATGTCGCAGTATCTGCAGTTGGCATAATGAAACATGCAACATTTGGTCACACTTGATAACCATTGTCGTTTTAATTGTACTGGCCATTGCCTATATGCCAAGCGACACAACATCTACGTATATATACCGCTATTGGTTTTTCATGGTAGGATGTATCATTTGTATGTCGGCTAGCTCACTCTACCACATTTTGCAGAGTCATCAAAACAAAGCATTTGTGCTTTTCATGCAGCGCATCGATCACGTCGGCATTGTTGCTTTTTTTCTATGCTATGCTGTCGGTGTGTGGCTGGACAACCCGGCACCATCAGGCGTCGACACGCGCATCTATGGCTACACAACAATCGCATGCGGATTGATCACTATTCCAGTCGTATTGTATTGCAACCCAGAAACACAACGAGGTCTACGATTGGCGTGTTATACCGCCACGAGCGTGTGTTTTAGTGTGCAAGTCATTCTAGAGCTTGTATGGCGGTCGGAACACGATGCACCAAATGTATGGCGTGAATCAATCATCTATTGGGTCTTTACAGCTCTGCTAATGGCCATTGGCTTTTTTTGCTACACCACCTATTTTCCCGAACGCGGGTGCACGCACATTTTTTATTGCAACCGGACGCGATGCGGCGTTCAATGTTCGGTTCACCAGCAAACAACCAACGGGCACTGCTCGTCGCAACGACTGGACGTATGTGGAAGCAGTCATCAAGTGTGGCATGTATGTGTAAGTTTTGCTATTTTTTTACAATTTGCAAATCTTGTTTTGTTACGGCCTTTGTGAAATTTTTTTTTTTTGCAAAAAATAAAAAAATAAAAAAAAAAATTTT
>Ga0157371_10003933_pt1 | contig 13199 bp, 11 predicted proteins | sample C45metaG_FD_113462 | JGI IMG/M metagenome (GOLD analysis project Ga0157371, IMG submission 113462) | Corn rhizosphere microbial communities from Kellogg Biological Station, Michigan, USA - C4-5 metaG | ecosystem: Host-associated > Plants > Roots > Rhizosphere > Soil | place: USA: Michigan... | reverse complement strand
TTTTTATCCTGCGCCTGAGCAGTCATTAATCCAGCAGCTAAAAAAAACAGTGAACTATATATATATTTAATCGATTTCATAATGCTACTTCTTCTGGTTTAGTTTTTCTAGTTTTTCTTTGGCTGTAGGAATGATATCATCCTTGCCTTCGTAATTATCAATTATACTGAGAAGTGTACTTTTTGCCTGTAAATTGTCTTTTAGTGCCACATAATTATCAGATAAAAGGATAAATGCTTTCGCTACCCAATAATCGTAAGCGGCCATGTTGTTGATCAGATCAAAACAGGTTTTAGATGAAGTCTTGAAATCACCTTTGTTGTATTCTAATAAAGCTAAATTGTATTTTGCTTCGGCAGCAGCAATGGTTTTTGTTTTAGCCACAACATTTTTAAATTCTTTTATGGCTGTGGTCGTATCGCCTTTTAACAAGTAAGCTTTACCAGAATATAAGCTGGAACTATTTTTCTCTTCTTCCGAAGCTTTTTCCGATTCTTTAGTCAGCTGAGCATACTTAAGCATGTCATCAGGCATATTTAAAGCGGTGTAAGCCTTTAATAAATTGTTGATGGCAAAACTATAGTGCGATTTGTAATCGGTTGTAGTTTCTAATCTTTTCAGGTAAACAATCGCTTCGTTGTATTTCTTCTGATTTAAGAAGAGTTGAGAGATGCTCACTAACGAACGTTCGGTATAATCGCTCGTCCAGTCATTTAAGATAAATTCGTAATCAGGAATAGCTTCATCCGGACGGCCCAGTTTCACCAACGACTCTGCCCTGATAAATTTAGCTTCTTTTTCATGGTTCGCCTTAGGAAATTTATCGAAATAAGCATTTACTGCCAGGAATGCACCATTAGCATCTCCTTTTAGATAGGTATTATTGACTGCGGCAAAAACGATATTATCCTGTTCTGAACCAGAGTAATTTCCAAGTGGGGTAGTAGCAGCATAAGTAATAAAACCATTCGCGTCGCCACGGTCTACATAAATATTTTTGATCGATTCCATCGCCTGTTTAGCTTCATCGGCAGTTGGGTAATCGCGGACTACTTTTTTGAACGATTCTAAAGCGGCATCATCCTGATCTTGATTGTACTGAACCAAGCCGATGGTAACCAGGGCTTTAGCTACATAGCTACTGCGTGGGTACTTGGCCACCAGTGCTACAAGATCTGATTTGGATTTATCAAAATCGCCTTTGTTGAAATAGGTATAGGCGGTTTCGAAGCCTGCATCATCAGCATAGTTTGAGTTTGGAAAATTATTTAACAAGCTTTGCATCGTTGCAATTTTCGCATCATACTGCGTTTCCAACCCCTGGATCATTCCTTTTTGGAAAGTGGCATAATCTTCAGAAGTGGTTTTACGGCTAATGATTTTGTTATAATTGACCATTGCATCGCCATAATTCTTATTTACGAAATACGAATCGGCTAAACGAATGGTCGCATCATCAATAGTTTTTTGGTCTTTATCATTACCGGCCAGGAACTTTTCGAAGTAATTAGCCGCTTTGCTGTATTTCTCATCTTCGAAGGCTGCATAAGCCAACGCATAATTCGCAAAATTGTAAACGCCTGTTTTATCCGCATCCGGCATCTTCAAAAATTTCTCGAAAGTGCTAACTGCTTCGCCATACTTACGCAGTTCGTACATCGATTCCGCTTTCCAGTAAGTGTTCAACGCATTGATCTCATTATCTTCCGGGAACTTTTCAGAACGCAAAAACATCGATAATGCATTTGGGAAAGCCCTTTCATTATAAAATTCTAAACCACGGAAATAGGTTACCTTTTGATAAGCTTCTTTGGCTTCAAGGTTTTTATCCGGAATTGGCTCCAGAATATCTACAGCTGCCTGGTAGTTTTTGGTGGTTAATAAAACCTCACCCAATAAAGTTTTCGCCTCGTTTATTTTGCGCGATTTTGGGAAAGTTTTTAAAAAACCTTGTGTAGCCTCTAAAGCTTGCTGGTGGAATTCCAATTCGTAACTTAATTTGGCATAGTTTAACCAGGCTTCTTCCTGTATACCCTTATCAAAACTTAAACGCGAAGCCCTGAAAAAGGCACTCTGTGCTTTCTGCTTGTTGCCCAACTGGATAAATGCTTTACCCAGCGTATGCATACCATTTTGTAGGTAAACATCATCCGTATTCAGTTTTTCTAAAACGGCAACAGACTCTTTGTATTTTTTATTCTGAAACAAAGAATATCCGTATTGGTAAATGAAGAGATTGTTTTTGGTTTCGCTTTTATCTTTTGCATAATATTCGGCGAAATACTTTTCAGCATTTTTAAATTCTGATTTTGCAAAGTATGATGCCGCAACTAAACTTAACATTTCTGGTTCAAACTGCTGTTTGGTTTTTTGAATGGCTGCCAAAGCATAGCTGATTACATCATCGTAACGCTCATCAAGGTAATACATCGAAGTGATGTAGTAGGGATAACTCGCCTCATAAGTAGGGGAACCCTTTAACTTTTCGAAGTTGGCCAGTGCCGTTTTATATTCTTTATTTAAGTAATTGATGTAAGCAAAGTAGTAGGTAGCACTTTCCTGAAAATCGCCTTCTTCTTTTTTAACTTTTTCAAATAAAGGTTCTGCTTTATCGTAGTCTTTAAGTTCAAAATACGCGTAACCCTGCTTAAACTGGTATTCGTTTCTTTGCTTGCCCGAAAGTGTAGAAGGATCTGTTTTTTCGAACCATTCTAAAGCTTTTTTATAGTTTTTCTGGTTGAAATAAGTTTTCCCAACGTAGAAATAAGCCAGTTTGGTGTTCGGGTTTAGCGGATAATCGCGGATAAAAGCCTGAAACAAACTTTCGGCATCGCTATTGGTTAACTCTAGCGCACAAACGGCGGCATAAAATTTTGCATTCTCTTTCAGTAAAGACAATTCGGCATTGCTCTCTGTTTGGGTAGAAGGTTTATAACGTTGCAGCTCAACAAGTTTAAACTGTTGGGCAGCTGCAGTGTATTTTTCTTTGTCTAATAATTCTAAGCCCGTTTGATAGTTTTTGTTGAGGTTTTGCACGGCGCTAACTTGGGCGTAGGTGCTAAAACTTCCAGCTAAAAGTAGCGGAATTAGTAAGTATTTTTTCTGCATTGGTTTCAAATATGGTTGGTACTAAATTATAAATAGTATCAAAGCTTATCAACAGAAGTAATTAACATCTGTTAATAACACAAACTAACGATAGGATTTTTGGTTTGGTATCAGGGTGTAAACGAATGTGGAAAAAACGAGCGTGGTTAACTGTATTGTTGCAACTGTTAAATTGTTTAGGATTGTTACATTGCCAACTGCCACTATAAAATCTTGAAGTACATCAAGCCATCAACCAATGCAGCTGATGGATTTGGACTGAGAACTCCAATCTCCCAACTCCAAACTAATCTAACCCTGACTTGCCAACAAATACAACACAGCCATTCTCACGGCCACTCCGTTTTCTACCTGTTCTAAAATAATTGATTGTTTGCTGTCGGCCACGTCGCTGGTAATCTCTACACCTCTGTTTATCGGGCCCGGGTGCATTACGATGATTTCTTTATCGAGGTTATCCAAAATCTGTTTGTTTAAGCCGTACATCATGGCATATTCCCTTAACGATGGGAAATATTTAATGTCTTGACGCTCCAGTTGTATACGCAGCATATTTGCTACATCACACCAGTTTAAAGCTTTAATTAAATTATGCTCAACCTTTACACCCAATTGATGGATGTGTTTGGGGATTAAGGTTGTAGGACCGCAAACCATTACTTCAGCACCTAAACGCTGCAGGCAAAGAATGTTTGAGATAGCTACACGAGAATGCAGGATGTCACCCACAATTACTACTTTTTTACCAGCTACATCGCCCAGTTTCTGGCGGATGGAGAAAGCATCAAGTAAGGCTTGTGTTGGGTGTTCATGTGCACCGTCGCCCGCATTTACAATCTGTGCTTTTACATGTTTACTTAAAAACTGACCTGCGCCGGCATAAGGATGACGCATTACCACCATATCAACTTTCATTGATAAGATGTTATTTACCGTATCGATGAGGGTTTCGCCTTTGCTCACCGACGATGACGAAGCGGCAAAATTAACCACATCAGCCGAAAGTCTCTTTTCTGCAAGTTCGAATGAAAGTTTGGTGCGGGTAGAGTTTTCGAAAAAGATATTGGCAATCGTAATGTCACGAAGTGAAGGAACCCTTTTTATCGGTCTATTAATCACTTCCTTGAAATTATCTGCAGTTTCGAAAATCAATTCGATATCATTCCGGTTAATATCTTTAATGCCTAAAAGATGTCGGGTTGATAGTTTTTCTGCTGCCATTTTTATTTATTATTTTCGGATATTAAAATCACTTTATCTTCACTTCCTTCGCTCGCCCAGGTTACTTTTACCTGTTGTGAGTTTAAGCTATCTACCTGATGTCCAATATAATCAGGTTCTATAGGTAAATGCCTGCTAAACCTGCGGTCTATTAAAACCAAAAGCTCCACTTTCTCTGGTCGGCCATAAGCGAGCAAGGCATCAAGCGCTGCCCTGATGGTTCTGCCGGTCCAAAGTACATCATCAATTAAGATTACTTTTTTACCTTCGATAATAAAATCGATTGAGTTGCTACTCGCGGTAACCAATCCGTCTTTACGGCGGAAATCATCTCTAAAAAAAGTAATATCCAGGTTTCCTTTTAGAATTTTCTTGTTTTTAAGGATAAGCTGAAGATCCTGATGAATGCGATCTGCTAAAAAAATACCCCTCGGCTGGATGCCAATTAAAACAGTATTTGCGAAATCGTCGTGGTTTTCAATTAATTGATGGCAGAGCCTCTTAATTGTAATCTGAATTTTTTGTCCGTCAAGAAGTGTTTTCTTTTGCATTGAAGAAGGATTGGGCAAATATATAAAAATGTTTTAAGGTAAGAAAGTTGAAGATCGATTGTTTTAGCTTTTCATGGCTAAATTGTTCTCGATCAAAATATAAAAACGTAAAATTATTTTTTTATAGGGTTTAAAGACTAAAGTACAAATACAGAAGTAGAAGATTTCTGTTAGGGATTATGTTTTTTAAGATAGGTATTTTTGCTCTGGATTATTATTTTGAGAAAGCAATGGCTGTTTTTGCTTTAAAAAGTTTTATTTTTATATTCTATGATCCAGCAACCAATAATCTTCTTTGATGGCGTTTGTAACCTCTGTAATTCATCTGTGCAGTTTGTTATTGAACATGATAAAAAGGATCAATTCAAATTTACTGCGCTACAAGGTGATTACGCCAAAGAAATGCTGCCAAAATTTAATGCGGATCCAGAAAAATTGAATACCATCTTATTGCTGGAGGATGGAAAACTCTATACCAAATCTTCAGCGGCACTAAGGGTGGCCCGAAAACTCAATGGATCAATTCCGCTTCTTTATGCATTTCTCATTATTCCCAAGTTTATACGTGACTGGGTTTACGATATAATTGCTAAAAACCGTTACAAATGGTGGGGAAAGCAGGAGAGTTGTTGGTTGCCGACACCCGAATTGAAAAGTAAGTTTATTGCTTAGTTTTGTTCACCATTTTTCTTTCTACCCGGCGACCAAAGCCAAAGAGTTAAAATAATTAAAGGTATTGTAATGCTTAAAGCAATTACAATCATGATGGCTTTTTGCTTAACCATGTCTGCTTCATTAGAAGTAAATACGTAGACCGTTTCTTTAATGGCAAATAAGGTGATGATGGTAGAAAGAACGGCAAATAGTTTACGCATGGTTTAATTTTTAATGCAAAGATTGCATAAATTTTTAAAATTACACATGCTTTTTATTAGCGTAGTCTCAAAGCCTTTTAAATAAAAAATATTAGAAATAAGGTGAATGTAGATGATATATCACAGAGGTCGTCATTTATAGAATATATAAACAAAAAAAGCTAGCTGGATTTCTCCGAACTGGCTTCTGTTTAAACCAAATAAACAACAGTTACTCCGCCGTTTTAATTGGAGTTAAATCTTTTAATTCTTCTTCAGAGAATAGGCGGTAATGGATCTTAAAGGTTTTTTGAAGTGGGGTTTCTAACGAAAAACCACCTACACCAAATCCATCCAGCACATCCAAAGTAAAGTGTGAGAATTTCCAATACTCGAACAGGTCTCTGTCTACCCAAAACTCGCAAGCTTCTATTTCACCTAAACAAACATCGCGCATCCGCAGGTAGTAGCCTCCTTTTTCGAAGCATTGTGGCTGTGTACCTTCACAACATCCACCAGCCTGGTAAAACATCAGTTCTCCATGCTTTTCTTTGAGTATCGCAATCAGCTCTTTTGCTTTTTCTGTACTGTCTATTCGCTTGATCATGATCTTGTTTTTTAGGTTTGAATTAATCATTAGAAGGAAGCTATAGTGTAGTATTAATTAGACTCGAATTGTTGCGTTAAGCTTGTCGAAACGCTTTGCCAATACTGATTTAACTCATTCCTTCGACAGGGCTCAGGATGACAATTCTATTTATGATTCAACCTTTTTTCAAGCTAACTAAAAGAAACCTAATTTATTTTTATCGTAAGAAATCAGCATATTTTTGGTCTGGCGATAATGGCCTAACATCATTTTGTGGTTTTCTCTGCCCACTCCCGATTGCTTGTAGCCACCAAAAGGAGCACCTGCAGGATAAGCGTGATATTGATTTACCCAAACACGACCTGCCTGAATGGCTCTCGGTACCTGATAAAGTTCATGCGCATCGCGCGTCCAAACACCGGCACCTAAACCATACAAAGTGTCGTTTGCAATTTCAATGGCTTCTTCTACTGTTTTAAAGGTAGTAACGGCCAATACCGGACCGAAAATTTCCTCCTGGAAAATCCTCATTTTGTTATGGCCCTTAAAGATGGTCGGTTTGATGTAATAACCGCCACCCAATTCGCCAGGGAGCTCGTTTACCTCTCCACCAGTTAATACTTCTGCACCTTCTTCTTTACCTAATTTAATGTATTGCGCAATTTTTTCGTATTGGATTTTCGAAGCTTGCGCACCCATCATTACCGTTTTATCCAAAGGACTACCGATTTTTATCGCTTCTGTTCTCTCGATTACTTTGGCAATAAATTTTTCGTAAATATCTTCCTGTATCAATAAACGCGATGGGCAGGTACAAATTTCGCCCTGGTTTAAAGCAAACATTACCGCACCTTCTACCGCTTTATCTAAAAAGGCATCATCTTCTGCCATTACCGAACTGAAGAAAATGTTAGGCGATTTTCCGCCTAGTTCCAGTGTAACCGGGATGATATTTTCAGTTGCATATTGCATGACCAATCTGCCCGTTGGGGTAGAGCCTGTAAATGCTGCTTTCGAAATTTTAGGATTAGTCACTAAGGCACGTCCAAGTTCAGCGCCAAAACCATTTACCACATTTATTACTCCCGGAGGCAATAAATCGCCGATTAATTCCATTAAAACCATAATGGAAACTGGTGTACTCTCTGCCGGTTTTAACACCACACAGTTTCCCGCTGCAAGGGCAGGGGCAAGTTTCCAGATGCCCATTAACAGTGGAAAATTCCAAGGAATAATTTGCGCCACCACACCAATCGGCTCATGTACGATTAATGAAACAGTATGTTGATCAAGTTCTGAAAGTGAACCTTCTTCGGCACGGATTACTCCTGCGAAATACCTGAAATGGTCTACGCCTAAGGGTAAATCGGCAGCTAAGGTTTCCCTAATTGCTTTTCCGTTATCTACAGTTTCAACAGTTGCCAGGTATTCGAGGTTATCTTCCATCCGCTGTGCAATCTTGTTCAAAATGATGCTTCTTTCGGTTGAAGAGGTTTTGCTCCAGGTTTTAAATGCCTCATGTGCGGCATCAACCGCTAATTCTAAATCTTCCTTTGTGGATTGTGCTGCTTTAGTAAAAACTTTACCATCTATCGGCGATATGTTATCGAAGTAAGCACCTTTTACAGGGGCTACAAATTTCCCCCCAATGTAATTATCGTAATGGCTTTTGAATGAGGGTTTTTCAATTAAATTTTCCATAATTATTATTGATTATTAAATTTTAAAAATCATTTTGAGCGGAGTTTTTTAAGATTTTTAATGGGATGGCTCATCATGATTTTTACGATTTTAAGATTTGGTTAATACAAACCTAATGGCAAAGCCTATGGAACAGATAGTACAATCGAATCAATTGATAGCATTATTATTTCAGGCTATGTAACCAAATTGAAACCATAATGATCTTTAGTAGTCAGCAAATGGAGATTAGGTCATGTCATACAAGTAACAGGCATTTATCCATTCGATATAACTAGCTGAAATCATTATATTTGAGTTTATTAAATAGGTCTGACCAAATCTTTTCGGTTTATGCAACATACATTAAATCAGGTAAATCTCAGTGCATCGGAAACCTTGCAAACTTTGGTAGAAAACAGAACCTGTTATACCTTAGAGCGTTGCGAATTAAATGTTTTCGAAACCTATACAGAATCGTATAAAGTTCCGCTTACTTTTAATGATTTTGTAATTACTAGCATGCTGAGGGGGAAAAAGGTAATGCATTTATTTGATAAGAAAGGTTTTGACTATTTTCCTGGCCAAACCGTTATTGTTCCGCCTGCCGTTACCATGGAAATTGATTTTCCTGAAGCTTCGAATCTTAATCCCACCCAATGTATCGCCCTGGCTATAGATCAGGAGCAGATCCAAAAAACAATTTCTTATTTGAACGAATTTTTCCCGAAAGAAGGCAGCAATGAGAAATGGCTGCTAAACTACGATGAATATCATTTTTATAACAATGAGGAGATTGCCTATCTTATCAATAAGGTAATCAGGATCTGCTCTGAACGGACAAAAGAAAAAGATGTATTGGCCGATTTGACTTTAAAAGAACTGCTGGTGCGCATTATGCAAACGCAGAACCTTAAAACAATCAGCGATGAAGGTTATAACCTCAATCAAAACCCATTGGCTTTTGTACTGAATTACATTAAATCTAACCTTAACGAGAAGATCAGTATTAACAGTTTGAGCGATAAGGCCTGTATGAGCAAGGCAACCTTTTATAGGTTGTTTAAGCGCGAACTGGGTATTAGTCCTAACGATTTTATCCTGGCAGAAAAAATTAACAAAGCCAAGACCTTACTTACCCAGCCTGGGGCAAAAGTGGCTTCGATAAGTTATGAACTTGGTTTTAACGATGCCAATTATTTTATCAGGGCATTTAAAAAGATTGTAGGCATTACACCGGGTACTTATCAGATGCAGGTGGCAAAACAGATTATCCACTAATTTTCTAAATATCTTTTCGAATAGGTAATTCCCATTAAATCATAACGTTTGAACTGTGTCTTCAAGCGCTTTTGAAAATCAGGGTAATTGCGTTTTTCTTTCGGACTCCATAAAATTTCGCTTAGGGCATCTAATCTTGGGAAAAGCTGATATTGTACTTTTGCCGGATTGGTAATGTATTCACTCCACAAACAAGCTTGTCCGCCCCAAATGTACTTTGCCTGTTCGGCAGAGAGTTCGGCTGGTATGGGTTCATAATTGTAAACATCAATCAGTGGCGAAAACTTATTCGCAGTTAAGCTGTCTTCTTTTACAAATTGGGCGTGGTTAAAATACATTTTAATTTCAGGCGTCATAATTACTTTATGTCGCTGTTTGGCGGCTTCAATACCACCTTTTTCGCCCTGCCAGCTCATTACCACCGCATTTGGTGCCAGACCTCCCTGTAAAATCTCGTTCCAGCCAATAATGGTTTTGCCTTTACTGTTTACAAATTTCTCCATCCTGCGGATAAAATAACTTTGTAGTTCACTTTCGTTCTTCAATCCATTGGCTTTCATAATCTGTTGTGAAACTGCGGATTGTTTCCACCATATTTTCGAAGCTTCATCACCACCAATATGGATGTATGGCGATGGAAATAGGTCCATTACTTCTGTTAAAACATTTTCTAAAAACTTAAATGTGGTATCAGAAGCCTGTAATACATTATTGTATTTGTTCATCATTCCCCAAGTCTGGGCAACTTCATATTTTTTATTGGGCTCGGTGCCTAATTCAGGGTAAGCAGCTAATAAGGCCATGCTGTGCGCAGGCATTTCAATTTCTGGAATAATGGTAATGTAACGTTTGGCGGCATAATCAACTACCTCTTTAATCTGTTCTTGTGTGTAAAAGCCGCCATGTTTAATGCCATCTGTTTGGAGTACAGCATCTTTTGGCGTAATCTTTACTTCTGTTGGCAATACCTGATATTTAATGTTTTCATTGCCTTTTCCCGGCCATAAACCAATAATACTTCCATTTCTCCAGGCACCGATTTCAGTCAGTTTTGGATATTTTTTAATCTCGATTCTCCAGCCATGATCATCGGTTAAATGCCAATGAAAATAATTCATTTTATGCAGCACTAAGTAGTCGATGTACTGTTTTACAAAGGCTACATCAAAAAAATGGCGGCTTACATCGAGGTGCATGCCTCGGTAACCGAAACGGGGATGATCTATAATTGAAACCGATTTTATACTTAACTTTTCTGCCTTTGAGGTAGGTAAAAGTTGTATTAATGATTGTATACCATAAAATACCCCGGGTTTTGAGGTGCCGATAATAGAAACTCCATTATCTAAAGTATTTAGAAAATAAGCATCATCAAATTCACTGACACGTGTATTTAAAATTAAGCTAATGAAATTTTTGGTGGGGGTAACGCTTGTTATGTTTAGCTTCAGATTATAATACTGTTGAACATAATTAATTAGAAAATTAGCTGAACTCAATAATGACGAATCAACTACAACAATTTGCGTTTTTGTATCTATTGTAAATGATTTTTTATTTTCTTCTATTTTAATATAAGCTGGCTGCGGAATAATATTAATTTCTTGTGCCGAAAGTTTAACGCAAAAACAAACCATTGCTATTAAAAAAATACTTCTCATTAGTTCTTATTTGCTGGTATTTAAAACTTCAATTGCTTTACTCATGTATAACTGATTTGTTTCTGCTTGTTTACCAGATGTTTCTATTTTAAAATCAGGACTAAGCCCTTCCCCAATTTTAGTATATTCTTTTTGGTTTCTATCTACTGTATTTCCGATGGTAAGTACTAAAAATGCACCATCGCTTAATTTATACTCCTGATTCCCTGAAGTTAATCCTTGAGTGTTTTCTCCAATGAATTTCACGTTTTTTTGTCCGGCAAATGAGATGGCCGCAAACTCGCCTGAACTTCCTGTTTTCTTGTTGATGAGGATCACCAGGGGTTTAGTTACTGTATTAACGCCTTTGTTTTTAAGGTTAAATTGATGAGCAAGGTTTTTCCCTTCGTAAAATTTGCCGTTTTTGTAAGAGAAATATGTAATTTCTCCTTTAGCATCTTTAGTTGCAATTACCTTTTGATCATTTAAAAGCGGGGAAATAGCGGCATACATGGGGTAAAACATTCCGCCAATATTATCCCTCAAATCTAGTATCCAGCCTTTAGGATTGTGTTTTTGAAGTTCGGTTAATCGCCTATAGAAGGTATCTACATATTCATTCCAGTCATCAAAATTATAACTTCCAATTTCTGGTAAAGTAACGTAAGCATATTTGTTTTCTAAAAAGTCACCCTTAATAACAGGAAATTCCTGTCCAGTTGCTCTGTAACCGAGCAAATATTCTTTTACAATTTCCGGAGCATAAAACCTTGAGTGCGCATCTTCTAGCCCTTTAAGGGCATCGGTAATAATAGGATACGTATCTCTTATGGTTTTGCAGGTAGCAGCCGATTTTATAGAGGAATTATATAGTGAATCCCAGTTGACTTTGCCCTTATTAACCGATTTTGCTTTCATCATATCCAGTGCAGATATTAAGTATTTTTTAACGCTATCCGCTTGACTATATGCCGTATTGGCAATGGAGACGAAACAAAAAATGATTATAATACTTATTTTATACATATTAAGAGGGATTTAATCAAAAGTAAGAAAAAAACGCACCCGATGAAAGTTGGTAATTTTACCAATGAGTACTTATATCTTCCGGAAATATTGCAAGTAGTTTTGTTTAAAAAGATGGAAGAAGTTATCAGCCAAGGTTTATTTGCTCCGTTAAATAAACTCCAGCCTGCAGGCGATAGGATGAATACCGTTTTTCACGGCAGAAAGTATAGCGGGGCTACAGTTACGCGACGAACATTTGCTTTAGTTTCTTATTGTGATGGACCATATAAGACATTTAAGAAAAGATAAGCTCAGGTCTTGTTTTAACTGCATGAATGAGATTGCTTCATCGGCTGAAAAAAGCCTTCTCGCAATGCCGATTTGTGGTGGGATCCGTGCATTCCGTGTTTCCGTGGCAAAAAATGGCGCAAAAAAAATCCCGATAACTTTCGCTATCGGGATTAATATATTCAGTTAAAAAGAACTAGCCTTTTTTAGCTTTGCTTTCTTCGCCTTCTAATTGCGATTTCAATTGAGCCAATACGTCTAAGTCTCCTAAAGTAGATTTCTCTACAGAATCTTTAACTTTTTTAACCGCAGTTACAGCAGCTTTAGCTTCTTTTTTCTTAGCATTTCTTTCTTCTGCTACAGCTTCAGCTTTAACCTCTTCCCAGATACGGGCGTGAGATACTACGATACGTTTTGCTTCTTTGTTGAATTCAATGATTTTGAAGTCATTGGTTTCTTCAGCTTTAACTGAAGTACCATCTTCTTTAACCATGTGTTTAGTTGGTACGAAACCTTCTACACCATAAGGTAAAGCAATAACAGCACCTTTATCAGTTACTTTAACAACAGTACCCTGGTGAACCGAATCTAAAGTAAAGATCGTTTCGAAAGTATCCCAAGGGTTTTCTTCTAATTGTTTGTGACCTAAGCTTAATTTGCGGTTATCAACATCTAATTCTAAAACAACTACGTCTAATACGTCACCAACTTTAGTGAATTCGTTAGGGTGGTTTACTTTTTTAGACCAAGATAAGTCAGAGATGTGGATTAATCCATCAATACCTTCTTCGATTTCAACAAATACACCGAAGTTAGTCATGTTTTTAACTGTTGCCTGGTGCTTGCTTCCAACTGGGAATTTAGCAGCAACTTCTTGCCATGGATCGTTAGATAATTGTTTAATACCTAAGCTCATTTTGCGCTCGTCTCTGTCTAAAGTTAAAACTTCAGCTTCGATCTCATCACCAACTTTTAAGAA
>Ga0157371_10003932_pt1 | contig 13202 bp, 15 predicted proteins | sample C45metaG_FD_113462 | JGI IMG/M metagenome (GOLD analysis project Ga0157371, IMG submission 113462) | Corn rhizosphere microbial communities from Kellogg Biological Station, Michigan, USA - C4-5 metaG | ecosystem: Host-associated > Plants > Roots > Rhizosphere > Soil | place: USA: Michigan... | reverse complement strand
CCACTTCGTCGACATGGTGCTGGTGCTGCTCGTGGTGCTGGTGCCGTGGACCGCGATCAACCTGATCGACTTCTATGCGATTCACAAAGGTCAGTACGACATTGGTTCGATCTTCAAGGTCGACGGCGGCATCTACGGCCGGTACAACCCGCAAGCGTTGCTGGCGTATGCGATCGGCATCGTGGTGCAGATTCCGTTCATGAACACGCCGCTGTATGTCGGGCCGATTTCGGAACACATCAATGGCGCGGATCTGTCCTGGCTGGTCGGTCTGCTGATCACCTCGCCGCTCTACTACTGGCTGGCCAACCGCGACAGCGCGTACAAACGTCGTCTCTCCACCGGAAAACTCGCCAACAGCCTGTAAACCCTGGACGCCGAGGGCAGACCACGCCGTGCTCTGCCCTCCCTGCCATACAAATGTCACGAAGCCGTCGCCGACTTGCTCTACGCTGAATCAGGCCAGATAACCTCGCGTCACACACTCGAGTACTTACCATGACTGATTTCATCGCAAGGACGATCGACGGATTCACCATGAAACTTTGGCGCGGCGAGCGCACCTGCCTGATCGGCTTCGACGTCGAAGCCCCTGCCGCAAACCTCGTCGGGTTTGCCATTGAGTGCAAATTCCCAGGCGCAGCGGATTTCACGCCCCTGCCCAATCGCATCGCCTTCGAGTACGACAAACCCGCGAAAGAAGCCGTCAGCGGCGCGCGAAAGTTTTCATCGCTCACCGCACCATTTCAGAAATTTCGCTGGATTCACTTTCCCCATGAAACCGGGCACGGCAGGTTCGTCTACCGGGGCACCCTGATGCACATGCCCGTGGACGGCCAACTGGTTGCCGGCACGTCCATTGAACTGGCGATTGATCTGGACCCCATCAGCTACGAAGGCATCGTCGACATTGGCTTTACCCGTGGCTTCACCTCTTCCCAGGCGTTTGTTGATCGAGTGCCCAAAGGCATGAAGGTCAATGAATACGGGAAGAGCTTGATTCCATCGAAGAGCGAAGACGGTCTCGACCACCCGAAGACCGACCCGGCAATCTATGAGTGGCTGGGTTTTGAAGCCGTCGACATGATCTTCGGCGTGCTCAACGAAGTCCTTGAGGACAACACCACCACGCTCGATGTGCTCGCCTATGACCTCAACGAGCCCGACATTGTCGGTTCATTCGAGAAACTCGGCAGTCGCCTGAGAATCATCATCGACGACGCTGGCAATCACCACGCACCTACCAGCTGCGAGACAAGAGCCGCCATCCGTCTGGCCGCATCCGCTGGCGCGGTCAACGTCCACCGCACTCATTTCAAAGGGCTGCAACACCATAAAGTGCTCATCGCCCGGCGCAATGGCGTGCCTTACAAAGTCCTGTGCGGCTCGACCAACTTCAGCTTTCGCGGCTTCTACGTGCAAAACAACAATGCGCTGCTGTTCTCGGAACCGGCGGTGGCCGCGCTATTCGGTCAAGTCTTCGACGCCTCCTTCGAAGACCCGGACCACTTCGCTGCCAGCGATCTGGCCAAGAAGTGGCACGTCATCGAAACCCAAGGCCCGCGCCTGCACTTCTGCTTTTCACCCCACGAAAGCGCAAACCTCTCGCTCAGCCCGTTAGGCGGCGCAATCGACCAGGCCACCAGTTCCGTGCTGTTCAACATCGCCTTCCTCAACCAGATCGATTCGGGGCCCACGTTCGACTCGATCACTCGCCTCTATAAACGGCCGATTTTCAGCTATGGCGTCACCGACAAACCCTCGGGAATGGACGTGATCAAGCCCGATGGCACCTCGGCTGAAGTCGATTTCGAGTATCTGGCCAAGAACGCACCGGAACCTTTCCGCAGCGAATGGGCAGGCGGCAGCGGCATCACCGTGCACAACAAATTCGTGGTCACCGACTTTAACCTGCCCAGCGCCAAAGTCTTCACCGGGTCCTCGAACCTGTCCGTGGACGGCGAAGAAAAAAACGGCGACCACCTGATCCTGATCGAGGATCGCCGAATTGCGCTGGCCTACGCCATTGAAGCGCTGCTGGTGTTCGATCACCTGCACTTTCGCACCGACATGAAAAAAGCCTTCGAACCGGCCGCCGGAGGCGTTGCCGGACACCCGCCGCCCATGACGCTGCGCAAACCCACCGCCATCACCGGCCAGCCCGCCTGGTTTGAGGATTACTACGTCCAGGGTTCACAGAAAGAACGAGACCGGCAGTTGTTCTCTCATTGACGACAGCGCTAGCCGGTAAACCTGTGGGAGCGAGCCTGCTCGCGATGACGCACTGACAGCCAATATCCATTTGACTGACAGCCCGCCATCGCGAGCAACGTCTCGTCTCCCGAAATTTAATGAACCCTGCCCACCACCACCCACCTAATGAAAGACTATCTGGAGGGTGACCCATGCAAATCGAAACAATCTGGATCGTACTGACAGCCGTTCTGTTGCTGATCGAGTTGTGGGCGATCAACCGGGTGCGCAAAGCCCAGGGCAAGTCGAGCAACAAACTGTTGTGGATCGTGGTGATCGTGTTTGTGCCACTGATTGGGGTGATCGCGTGGGCTGTGGCGGGACCGAAACACACTGAGCACAATCCGCATGCGCCGCAGGCTGGGCAATGATGTTGACGGGTACTCGGTAAGAATCTGGAAACAACGCAACTCATACAACAAAGCCCAGATAACCTGGGCTTTGTTGTCACCCGCCACCGCAAGCCCTCTGTAGGAGCTGTCGAGTGAAACGAGGCTGCGATCTCTTGATCTTTACGTCTGAAATTCGCGTAGGAAACAACGCTCTGCGCCGAAGGACCTAACCCCCATCAAGCGAAGACCGCACCCCACTCCCTACCAAGCGCTTAAACAACACCAAATCCCGTAACAACCAGCGAAGCCTGCGTTCGCCTGCGCAGCGGCCGCAATCCTGGCGTGCACGGCTCAGGTGACATTAAACACGTACTGATTTCACGTCTGCTACTCAGTTGGATGCTGTCAGGGACACGAGCGGGAAACCCGGTTTTGCGTCCTACACGGCCGTTTGCAGGCGGCAAAAACGATGCCTATATTCGACCCGTCGCTGACAGTGTTGGCGATTGGGTTTCGCAGCCCTGAAGAAGACGACACACCGCTAAATGACAACTGTGGCAAACTTCGCCACCGTTACGTTTTATGGCGGCTGTGTGTGGGAGACCTTCGGGTCTGCCGGTTCTTTTGGTTCTTCTCCCGGTCTGCGAACCCGCACATAGCTGCCACCCTTTGTTTCGCAGCAGAAAGGTGGCGCTTCATAATCCATTGAAGAGCTCATCCTTATGTCCACAAATACTCCGCCCCGCCGCTTCACCCCAATGTCCCAACTCGCCACCGAATACCCCGTCCTGCTCATCGACTACGACGCTCCACTGCGCGAACTCCACAACTGCGTCAGCGAACGCCTCAACGCCGTCCTCAAATACCTCAACCTCATGGCCTGCACTAGCCTCCCTGATTACGCAGAACACGACATCAACACCGTCACCAACATCGCCCGGATTTTGGTTCAGGATGTGAGCGATGTGTTTCGGGTGATTGAGCAGCGTGGGTTTGATATCTCCAAAGACTAGTGAACGAATTTCAATCCAAAAAAAACCCGCGTTGATGCGGGTTTTTGTTACTTGATCATGTGCTGTAGTTCCAGCTTTTGATTGGACGCTGGTTCCAGAGGATTTTTGCCAAGCGACAATCGGCCAAAAGCGGTCATTCAAAAACGCAGGAAACCGGGGCAATTCAGATCGTTTGGCTACCGCCGCAGGCTTGTAGCGAATGGTGGATCCAGTCAGGCTAGCCATGCTCCTGAAAAAAGAGCTGTCAGTGGGCTTTTCAGGTAGACACGCTGTCGAGAAAATTTTCGAACAGATAAAAATTCGTGTTTCAAACCTGAGCATCGAAAATCCTAGCTACTTTGATGCAGCTACGACTTTGACGTTCTGCTATGCGGGAGAGAAAGGAATAAAAATTGGTCATATCGGAGACTGCCGAGTTTATCTAAAAGATGACCGCAAGCTTCTGCAGATTACTAAAGATCATACCCAACACCAAAAGCTGATAGATGAAGGGTTATATAAACCTTCCGAGCTCAAAGAAGCCAGCGGCAAAAACACGCTGATTTCAGCTATATCAAAAAAAATCAACCTCCATTTCCAAGAAGCCTTCTTGAGTTACGATGAAATTTGCGCACAGGATGGAAGTGTGAGCTTGTTCATAATGTCAGATGGGGCTTATCATTCTTGGGAATTAAGGCCTCGCTTTTTGGAAAGTACTTTGGAAGATCCCAACCGGTTTGCGGCAAACCTGCGCAGACGTATTATTCGATTGGAACCCACCGACGACTGTTCTCTGATAGCCGTTAAGTTGACAATAAAATCCCAGCTAGAATTGTTTGATTAGGTTGCATACAAACATCTGGCTGCATCATATATCAGATTTATAATGCAGCCAGATACTTTATCTACATAAACTATCTGGCCGAGCATGTGATACAGATGATCCTCTTCGGCTTAGCCATAGTTAACTGTTGCCATCAGTAACCATGGCCACTCCTCAACGCTATTGCTAGTCAATAGCTGCCTTGGGCTTAGGCTTGTGACGACCGGCGCCCCCCTTCCAATCTAAAGAAGCCGGTTGCTTGGGAACAAGTTTGCAGGCGGCTAATTACATACGGTTTTGTATATAAAGGGATTTGCTTATCTTTCAATAAAGACCGCCTCTAGTTTCCATAAGCTTTATTTTAAGTTTCTCGCCGTCGACCATGATTCGTCTGATACGCTGAGGGTCCGAGGAATTACAATCGTCAAAATCACCTCCTGAGCAGCCGTCGAAGAACTCAGATAGCGGCTTTGATATAATCTGAGTGCTAAAGCCTCTATACTGTCCATCTAAATAATTGGTTAACAGCGAAAGTTTTGCCTGCAAACCAAGAATATACTGTTTATCATGAGATTCGGCCTCATTTTTTTGGGCCCAAAATTTACATGCGGCGACCTCAAGCTCGCCAATCAATTTGCAAAGCTCTTCTATCCTTTTTGAGAAATCCTGAGATCTAACTGTGTACCTAGTGCGCCAGTAGTTAGTTATCACTGCTACCACCGCACCAATAATCGCCGAACTAACACTTATGGCGTATGCACTCATTATTTACTTGCCTCATCAATGTACGTCCAAACTTGATGTGGTAGATGAAAATCCTCATTTGAGATAAGATTCAGTCTCCCTTTCAAGCTTGATGCGGAGTGTCCGTTCCTTATTAATCCCGCGAATGCTTCTTCCAGAAAAGAGGCTCCATATCCATATGTACCATCTAGACTCACAGTAACTGTTTGATATTTTTCTAAAGCTGGTGACAAGAAATCATTAAGAAATGCTTCTGCAGAGTGTGCGCCATCGGCTAAATATCTTCCGGCAGGATATTTACTGAACTCTTTGGCAATATCTATTTCTCCATGTTGTAAGAGCTCAGCTGGAACGGTTTGGGGAAAAATTACAATCTCGACCGAGGTACCAGCTCTCAGAGTTGTATCAGCAGATAGTTCATTTTTTTCGTTTGTGCAATATAGAGTTCCGCGTCGACTAGATATTTTTATAGATTGCAATAAACCCTTTGAAACAAAGTCGAACATTGAGTTAAGCCCACGCCCTCGCCCCGAGTGTTTGGTCGACGATTTAGTTGAAAAAACCGCATCGGCAATTATCTGGACGTCAGTTTTAGTATGTGAGCTTAAAACCAGGTCATGCTCTTTCGATATCTCATTTAGAATTGACTGTGGAATGGTTACACCGTAGTCCAATACAGTAATGACCAGGGATCCGCTTGCGGTTTCACATATGGTAATCTCACAAGCGAGATCTTGCACTGGCTTAAAGTTATCCGGGTAAGCATGCTGTATAATATTTGCTACCAGTTCTGTTATGGTAGAATAAAGCGCTTGGGTGCGTGCGCGATCAAGATTATTGACATGTGCAGCAACTGCATCCACAACCTCCACAGCAATACTTAAGTCCACCCTTAAGCAAGCCCATCTCTTAACTTCCATGATTACTCCATCGCTTGTCAATTTAAATGCCAGGGGCAGGGCCTGTTCTTTTCTGATACATCGAGTTGCAACGCATAGGGCAAGGGTGAATATCTTCAGATTTTCCAGACTAATTTATAGAAATTTCTACTCATTAGACAGTCTGCTTTGGGCAAAATTTTGCCTATAAGGACAGCAATCGACCCTAAGCGGCCGGTGGGGACAGACAGAAAACCGCCACAACCGGTCATCATGCACTTAAGGAACTAGAGGCGAAACAGATGGCAGCGGCAGAAATCTACTGTTAGGCATCCGCCAATATCTTAAGCCTCGCGCGTATGCTCTGGCAGAGAGCGTCAAACCGCTCGGGTTGCGGCTCATCATAGAAAAAAATCCCCTTGCTGCGTGCCGGTGCAGCAATCATTGCGGATACTGACTCATCAATTGCATCAACAATAGATTTGCGCTCTATGGAGAATTGATCTGTATTGAAGTGAATAAAATTGTTTCTGGACTCATTGAGCCAGCTTATCAAGTCCCTATCTATTCCTGATTCTTTACCAAATAGTTTGTCGAATAGCTCCATAAAGAAGTCGAGCTGAGGATCAGGTAAATCTTCGTTGTTTTCATATGCCTCTATCCACTTCTTGAGGTGATTCGGCTTCCACGTATCAAAACCTGCGCTACCTCGAAGCGCGATGCACACGGCACCTTGCAGGGCGGAATGAGCAGCGATGATCGCCCACTTCCAACAGGTTTCCGACATTTGCGCCCCCTCAATCTGAGCGAGAAGTTGCTCGAGGGATGTTTCCAGATCTATAAAACGGTCGAACCGAATATAACCTTCCATGTCGTGCCAATCCTAAATTGTGTCAAATGGGGCGACTTCCTAAGACTGCCTTAGTCCCAGGGGTTGCTTTTACTGACTGATGATGGCTGCTGAACCAAGCACTTGAAGTTGTGCAGTTTCTGATGTGGCAGTAGTGATGCTAAATAACATTTTTCGTGTCGCGTTTGGAACTGACCACTCGTAGGAAAGGGTTCGAGTTTGTCCATTTACGGGTGATTGCGCTTGCTCGCTTTTTACCAGTGTTGATGTAAATGGAGAAGGTGGATTCGCGACCATCCCGGTAAACAGCTTGATGGCTGTCTCGGCACTTGCCCTGCGGGCATGCACAGCGCAAAAATTTTTGCCATTAGGGAGAGCTAATACAAACGTTCCGTACGTGTCTGGAACAGACCAGGCATCGCCAGGATTACCTCTTAGAAACAGCGCTGCTTTATCCGAAGGAAGGCTAGGGATAGGCCTGAGTTTTTCGCGGAGTGCTTCCAGATTTGGCAGGTTCTTCATGCAAAGCGATGCGTAAATTTTAGCGAACGAGTTGGCTTGGTCGTCAGTTTCGCTGGCAAGGCAAGCATTCGTACTCAAGGTTATCAAGAGTAAGGCTGCAAAAATTCTGGACATGGAAACCCTCCCTGAAGATAGCACGATCAAGCTAAGCATGATTTAGGGGAGTTGCCATTCAGATGATTTGGCACCTTACACATGCCGGGGGTCAAACGGGGGGCGAGATTCAAGCTGAAGAGTCCGCTTTTGGCCGGTTTCTGTCTGTCGCCAGCCGCACCGGTCGATTGCGGTCGCTTACGGCTTTGAAAAAAAAGGGGACCGAAAAAAAGGGGGGACGGTTTTATTTTCTGAGAAATAAATCCGTCCCCTTTTCTTTCAGGATCATGGTCCAGGATGTGAGTGATGTGTTTCGAGTGATTGAACAGCGTGGGTTTGACACACCTAAAAAGCAGTAACAGGTAATCGATAGCAAGAAACCCGCGCTATGCGGGTTTTCTATTGCCTGATTTGAAGCTGACTTTCACTTTAGCTTCGAAGATTTATTGAATAAGTATTTTCCCTGTCGCTGGTGCCATTTTTACTCGCTTGCACTAATACAGATTTTTCATTATGCCCCTCAACCGCGTCAATGATTCCGCGAAGGGCACGGCTCCGCGAAAGCTCATAAAACAGAGAAACTTTTAGCTTTTATGGAAAATATGCGCGCATTAGCTATGCTTCCCAGGCTTGACAGAACACATTCCAGCCAAAACGCCTCGGTATAGAATGGGGGCTTTCATTCGTTATCGCTCGTTAAAAACTGTATATCGTCAACCAACACAATAATAAGAATCGCATGTAATCCGGATACTGACGAGGTCGCCATGGAAGAAAAGAAATTAAAAATTACCAGAAATTTAAAAATTGGAGCGTTAGATGCGGAAGGAGACTCCGAACTACTAAATCGCTGCTTTGTAGACAATGGCTATCTGGATCGCCTCATGGATGTTGAATCTCCGGCATCTATTATACTTGGCAGGACAGGTTCTGGAAAAAGCGCGCTCCTATATAAAATAAAATCTAGCGCACAGAAAGTTGTTAAACTTGACCCCAACGACATTTCGGTTAGATTCCTAGAATACTCAGATATCATTCAATTTTTTGACGCCCTAAACATAAACCTAGATTTATTTTATAAGCTTTTATGGCGACACGTGCTGACGGTCGAGTTTCTGAAGCTCAGATATGACATAAAAAGCGAGTACGAAAGCAAGAGCTTTTTAGATGGAATATTCAGCAAATTCAGTAGAGATGTGACAAAACGAAAAGCACTAGAGTACTTCAACGAATGGGGTGATAGATTTTGGCTAGATACAGACGAGCAGCTTAAAATAATAACCAAAAAGCTTGAGACAGACACTAAAAGCAGTATTGGCGCAAAATACTCCGAAGTATCATTATCTTTGGATGGAGCAAAAAAACTTTCGGACGAGGAACGCTGTGAGATAAAGCAGCGAGCTAGCTTAGTCGTAAACGGCCTTCAAATTAGAAAGCTCAATGAAGTACTAGACTTGCTGGCAGAACACTCTTTTGATGACCCGCAGAAAAAATTCTACATTCTAATCGATCAACTGGATGAAGAATGGGCAGGTACAGAAACTAGAGTCAGATTCATCAGAGCATTAATTGAGGAAATAAAAACATTTAGAAGGATAAAGCAAACCAAGATCATAGCCGCCCTTCGAAAAGACCTATTAGTACTGGTTTTTGATTTGACTAGAGACTCTGGATTTCAAGAAGAAAAATATGAGTCATATATCCTTGAGTTAAGATGGTCACCTGAAGAGCTAGAGCGCCTTATAGAGCTTCGTATAAATGAAGTATTCAAAAGCCAATATACAAAACAAAAAATTATACTTGATGATATTTTTCCTAAAGCGCGTAAAGGAGGCGGGCAAACATCAATCGAGTTCATCATCGAGCGAACTCTTCGTCGGCCTCGAGACATTTTGCAGTTTGTAAATGAATGCTTTGTTATTGCTTCAGATAGAGAACGAGTTTCATGGCGCTCATTGTTCGCAGCTGAAGCCCAATACTCTGAAAAAAGATTAAAATCACTCAAAGAAGAATGGGGGGAGGTCTATCCGTCGTTCGACGACACCATTGAAATTCTTCGCGGACTCAAAGCAACATTCACACGCTCATTGATTAAAGACTCTCGCCTCGAAGAGGTAATGTTAGCGCTTTACGAGCAGAAAAATAGTGACCCTTGCGTCACTGCTGTAAAAAAATATTACGATACGCAAGGTGTTAAAGAAGCAGACGTTTTGTCCAGTATGCTTTCTTGCTTATATAGAATTGGTGCGATCGGGGTAAAAACTGGCGCAATGGACACATATATTTGGTCGTACGTTGATCAAGCCTCGGTAACGCGCGGAGAGATAAAGCGTGTTGAGCATATGAAAATCCATAAAATGCTTCACCGCTCACTTGACATAATAATAGAACAACGGGAAATTTTTGAGGCCGTCGACTTGGATTGATGGATAAAAAGGTGACGGATAAAAAGGTGACAGATCTATTTATTTATAATAGATTTGCCACCTTTTTAGTCACCTTTTTAGCTTCTAAACTTACCTCCAACTGAAGGGGCATTCCTCTTCGCCGAAATCGATCACAGGCATCAAAACAAGACTATATTCCGCTTGGCATGAACCATAACTTTTCAATGAAGACATTATAAGTTTTTTCGTAGCATCAGAATATGATGACACATCAAAAAATCTACTACTTAGATACAATGCATGGTAACGCACTTGAGTTTTAAGTGTGACCATCCATGTTTCCTCATCATCTAGATCCAACGACAAAATTTCATCCGCCGAAAACAATAGAAGCGAAACAAAATACTCATATCTCTCAAACTCCTCGCTTCCAATTTTAAACTTTAAAAAACCAGGATCCCCCAGCGGATAAGACGCAGCTGAAAATTTCGGATTAGAAAATGCTAGTGCCAGGTACTCCTTGTATATCCCCTTGGCAGATGAGCTATCTGAAGAATTCAATTGACCCATAGCAACATAAAGAGCAAGACCAGCAATCACTACAGTCAATATAGAACTCAAACTAGCCAGTAGTGGAAGATAAGACTTCACGCAATACAAAATCTTTCTAAAAAACATACTCCTCAAACTCCCCGAGTCGAACAATCGGAAAAACGACATCAGAACGCACCACGACCCAACGACAACAAGACACAAATAGTCAGGGCGACTGCCGTATTAATTAGTCTCGTGACTGGCAAACAAAGGTGACGGATCTATTTATTAACTCGACCTGCCACCTTTTCCCCGCCCACTTTTTTTCCCGGACTTCGTGCTCGCTTTAGAGTCTTTCCCGTCGCGCCTTGATTTTTTTTAAACTTGGCGTTTAGTTCTTTCAACTCCAAGCGCAAATATTGCGTTTCTAATATCTGTTTGCGCAAAAGTTCTTGGCTCAGATCTGCTTGTTTCTGCCATTCCACTTGCCTTTTTTCAGTAAGCCGAGATTCTTCAGATCCATCCGTTTTCGTAAAATAGGCTTGAGCTAAAGCAATTCCAATTGACGTCACTACGCTTATGATTACCGCCCACTTCGTCCACCATAAGCTTTTTGCTGCACCTTTTAGCGAAGCCTCAGCCTTTGCTTTATCTTCGTCCTGCTGCTTTATCCATTGAGGAATGGCGTCCGACACCAACGTCGTAGAAAGAGACGCGACATGGTTCAACATGTCGCCCATATGTACTGCAACGGTACTAAGCGTCTCAGCAGCTTTTTCTGAGGCGTTCGCGGCGCGAGCTTGAGGTGACGTGGAAAAGTCTAGAAAGGGAGCTGTTCGCGCCTCAATCTCCTCAGCTTTTGGCTGGTGCAATCTCGGAGAGTGGATCGCTTGCGCGCGCACCGCATCTCCCACGCTGCTCCACTTTTTATCCGAAAACTCTTTTCGCCACCACTGACTGGCGCTGTCAATCGCTGCGACGGAGGAAGTCAGTGATTCGATGGCGCTAGGCTTCAGGAATTCAAAATTGCTACGGAACTGGTCTGAGATTTTTTTACTCATTTGCTGAAAATTCGAGTTCTCGGCTATGACCCCTTTACCAAGCGCCGATAACGAGTCACTGGAATTTTCATATCCTGCATCTTCGACTCCAGCCTTTGCTAATGCCTCGATGTCCTCCCTGTCGAGCTCAGCAAATTCATCATTCGAAAGCCCAGTCCATATTCCTGAATCCATTTTAGGGGAACTGAACATTTGCACGACCAAGCGTCCCACTTCATGTTCATCAGCTCTTTCAAAAGCGCCCGTTTCTCCGATCTTCTTGTGGTCTCCATAGGTAATATGGCGGATGTACAGGGGGCCAGTAGAAGTGGATACCTGGCGTTTTTCGGCAGATTTAAGTAAATCCTTGATACTTAATTTCTTGCTGTCGTCCACTGATTGAGCTCACGCATGTGACTGATGGAGTCAGATTAGCTCTGCGTTTATCGCTTGGCTATCAGCTCAAAATATGGCTGTGAGATTCAGCCAAATTTTTCTAATCTGACCGAACGCTCATCGTCGCTATCTCTTTTTGAAATGATCACCGGCAGCTTAGAGACGAGAACACTTTGCCTATTGCTTTCCCATCAAAAGTTCGCCGGAGTATTCGCACTAATAATCTCCGCCTCATCCGCCCCAATATTCCGAAACCGATGCGGCAACGTCGTCGGAAAGTAATACCCATCCCCAGCATTCAACACACTAATCTGCCCATCAACAGTCAGCTCCACAGTGCCACGGGTGACGAGCCCACACTCCTCCCCTTCCGAATGCACAATCGGCTCTTCCCCCGAACTCGCGCCCGGCGCGTATTGCTCACGCAACAAGCGCATCTGCCGGCTCGGCACCGAAGCGCCGATCAGCAGCAACCGCAGGCCATGACGGCCAAGATCCGGCTGTTCATTGGCGCGGAATACGTATTGGTGCTCGCGTGGCGGTTGGTCGAAGGTGAAGAAGTCAGCCAAAGACATGGGAATGCCTTCGAGCAGTTTTTTCAGGGAGCTGACGGAGGGACTGACGCGATTCTGTTCGATCAGGGAGATGGTGGCATTGGTGACGCCGCTACGCCGGGCCAGCTCGCGCTGGGACAGTTTGTAGCTTTCGCGTACTAATTTGAGTCTTGAGCCCGTGTCCATGACAGCCTTATGCGAAGAATACTTAAGGGTTATGGGGGTGGATGGCGGGCGACTTTTGGCCGCGAAAGTACCGCTTCCCTGTCCCGGAAATGTGAAAGGCGGGTATTAAATCACGTTTGGTGGTGTTGCTCAGCAGGTTCGATGAATGGGTGGGTTAAAAGGTTGATTGGGCCTGAAATCAGGGGGGTTGGTTGGGTTGATGGTGGCTGGTAGGGCCTCATCGCGAGCAAGCTCGCTCCCACAGTTGGTCCCGGGTGTACACAAATCTGGAGTACACCACATCTCCCCTGTGGGAGTGAGCCTGCTCGCGAGGCGGTGTATCAGGCGACATTGATGGCGACTGATCGGGCCTTATCGCGAGCAGGCTCACTCCTACAGGGGTTGTGCCTGGGTTAGATGCCGAAGCGATCGCGCAGCGCGTAGTACGCGGCGCCCATGGCGGTGAGCGGGGCCTGGAAGGTGCGGCCGCCGAGCATCGGCATGTGCGGCAACGATGCGAAGGCATCGAAGCGTTCGGCGTCGCCGCGGATCATTTCCGAGATCAGTTTGCCGGCCAGGTGCGAGCAGGTGACGCCGTGGCCGCTGTAGCCTTGCATGTAGTAGGCGTTTTTCTCGATG
>Ga0157371_10003925_pt1 | contig 13225 bp, 21 predicted proteins | sample C45metaG_FD_113462 | JGI IMG/M metagenome (GOLD analysis project Ga0157371, IMG submission 113462) | Corn rhizosphere microbial communities from Kellogg Biological Station, Michigan, USA - C4-5 metaG | ecosystem: Host-associated > Plants > Roots > Rhizosphere > Soil | place: USA: Michigan... | reverse complement strand
TTGAATCTCTTGACTGCCCTGCTCATACGATTCAATGAGAACTTCGAGACTTTCAACCCACCCCTCTCGACTGTCAGGGACAACGAAGGTCTTGGGGTTTTGCCCTGCGGCAGGCTCTTTCAGGTTGATTGTTCCACGAAAGGTATCATACCCAACGCCAACGCCGAGCATGAGTGCGTTCATGCACCATCCCGCATCCGTGCTGAGTTTCTTGATCGACTTGAATCCGCAATCGTTGAGCGCCATACTTCCGTGCTGATACACGTGTTCTGTACTGCCTGCCCATAGGCCACGGCCAGGAGGTAGAAATTTAAATTCGAAAATGTACATTGCCATTTTGGTTGCGAGCGCCTGCATGTCGGCCTCGTCCCACGAGAGATTATGTGTTGCTCTGTGGGTTTTCAGGATACTCATAGTGCCTTCAACGACACGAATCACCGTGTCCGCCCACCCCTCTTGGGTTCCATCGGGCTTTGTGCGTGAGTATGTCCTATAATACGTCGCTGCGCCGAGCAGGCCAAATCCAAATTCAGGCTCTCGGCGGATCAGCGCTCCCTTGGTCAGGGGATTGAGACGAAATCGTTCTGTAACAAGCATACGCGATCCTTATTCGTTGCGGAAATCTTCATTGTCAAAAACAGGCTCTTTCTCAGAGTGTGCCATAATCACGTGACGAACGATGGTCGCAAGGTCATCGTTGAGGCGAGTCAAGGTTTCGCCGTTGAACTCGACAGATTCGCCCGTAGAAAATTCGACTCTGATAAAAGTAGGGGTGCAGGCAGAGTTGCCTGACACCCCAAAACGTAGTGCGTGCAGCAGCGCAGGATTCATTTGTTAGAAGGGAAGGTTCGCGTTGCTCGCCACGACATTGTCGTTGGACTCTGAACGCTGATTGCTGCTCACGAAGTCAATGCTTGCGACATTGATATCAAAGCCCACAACCTCAACGCCTTCCTTGTTCGTGAAAGTGCGCTGTGAAAGCTCACCAAACACCACGACGCGCTGACCCTTCTTAAGATACGGAAGAAGGCTTGTTCCTCGTTGTCCCCAAAGAGAGCAGCCAAACCACATGGTTTCGCCGTCTTCCTTGCCTGCACGCTTGCGCGGGTTGACAGCGATGCGGAACGATGTAACCGTCGTATTCCCCGCGTCTCGCTGTGCCGCATCGGCTGCAAGATTTCCACTAAACTCGACTCGATTGATGTTCATACAGTTTCTCCTTTTACTTGATTCGGCGGATCAAGAACGATCACGCCGCCATGTACTCTTTTGTGGTCAAACCTTGCTCATAGGCTATTCCTTTCCTCCCGATTTTGGGGGTGGTGGTTCGCCCGTTGCCTTTGACCAATTCGAGTTTAACCATTCGATTTTATCCATTGGTTGCCCTCTTCCCTTGGGGCGATTGAAATACCCCGTTGAGTGAAAGCCACTACCGTAGTAGATAATGGCTTCGGGAGCCTCGTACACACGAGGACTCTCTGTACCACAGTCAGGACACGCTTCGACTTGGGGAATCTCCCCGTGGATCGAATGACTCCGTTCAAAAGGCCCATGAGTTGGGCAATTATACGGATAACGCATTACTTGACGGGTACAAGTAGCTTTGGCGTAAACTTTTCACGCTGTTGTACCTTCGCTGCTGCAAGCTGAATGTACTGATTTAACAACAGTTGGTGAACAGTGTCCGTCATAACTATCAAACTAAAGAGGTCAGCGTTGTCGCTTGCCTCCATGCCTACAACTCCATCCTCATCAATATAGATGGAGAGGGTAATCTTCTGTGCCTTATCTTCCACTAATCCCGTACTTCCCTTTCTGTATCTACCCAATGATATCCCTTGAAGAAGAATGATATCTCCGCAGTGCGAGCGGTACTTTCCAAGAGTATACCACGCTTGACGCCGTTTGTCAAGAGGGTATAGAAGAAATAATCTGCCTCGCTGCATCGAATGGTGATCGGCTGTATCTTGCGATGGCCGTCGTCGTACATGATCGGCACGCTGAACTGTGTTTTATAGAGTTTCTTCATTAAGTTGCTTCGCTATCTTCACACAGTCGCAGTCCCAAAATCCCTTGACGTATGGGTTACATGTCGGGAGTTCTCCCGTTTCCTTCCACGTCGCAAGGGGTGTTACGCGCTCTTCCAAAAAGGATTCAATTTTACGTTGTTCCCAAATGGGGTATCCCCACTTAAGAAATTGACTATCCTCGGCGGTATTCCATGTGATGTAGAGCATACCACCCTTTGTGATTTTTATGTTCACAGGCTCCGTGCGTCCATCGTCGTGCAGAAGGGTTCCCCCATCCAACAACCACGCGTAGACGTTCATCTGTGCTTCGTGCATCGGATCAGGCTTCGTGGGAAGGCGGTACTTCGACTTGTAGTCGATGATCACGCCCTCTTTTTTGTACACTTTATCGGGCTTGCCCGTTAGACGGACACCCTTGAAGTACTTCTCGACACGAACCTCAGCGATGATATTTTCGTTTGGAACCATTTCTGATTCAAGCATCAGGTGGAGATATGTGCCGCGTGCTTTGTTCCATCCAACCTTTAACGGCTCGTAGTAGTCGTATGTTTCAAGCAACGCTACTGCACGTGGGCAAGATAGGAGCGTTGAAGCTGACCATCCCGCGTTGGCTCTTGTCACGAGATTGTTCTTCATGCTGCGCAGAAGTTCTACGGGTGCATGACAATTCCGCTCGCCAAACGATTCATGACAGTTGATACAATAATCAAAGTCTTGTTTTGTTCCGTCGTATCCGCAGATTACACCCTTAATTGGCATACGGCAGACCTACTCATCGTAGTTGACATCAAATCCATATTGATGTGCAACGTGAGGGGACAGGCTCGTATCCGATTGCAAGCCAAGTAGACCCACGGTAATTTCTTTTTGTTTTACCCGCATCAGAGCCTTGCGGCTCTTGGTGGGGTATCGATTGCAGGTGTTCCGATAGCGCTCGGGGTTCTCTGCCTTCTGCTGATTCATAAATGAGAGCACGAGTCGTTCATGCTCTGACATTCTAAAGCTTGACATAACGTTTCTCCATTACATCGACAAGTCGTGTAACGGCACGTTGTATTCGTCTTTGCATTGAACCGCGTGACGTATGCGAACGCTCTGCGCACAACTCATCGAGTGTCTTTCGGTGTAAAATATGATAATCAATGATCAATTTCTGATCTTCCTTGGTTAGCTGCGGCAAACCCTCTTCGATATCGATACATGATACATGAAGGTCCTCCATCATTCGCGCTCGGCCCTTTCCGTTTTGGGGAGCCTTGGCGTGTGATCGTGATGAAAACGGTCGGCGGTCCTCAGTCTCCACGGCGTTTGCGTCGTGTAGCTGTTGGGATCGGCCATTCAGTGTTGCTCGTATATCAAGGTAGTTTGATAGCAGCTTTTCGAGTCGTCGTGTTGTGTATGCGGGTTCATCTTTATTGCGATGCATAGGTCCTTTCTAATCTCTGCTAAGGCGTTTAATAATCGCAGGGTTATTGTTGCCTCTACTGTCCCTTTTGCGGGGAAAGTATCGGCATGATGATGAGCAGAACTCATCAAATGCAGGATCATAACATGGGAATACACTGTAGTCGGATGAATAGGCGCTGTACGCCTTCTCCTGAACGTTCTCAAACGGTGGGTCACACCGCTGATTCGTATTTTCCATTACGTCGAGGGCTACTTCAAATGGCAGTCCTCGATCCTTAAGAAAGAGCGCGAGTCGGAAAAATCCTACGTCGCGTGATCCCTCGGGGAGTCCTTCTTCCATGATCCGTGTCATGCACGGCATGTTCATGTTGGGGTTCAACGTTGGCGGCGGAGCCGTCTCAACTTGATAGATATTATTCTTGTGAATAAGCTCGGTGAGTTCGTCGCGGGTCATCGGCTTAATGGTTTCAAGGACTTCCCACTGATCGTCGTATGGGGTGAAGTCACCACGTACAAACAAGCAACGTTGGCCCGTTTTTTGATGTACACCAAGGGGAATTTTCACGGGGTTGCCAACGCGATAGACGTTGACCTGCTTCGGATAGATTTCGATGCCGACCTCAGGGGCGTGGGGAACGTGATTGCGTATCCATACGCCAAGTGAGTGTGCCTCGGTGGCGGTTACAGGCTCCGCGAAGAACACCCAAAGATGATACCCACGTTGTCCACTATATTCGACACGGAAGCAATCACGTCCTACGTGTTGCAGAAGAAAGAGCGCAACATCAAGCGTAAGCTTCTGTACATCACCCGTTTCCCCCTTGCGAATATCCATGTCGAGACACAGCCACTTGACTGTGTCATCGGCGTCCGCTGCGTATGCGCCAACTGTGATAGTACCTTGTAGGTGTTCGACAATCTGTTTCTTTGTCAGCGGGTGGTAGATAATATCGGGGCAGTCAGTTTTTCTCTGACTACAAAGTGGCTCGTGGGTACATTTGCCACTGCGTGCTCTCCAATATCCGCCACCTTTGTCCTTGTCGTACCACTGTGTCGTGTAGCTGTCCGTGCGATGAACGAAACGATCCCACAAAAGGTCAACTTTTTGTTGGGGGGTCCGTTCCATCAATTACCTCCACGGTGATGAGTAGCTGTGTTCCAATACGAATTTCGTGAATCATGTGCTCGGGCATGTTGATAATTTCAAAGGTTCCGTAGACCAATTGGCTGCCCATCATTGTGACAAGTGGGCGCTCAACCGTTACTTCGGTCTTACTTTCAAGATACTCACACCCGATTTTAGACACAGGTGCAACGAGTTCAATCTTCACGCAGTGTTTCCTTTACCAAGTTCTTTGTCAGTACCACAAGGTCACTGTGGATCGTTCGTGTTTCGAGATACGTGTTGATGTAGGTGACGACCATCTTACCAAATCTCCACAAGAAGAGGAGAAGGAAGATGAAGCAGACAACGCCAAGGAGGCGAGGAAAGCTTGCGTACACCTGCACGAAGTCATCGATACCGAGAGCAATAAACCCAATGAGGGTCAGCGTGACAAAAAAGAAATCAAGAAGCGACGTAAATCGCATTCGTACAATGATCGCCATGTTAACCCTTTGCTTCGTACCACGTACGCCCAATGTGTACGTCTGCGCTCTGTGGAACGAGTAGATACGTGTTACATTTCTCCACCATAGCACTAGCCATGATGGGCCGTGCCGCGTCCGCATGTCGTGTTGGGACTTCGGCTACGTTTTCGTCGTGAACCTGCAAGAGCAGGTATCCTTCATACGGTTTGAGTGCTGACTGTACGTTCAGCATTCCTTCCGCCATGATATCTCCAACGCTTCCTTGAATGACGCAGTTGACCCCTTGTCGTTCGGCGCGGCCACGAATATACTCGTCGCGAGAGAAGGCGTCGGGGAGTCGGCGCTTGCGTCCGCTGATCGTGGCGACGTAGCCCGTTGAACGGACGGCACGCATGACCTCGAACTTCCAATCTGTTGCGCCTTGGTAGGTGGCATTGAACTTGGCAATCAAGTTCTTTGCTTCCTCCATTGTAACCTCTATCTTCAATTCTGTCAAGAGGTACCTTTGGAATTTCTTGTAGGCCATACCGTATAGGAGTCCGAAGTTCTGTGTCTTTCCGACTCGCCGTTGCATTGCGTGCTCGGGATTCCCATTGTTGAGTTCGTCCATGAACTCGTCGTAGCTGATACCCATGTTTCCCGCCGCTGTAAGGGCGTGCAGGTCCTTGCCCGTGGCAAAGGCGTCGATAAGCAGGGGATCGCGACTGTAGTGCGCAAGCATCCGCAACTCTGCCTGCGAGAGGTCGCCTACGAGGAGGGAGCAGTTTGGTCGTGCAATGAAGCAGGAGCGCAGTTCTGTTCCTCGTTCTCCACGTGCAGGAATATTCTGTAGATTAGGGCCACTACTACTGAGTCGTCCCGTTCTTGCAACGTCTTGATTAAATGACGTGTGTAGTGCGTAAAAGTCATTCGCGTCACAATCCTTTTGGAATCGCGTGATGTACGTCGTGAGGAGTTTATCGACCTTGCGCCAATCGAGTACACGGCGGATGAACGGCGGACACTCGTTTCCAAGGTAGAACACGAGGGTTTCGAGGTTGTCCTTGTCCACGGCGTACTGCCCATTCTTCGCCTTTTTAAGCGGAGTATAGGTGTCAACGCGCACCTTCGTATATTTGTACACAAAGTCTTGGAGTTGGGGTACGCTGTTGGTCTTGAATTGGAGAACGCGTGGACTCCATCGATTGGTTTTGCCCACCATATCATAGGTGATAAGGGGGACTTCAATACCTTCGATATCAGTAACGAGGATATCATCGATATTATGATACGCGTCCTCGACCTCCTGCTTTGTCGCAACCCGCATGTTCAGGGCAGGAATGTTGTTGAGGTTTCCTTCAAAGTGGTTAACAAGGGTTGCCAATCCCTCTTGAACGACGAGCTTGCGCAGTCGTTCTCGTTCCTCTGAGTACACCGCGTGGAGTTCATTGACTTTCACCATGTCCATGCTGATGCCGCGTGCCTCCATGTCCTGCAAAACGGACAGAAGGGGCATCCACAAATTATTAAAGACATCGATCAAGCACTTGTCACGATGCCATTCGTTGGCAAGGTCTTGGGCGAACTTCCAATACAGTTTCAACGTGGCTTCCGTGTCATTCATGGCGTAGTCTGCCGCCTGATCAAGCGGAACACCAAGAATCTCACTCTTGCCGTAGCCCTTGTAGACGGACAGTGTTTGGTACTTGGCATACGATGCGCCAAGGATTGATGCCGACAAGGATTTCAGGTCATTATCGCGGTTTTCGTCAAGCAGCTTGGCTGCAAGCAGGGTATCTGCAAGACGGCCATGCACGTCAATCCCCACTTTATGGAGAAAATGCATGTCAAACTTGACGTTGTGCCCCACCATAAGCACATCTGTCTGTCGAAACAAACCGATGAGCACGTCGTAGGTCTTGGCCTTGTCGATAAATACCTTTTCAATAATCACACCGTTCTCGGGGACGGTGTGTTCGAGCACGATGTAGTAGCTGTCGCCGCCTTCGAACGAGAGGGCGACTCCAAGGAGCCGATCCTTCATGTAGGAAAGGCCGCTCGTCTCTACGTCAAACGCAAAATTCTTTCCGTATTCCGTTTGGAGTGCGTTTCGTGCTGTTTCATAATCTGTAATTACGTGTCGCACTTACTCTCCCATCAAATACGTATCTTCTTCTTCGTCTCCAACCACGATGCGTGGTGCGATGCGCTGATACAGCGACATAATATCCTCAGCCTTCGGACTTCCGATGTAGTCTGCGGCGTCGATCAGAAGACCGAGGCCGTCGAGAAGTGTTATCTCCTCTTCGTAGGTGAGGTCGTGTGCCCAATGCAAGGCGCTCATGCAGTTCCCTTCTCAACAGCTTTTCGCTGTCGTTCGTACATATAGCGGCGGCGATTCTTGAAGCGCTTGCGATGGACCTTCATTGCAAACTTGAACTTCGGATCGTTCACGTCAAGGTCTGTGATCGGGAGGTCTTCCTTGGGGAGATACACCCGACTTGACAGAATCATCATACCTTCGTTGTCAAAGGCGAAGTCACAGATAATATCCTTGATGCTTGCCTTCTCCACCTGAATCGGCGGTCGCTCATCTGCGGGGACTGTAGAAGGGCTGATATTAACGAGTGGGTCCAAGTCGGCGTTGTATGTCATACCACATCGTAGACACACGCGAATCCCCATTGATTCGTCCATCAAAACAAGATCAGCCGTATGAGAGCATGTCGCACAGGCCATAGTTAAACTCCTTATAATCGAGAGGTTCGCGCAAACTTTGCGTCTTCGATAAACTTTTCTAGTGTCTTAATACTGACCACTGCCCACGCGTTCTCGATAGATTCTCCTTTGAAATGAAAGACAAGTGCTCCGAGTTCCTTGGCGTTGTCCGCCTCTCGTTGCATCTGTTGCAGTTCAGACTTCTTGATGGTGTAGCTCTTCTCGCCCGAGGCAGTGACCGCACCGCTCATCTTGACTTCAAGCTTGACCATCGCACGCTTCTGATCGTCGTAAATCTCAACGTCGCCTTCAAGATTCCGATTGGTGTTCTTGAATGCGCCTGAGCCAACGGTTCGTTCTCCCCCCAACTTCCGTGCTACAAGCTTCTCAACGCGTGTACCACTCTGTCGTGGGCCTTTTCCACCTTTCTTTTTAGGGTCCTTGGTGATTGGACTGATGACGGGGTTTCCGTCCTTATCATAGACTGCCAATATGTTCCTCCGCCCATGTCTTGAACTCAGTATACTCTACTTCTTCGTCAATGTCAAGCCCTCTGATACGTGCTTCTGAGGGATGACATGCCCACTGCTTGATGTATTGGTCGATATCAGCTTCCGTCATGGTGGGGCAACTGCGCTGCATCTGAATCCCCACGTAGCTGTCACGCTCGATAGGATCGCGATTGATCAACACGACGTGGAACCCTTTTTCACGGAGATAGTCAACCTCATTTTGGTACCGCGCATCATCAATAACGTATGGATACGCAAGTGGTTCTATCATATCGATCCCAAATGCGTCGTCAAGGCGACGTATCCACACATCAGGTCCGTGAATTTTTCGGGCTACGTCGTCTCCGAGGAACTGCATTGCCGTACGCACAAGGGGATGGTATCGGTTATTGTTTACAAAGTCTTTCCAATAGGTGTATCCCTTCTTTTCGGGATCGCTGTCCCACAAGAAGTCAGCCACCATTGTTTTGAGCGGAGTGGCAAATGAAAGTACATGGAATCCGTAGAAGTCAACGAGGACTTGGGCAGCGGTGGATTTTCCACTGCCCATTTCCCCGACGAGAGCTACTTTGGTGTATTCTCTCACAAATTTTCTCCATAAAAAAGTAGGCCCCGAAGGGCCTACAATTATCCTACGGCTTCTCCGCCTGCGGCTTCTCCCTCAGCAGGAGCTTCACCTTCTCCGCCGCCCTCTGTAAATGAGTTCGTCGGAGACGCCTTTGCACGTTGCTCAAGTTCTCGTGCCTTTTCAGGGTCAAGATCAGGCTTGGTGTTGGCAGCGTTTCGGGGGATGCTAGAGGCAGGGACTCCTCGTTCGCGGAGTTCGTCTGCGCTGAATCGTCTAAGGGTTTCGATGTCGCTGAGGTTGGCGTCATCTTCGGCCTCCCGAACGGCGTTGGCATGTTGAACGGCCTCCGTCGAATCGACTTGGCGGACAACTTCAACACCATCACTTGACTGCGCAGGTGGCGCAGCGGTTGGGTCTACATTTTCGGCTGCTGCGGGAGCAGGCTCCACAACATTCTCGGTTGCGGCGGGTACAACGACTTCATCGTTATTCATACTGTTCTCCTTCCCATCGTAGGGAAATGTGATGCCCTGATCGAGGGCTTGGTTAATCGCGTTGGTTGTTGCTGCTACTTGGTCAGAAACTTCCCTGATTCTACGTGCTCGTGCCATCTATAAAACCTCCTCGCTGCTATGGCAGCAGTGCGCTCTGAGGGACTCGAACCCCCAACATGCGGGATGTAAACCCGTGGTTCTACCATTGAACTAAGAACGCATATGCCACTACTATAGCACACTCTTTTGGATTTGTCAAGTCCCTAGCGAAATTGCTGAATTCCTTGATCAAGCATAAGCAAAACGATGACAATAGAAATCAACGTCATCGCGTACCCAACGCCTACTTCAAGGTTGCCAATTTCGGGGTCTGTCTCTCGTTGATCTTTCAGAGACTCTGTTGCAACCGCAAGGGCTGTCGCAACGATGCCAAAGAAAATAGACATCAAAATAAAGACACACCCTTTTATGAACTCTACGGTGTCCATTTTTCCCATACCAACTCTTCATTTGGGATCGTAAAGTAGGTCTTCCCATCGGGAAACGTGCGCAGTTCCTTGCCATCCGTCTTGGTAATTAATTCGTCAAGCGTAATTAAGCAGGTTGCTTTCTTGCTTGAATTATAAATAAATACCAACACGGGATTGAGCATATTCCAAAATTCCATGACACGGATCGAGTCTTCCTTGACCTTCAAGCCCTCGCGTCCACATCCCTTTATCTCTACAAGAACTGCATCGGCTCCCTCACAGGCGTAGTCGGGCATGAGCCGAACCTCATCAGCAAACTTGTCGAAGCGCTTAAACGGTGGACGATTAAATCCGAGTCGGACAAAAAGAATATTGTTTTTCAACGCCCACGCCTCGAAGACACCTTCGGCGGTGTCTCCAAGGGTCTTTATACGCTCACTAAACGGCGCATTCTGATACGCTGTCATCAAATTGTCCCCTCTCTCGGTATGCCTCAATGGCGCTGTGTGCGATGTAATAGCACTGATCGCCAAAGTAGATCGGAGGATGGTGGGCTTGAACCTCGTACCATACCTCCTCTTTGTCTGTCATAACGGAGAGAACACGAAAGATGATACCATCGATTTGTGTGCCGTTACACAGTACGTATGTGTCCCCCTTATTCAACCTCAATGAATCGGCCAAAGCGAGACTCCCATCGTTTCCAATCCTTCGTCTTTATAGAAAGAACACCACAGTCGTAAATGTCCTCGTTGTCGATTGCGGTAATCGTCACCTTGTGGAACGTCTCACCGTAGCGAACGCGTGCCTTGAAGACAGTCGGCATTACGTCGTCAAACGGGTCTTTCTTGTCACGAATCTCGTGGATCGCCGCATAGGAATCCTTCGTCGTGAGGTCCTGAATGGCGTAGGCGGCTTCAATGATTTTTTCTTCGGCACCCTCGTCTCCAAGGATGGGGAGAAGGGCACGCATCTTCCCGCTCTGAATCATGGGAAGGGTTTCCATGGCATCGTTTCTTGCCAAGATTGGCAACACGTGCTCATAGATGCGGATAAGGTCGTGCGCCGTGCGGTAGCCAATGCCCTTAAGGTTGGGGCTGTCCGCCCACGCTCGGAAGGACTCGAACCCGCGTGCTCGGTAGTATTTCTTTTCCTTAAACTCCGAAAGGTCACGGGCAATGGACAAGTAATTCGTTGAAATCGTCCCCGCGATGCGAAGAATGTCCTTCTCTAGGAGTTCTGCTCGTTGAACATCTTCCTCGGTTACGTCCTTGAAGTGGTCATCGTATGCGACAAGCTCTCCACTTCCATCAATTTGCCAACTTACGTCGCTCACGCAGACCCCCTACTTGGTGGTAAGACAATGGGGTGATCACGCTGTTCCCATACCATCGTCTTCGGATAAAATGTTGCCGTTGTCATCCCCGTTACGCCTTGACGGTTCTTGGCGATGATTATTTTTGCGTCGTGTTCAACCTCAACTTCCTCCTTGTTGTCGAAGAGTTGGGCGTAGTACTGCGGACGATAGACGAGCATCACGGCGAAGGCGTCCTGCTCCAACGAGCCGCTGCTTCTGAGGTCGGAGAGCAAGGGAATGTGGTTCTCTCGCGACTCCACAGCACGATTCAACTGCGACAATGCGAGAAGTGGTGCGTTCGCAATCCGCGCAATCTCTCTCAGGTTTCCCGAAATGCGCGTTACCCGCTCAGTCTCGCCGTATTCACTCCCATCGCGCAAAAGGCTGATATAATCGATCACGATAAAGGATGGTTTGGGGTCCATCGAATCGACAAGATCGAGCAAGCCTTGTGATGTGAGACTTTGATCAGCAATGATGAACTGATTGTCAAGCTGATGGTACGCCTCCTGCACAGAAAACATTTCGTTTTCATCAAGCTTGCCAAGCTCGATGCGTTCCGCAGGGATGCCCGTGCGAGACGAGAGAATGCGCGTGCTCAGGAGTTCCGCATCCATTTCCAATGAAACAAAGAGCACAGGATTCCCCGTATGGGCGATGTTCAGCGCCATGGACATTGCGCAGGCGGTCTTTCCCATTGACGTGCGACCCGCAAGAATGTACAACTGCTGCTTACGAAACCCAAGGAGGTAACTATCCACCTTGTTGAATCCACATGGGATACCGATGGTTGAAATACCACCCGCGTCCACCCGTGTTTGAATGACGCCTGTGTGCTTTTGCAGGGCGTCAAGAAGTGTTACCGTCATTCAACTACCTTTATGAACTCTTGGATTGCCCACACAACGGCATCGGAATACGTGCCCTTGAAGATATGCTTGTTTAGTATATCATCATTGTCGAAGATTGTCAACTCATATGTCGCTACCTTCTTGGCCTGTCGAATTTTCCGCAGTTCGTAGCGCAGTGCTCCTGCCTTTGTAACAAGCTGACCATCGTGTGGTCCGTCAGCGACAAGGCTAATCGAGGTCGCGGTAATGGACTTGGGTGAATGGTTGAGACTCACTCGGCTTTGCTCCCTTTCCTCGGATGCCGCGTTCAAGCGCAGCATACGTTGCCATCAGTGGATTTTTCTGTCGTTTCATCTGTCGATACGTCATGCGAGTACGATCAACGCCAAACTTGGCAAGGCATTTGCCGAGTAATACTGCCTCGCTTGGGGTAATACCGTAGCCACGCTTTTCAATTTCCTTGTAGAGGTCGCCCTCTTCCCCTTGGTAGATATCTGTCAGGCCGCTTGCGGTTCCACGACGGTCACGCTCGTTGGAAAGACGCAGACGGCGTACCTCATTCTCTAGCACTTCGAGTTTCGTACTGTCGGTGAGTTGATAGGTAAAAGGGATGATACCCCCATCCTCAGATACGTCCTTGGAGACAGTGATTTCAATGTGTGTCTGTAGATCATTGAATTCGATGAAAAGATTATTGCGAAGCTCATCGATAAGGTGCCGAACCTTTTCCGTGGACAATCCCACGTGCCGTGCAACCTCTGATACAGACAAACCGATGCCGAGTTCTGCTTGCACGTAGCTTCGATCAACGAAGTACAGCAAGAGAACTACGGCTTCGGCAGACAACTCTGCGAGCTTCGGAATAAAACGACGCTTGATCGTCAATTCCTCAGTCATCGTTTCTCCTAGAAGGCAGGTGCCTTTAGCTTCTTCTTCAAACTTTCCGCCTGTGCAGGCGTAATCATGACGGTTCCAAACTCTTTCGTCAACGTCGTTTGGAGGTCGCCAATAGTCTTAACCCCCTTGTTACGAAGAAGGTCACGGAGTTCAGCATCGATCACGTCGAGGGATTCCTGCGGCATCAACTCTGTTGTTGCGGCCTCTTCGGTTTCATAAAGGTCGAGCGCAACACCAAGCTGTGTCGCGGCCTTCTTCAATCCATCTGTGAAGGCACCCTTGTACATGTCCTCTCCGCCTTCAAGGATTTGGATACCAAATCCCTCCTTGGAACCAAGGCCAGGAATTGTCA
>Ga0157371_10003924_pt1 | contig 13232 bp, 8 predicted proteins | sample C45metaG_FD_113462 | JGI IMG/M metagenome (GOLD analysis project Ga0157371, IMG submission 113462) | Corn rhizosphere microbial communities from Kellogg Biological Station, Michigan, USA - C4-5 metaG | ecosystem: Host-associated > Plants > Roots > Rhizosphere > Soil | place: USA: Michigan... | reverse complement strand
GGGTTTATTTGTTTGTTGACTGAAAAAAGGAGAAAGAACATCGGTTGAATCAACCTTATGAAGAAACGGATATTGCGCTTCATTTACATATTGAAAATGATTCGGGTCACCGGAAGATTCATCAAATTTTATATTATTCGTTCTGCTGTTGAAAAAAGACTGGTAACAGTTGTTATAAAAAAAGAAAGATTTATTTAAAGCCATTGAATTGCTAAACTCCGGACTGGGTTTCCATTTGTTGGCCACTGTGGCTATAGATCCAAATGCAGCCAAAACAAACACGCCCAACACAGCAGGAAAAAACGCAGGTTTTATTTTTATCTTTTTGGGAACAAACAAAAACAGTAAAACAATTCCTGCAATAAGAAACACGCCGAGAACGATAAACACCGGTGAAATACCTGCTGCGCCTACCGTTTGTTTTATATCGCTAATAGAATATCCAAAAAGATCAGCGCCAAGCGGAACGAGCGTTTGTAAAAAATATTCGGCCAGCGCCGCGTGGATCATTACTAATAGAACTGCGAAAGTAATAAAAAAAACACGCGCTATTTTTTTGCTTATGAGATAAAAAAGGATAAAAATACACACAGGCACAATCGCGATATTCAGATCAAAAGAAATATCATTAAGCAAGCCGTGGCCGATAACACTCATAATATCTTTTGGCGTACCAAACTGAATGCAGTCTCTTATAATTTCCAGAATTTTTACCAATAATGTACAGGTAAAAAGAACTATGCTATAGGAAATAGCTTCACCAATTCCTTTTACAAGCGTTGACTTTTCTGTTTTTTCAATCACGTTTTCATTGCCTGTGATTGTAACGCCCGGTGTTAATCCCTGCCGTGTCATTTCTCCCCAACTATGGCTCTTTTTAAAATAATCTATATGCCCTTTTAAAGCAGACCAAACAATAAACGGATGAAAAATAAACGGTTCAAGGAAAGCGGTTGCCACCAACCCGAAATTGTCCTTTTCAGATTTGTACTGGTTGTAGGTTTGTACTTCCATTAAAATTGAGAAGACGGAAAATAAAAATCCAAAGAGAAAAACACAGCCAAGTAAAATAAAAAACAGGGTCCACTGTACAATACCCAGGAAGGCAAAAATCACGAACGCAATAATTCCTCCCAATTCAATCAGCGGCGCCAATTGTTCAAAGAAAAACCAGTAAGGATAACTCAACATTCCAAGTAATCCGTACTTCGGGTTAAAAAACATTTTCCGGTGAGTACGAAGTGTTTCAATTGTTCCTCGTGTCCACCGGTTTCTTTGCCTTCCAAGTATTTTATAATTTTCCGGCGCTTCTGTCCAGCAGAGCGGGTCAGGAATGTAAGTGATTTTATAGCGAAGTTTCTGCTCCTCCATGTAACGGCGCATTCTTACTATTAACTCCATGTCTTCACCAACCGTATCGGTACTGTATCCTCCGCATTTAATAACGATGTCTTTATCAAAAGCACCAAATGCACCTGAAATCAGTAACAAACCGTTTAACCGGCTCCAGGCCATTCTTCCCAATAAAAAAGAACGAATATATTCCAATGTTTGCATCCGTGGCAAAAACTTTTTCGGTAAATTCACTTCTACCAATCGCCCGTTTTCGATTTTGCAATCGTTAGCGATGCGAATGACTCCGCCGGAAGCAATCACACGAACTTTTGTTTCTTCCAAAAACGGCTTTATCATTTTCAGTAACGCATCCTGCTCCAACACACAATCGACATCTACACAAACAAAATATTCATAACAAGAAACATTTATTCCAACATTCAAGGCATCAGCTTTTCCACCATTTTCTTTGTCTACTACAATCAGTTTTTTAAAAACAGGGTTATTACTTTTATAAATGCCTTTTACTTTTTTTGTGGGAATTTGTTCGTTTATAAAAATGTTCGCTTTATAAAGATCGTAGGCCTTAATTAATTTTTCAAGAGAGTCATCTTTGCTTCCATCGTTTACGATGATTAGTTCAAGCGTGTTGTAGTGAACCGATAACATTGATCGTACATTTTCAACAATATTGGCCGCTTCGTTGTAAGCAGGCGCAACCACACTAATGGCCGGAAGATGTTCAGAAGCAGCAGGTATGCGAAAATCAGCAAAGCTGTTCAGCCGTAAATATTTTCTTATTTCGCCGGTAGAATAAATACCAATAAAAATGTAGAAGAAAAACAAGACGACCGAATAAATAAATATTCCTCCTGTAAAAAAATCGAATATAAAATGTTGGATCGTCATGCCGCGCGGTCGTTGTCAATTTGACTAAAAATTGCATCCCACGGATGTTCATCTGCGAACAAATGCTGGCGGAAAAAATCTTGTCCCAACGGATGAATGAACGACAATACCTTCGCTGCCGCTAATTTTATTGTGTCATCGGGATTGTGAAGCTGTTTCATCAAAAAAGTAATGTGTTTTTCGTTTGCAGTTTCATGTAAAACCGAAAGAATACTTAACTTAACTTGTTTGCCTGAACAAGCGTAACATTTTATAATTTCATCTGCAGTATTATCTTTGTGTATCTTTTTTAAATATTCAAGTGCATTCATTTTTACCTCTGCTGTTCCGTTTTGCAAACAAGCAATTATTTCCTCATACACTTCCATACAATTATAAAAGCTTGCCAACCTTACAGCGATGGTAACTACCGAATGATTACTCAATTTCAACCACTTTTTTAGTTGTACGGGATTAACAGCTTGTGAATCATGCAAATAATTTAATAGCTGAATTTGCTGCCACTGACTCACGGGGTGTGATATCACATTTAAAAAGCGCAATCCTTTAAAGTCATAAAAATGCACCAATGCGCATTGCGCTTCATTTCGCACTAACTCGTGCGTGTCATTCGTAAGCCTGAAGATTTGTTTCACATACTTTTCCTGTTGCATAATTGCGAGTTCCTGGATGCCTTTTGCTTTAATATGCCATTTTTTATTTTTTATTTTTTCAAGAGAATCTTTGTCCAATTCGAGCATTTCATACAAGTGTACCAGGTTTAATACTGGCGCACCGGAAAGGTTTTTTTTCGCGTGAATCACCTCGTCAATAAAATATTGCCTGAAAGTTTTGTTGTCAAATATTTGTCTGCGCTCCGGATTTATTTCAATTACTGAACTAGCATCATCTTCAAAGAAAATCGCCTCACTTATAATCGTCGCAACGTCGTCTTGCCACGATTTCTTTTTTTTCTCCACACTCCTTTTATAAAATGAAAAAATGAGAATAAATATGAAAACCAAAACCATCAGGCCAAGAAAAAAATACAACACCCATATTAATGTATAGGCGTTTATTTCTAAAAAACTATTTCCTGCAAAATGGCGCATTTTTACTTTTTACATCGGTTATCAAACAATAGCTTTTTCCGGAATGTATCTTCTTACTCTCATGGAAAGTTCGTTCGGACTAAAAGGTTTGGTTATGTAATCGTCTGCTCCCAATTGAAACGCTTCCAAAACAACATTTTCCTGCCCCATAGCAGAAAGTACAATTATCCGTATGCTTTTACCCGACCTTCTTTTTACAGCCTCAATAATTTCTAATCCAGACGCGAACGGCATCATTATGTCTGTTATGATAAGGTCAGGATTAATCTCCTCTATTCTCTGAATCGCTTCTCTGCCGTCACTGCAGGTAGTGACCTCGTGGCCGTCTTTTTTTAATCGCAGTTCAATTGTTTTTAGCATGATCATTTCATCTTCGGCTACTAATATTTTCATGTTTTTTATTTTTTAAGAGTTTCTAATTCACTTTTATTAATTCGTTATTTTTTTGCAGCCGCTCCTTTAGTGGGGTTTCCAGTTTGGTAAATTCATTCATTGCAACATCGGCTAAGCCGTTAAGTTCCTCACTGTTTTTTAATCGTGCTGCTTCTTCAATTTTAACCAACACGTCAAAAAGGCTATTTGCTTTTAAAAGACCGGTGCTGCTTTTTAACTTGTGGGCAATTTTATAAACCACTTCAAAGCGGCCTTGTGCCAGTTCATCTTGCATTTGCTTCAATTCCGCCGGTGTATTATTTAAAAAAATGTCAAGTATTTCTGAGAGATAATCTAAATCATCCATTTCTTCCAACATGCTCAGATCGAAAAGTTCAGTTGAATTTGTTTCCTCCGCTGCTTCTGTTTCAATTGATGACTGGTGATCTAAAAGCCGGCTGACTCTTTCATAGAACATTGAAAAATCAAAAGGCTTTGTGAGATAATCATTCATTCCTATTTCGATACATTTCGATTTTTCTCCTTTCAATGCCGACGCTGTCATTGCCATGATCGGGATTGAAATGTTCATTACATTTCTGATATATTTTGTGGCCGCATAACCATCCATCTCAGGCATTTGCAAATCCATAATTATGGCATCATAATCTGTATTTGTCTTCAAAAAACTAATGGCCTCCAATCCGTTGTTAGCGATATCGGCAGCGCATCCTGCTTTTTGCAATACATTTTTAATCACTTTTTGATTCACCATATTATCTTCAACTACGAGGATTTTTTTATTATTCAGAAACCCTGCATACTCCTTGAATTTCTTGCCTCCGAAAAATAATTTATCGTTGTTTTTGCTGTAGCTAAACGGTATTGAAAAATGGAAAGTTGTCCCTTTGTTCAATTCGCTTTCAACCGAAATATTTCCGTTTTGCATCTCCAAAAGCTGTTTGGTAATCGCCAGGCCCAGGCCCGAGCCTCCATATTTTCGCGACGTTTCCACACTTGCTTGCGTAAAACATTCAAAGATTTCGTCGATCTTTTCATTTTCAATTCCAATGCCGGTGTCTGATACCGAAAAATTTAGAATAACGCCTGAATCATTTTTTCCCCCTATCGCAATCTTAACGGCAATTCCTCCCTCGTGGGTGAACTTGACAGCGTTTCCTATCAGGTTAATTAATATTTGATTGAGCCTGTAGGGATCCCCTTTTAACACCGACGGAATATTTTTATCTACATCAAATGAAAATGTCAATCCTTTCGCCATAATGCGATGGGAAAAAACTGCGGTAATATTTTCAACAACTTCCGCGAGATCAAAATCAATTTTTTCAATCGTTAATTTTCCCGCTTTGATTTTTGTAAAATCAAGAATGTCATTGATGATAACAACCAGATTATCCGCAGACCTCTTAATCGTTTTTGCAAAATCATGTTGCCTTTCATTTAGTGTCGTATCCAACAAAAGATCAGTCATACCCTGTATTCCATTCATCGGCGTTCTGATTTCGTGGCTCATATTTGCCAGAAATTGTTCCTGCAATCTTTTTGCATCCTCAGCCACTTTTTTTGCCTCAATCAGTTCTTCGCGCTGCATCACCCTTTCAGTAATATCTGTAGCAATACCGCTTATGCCGTACAATTTATTTTGTGCATTGATTAATGGAAATTTGATGATCAACATCGTGTGCTTACCGTCTTTCATTTCAATAATTTCTTCTGTTTCAAGCGGCTTGCATGTTTGTTTAACTATCTCGTCTGTTTCTTTGTATCGCTTGGCCTGTTCCTCAGTAGTAAAATCAAGATCTGTTTTTCCGATTACCATACTTTCCGTCACCTTTAAAACTTCCTTAAACTGCTTGTTGATCAGGAGGTATTTTCCATCAAGGTCTTTTAAATAAATCAGCGATGTGGCATTATCAAGAATCGATTGCAATCTTTCCTGGTTTTGCACCAGCGCCACTTCATATTTTCTAACCACCTCTTCCATTTCTTTTTTCTCACTGATGTCTTTTATCACACATTGAAAGCCAACTGGAATATCATTTTCTGTGAGCAATACAGCGGTTTGTTCTACCCATTTCAGATCACCATATTTTGTGCGAATGGCAAATTCAAGAAAAGTTTCGTCAATGTTTTTTTCCAGTTGACGCTTGTATTTTGCCTGAGCAATTTCGAGCCATTCAATATCAATTATGTCAGAAAAGTGCATCCCGATTAATTCATCGATGTTGTAATCGGTGAGCAGAAAAGCCTTGCCCGTGGCAAAACTTATGTAGCCGTCAATAGTAGTTGTATACATTACAATGCCGGCGTTCTCAATAAGATTTCTGTATTTAAGTTCGTTTGCTGCCAGGTCATTTTTGGCAATTTTGCCTGCCCGCCTGTCCTCGTCTATCTTGAACAGAAAAATTAAAATGATGATAAAAGAAATAACTCCGGCAGTAATCGCAATCGCAAAATTGTCTCCCGCGTTTTTATTTTGAAATACGAAAAGGATGAAAAATAAAAGCACCAGAAAGCTAAAAGACATTCCGTACAGGATATTATTCCTCAGCCGGGAAAGTTTACGCAGCAAAAAGTTTTTCATTGAGACACGCTCTGTTTTTGAATGGATTATTGAAACTTCTCCTTCCTGAAACGAAAAAAATGGGGAAATATTTGAATGGTAAACCCGGAATACGAACAATCTTTTTCCCAGTTGCCTGCTGCATTTCCGGCAAACAGAGTTGATTAAGAATCGAATGAAGGAAAAAGGAACGGCGTTTTCTCTTTACAACTAATCCAACCGATTTTACAAAATCACTTTGCCATTTAATCAGGGATGGAATAACTATTGTGTGTTATTACAAAAAAATCGCAATTCATTCATGGCAAAATCAAGAACTTCAATTTATGCGGCGCTCATTTCTAACACCGCCATTGGAATTATCAAGTTTGTGGCAGCTTACTTTAGCGGCAGCTCTGCAATGCTCTCAGAGGGAATCCACAGCATCGTGGATAGTTGCAACGAACTGCTTCTTCTATTTGGAATAAGCCGAAGTAAAAGACCTGCAGACATAGAACATCCTTTTGGCCATGGACAGGACTTGTATTTTTGGTCGTTGATCGTTTCAATTCTCGTTTTCGGACTAGGTGGCGGCATGTCAGTGTATGAAGGAATCAACCATGTGCGCAATCCAATACCGCTGGATGATGTATTATGGAATTATATTGTTTTGGGCAGCGCGTTTGTTTTTGAGGTCGTTTCTTTTTATATCGCCGCCCGGGATTTTCTGAAAGAACCAGGCTCTAAAGGCCATTTTTGGAGTAACCTTCGCAAGAGCAAAGACCCCGGATTTTTTATCGTCATTTATGAAAGCGTTGGTGATCTGGCAGGTTTAATTATCGCCTTTGGCGGCGTTGTTTTGTCCCATTATTACAACAGCCCGATAATTGATGGCGTCGCTTCTATCCTCATTGGATTGGTGCTTACCATCATCGCTGTTTTGATGATCATTGAAAGCAGAAACTTGTTGATTGGCGAAAGTGCCGATTTGAAATTGGTAAAGCAAACAGAAGACCTGATTCGTGGTGACAGGGATGTCTTCGAAGTGCAAAGGCCGCTAACAGTGCAACTTTCTCCCGATGAAGTTTTTTTAGCGTTAAACCTTCAATTCAGAAATGAACTTACGGGCGCACAGGTGGTTGAGGGGATAAACCGGCTGGAAAAAGGAATTCGTGAAAAGTTTCCGCAAATCAAGCAAATTTACCTTGAAGCACAGAACCTGTCGAAAAATAAAAGAGGTTAAAAAAACACCGCTCTTCAGTTTTTCACTGTTGCCCCCACAGAAACTTGTTAAAAAATCTGCCAGCCCTCCCTTAAACCGCATTTGTAGCACGAAATAATGCAGATTTTGAATATTGGCATACAATTAGGGTAAAAGTTTTGATAATCAATCTTTTATTAATACCCGGCAATTTGAAAGCTGGCCACGCCCAAAAAAGTATTTACTTATCAGGTCTATGAAGTTTTACGTTAAACTATTTTTATTATTTATCGCTCCGCAATTTTTTGCAAACTATTCTTCCGCCCAAACCGAGCCCATATCTACCACCTGGCAAACGAATATTGATAGCTCTCACGGTTTTAAGATTGTAAGTCCGGGTCCCGAATACAAGAAGACAAAGTTTCGTGAGTTTTTGTGGGGAAAAAATTACCGTGATGTTTGGACCACCCCGGTCGCTTTTCCGTTGTTTTATTTAAAGGATCACAACCTGATACCGGATGAGCTCGGAGGTGGTCATCAAACCACTTCGCTCCATTTAAAAACAAAAGATGATAAGAGATATGCGTTGCGATCAGTAAATAAGAGGCTCGCAAAAGTGCTCCCTCCTATTATTTTGGGAACATTTTCTGAAGATCTCGCAAATGATGAAGTTTCAATGGCCAATCCCTATGGCGCGCTCACCGTTCCTGTGATGGCAGAAGCTGCAGGAATTTATCACGTGGTGCCTAAATATTATTACTTGCCTCAACAACCCCCATTGGACACATTCAATAAATACGTCGCGGGCGCTGTTTACGATTATGAAAAACAACTAAAAGGCGACTGGTCGGCAGTAAAGAATCTTGGCAATTTCAAAGAGTTTTATGACACAAAAGAGGTGATCAAAAAGATCGAGGAGGAGACAGAAAATGTCGCCGATCAAAAGTATTTCCTTAAGGCAAGATTATTTGACGAGCTGATTGGAGATTGGGACCGGCACGAAGATCAGTGGGGATGGGGCGAACGAAAAGGTGATTCATTTAACGTATTTGTTCCTGTTCCGCAGGATCGTGACCAGGTGTTTTTTAAACATCAAGGCGTCCTGCTAAATTTAATTATGTCTGCTGCAGGCGTCAGTTATATTCCCAGTTTCTCAGATAAACTTAATCATCCTGAAAAGTTTAATTATGAAGAAAGAGGACTTGATCGTTTTTTCACAAATGAACTTACACGAGATCAATGGGACTCGATCGCCCGAAGTTTGCAAACTTCGATAACAGACTCCGTGATTGAAAAAGCGGTACATCAAATGCCGCCACGAGTTTTTGCCATTTCAGGGAAAGAAATTATCAAAGACCTGGAAGCAAGGCGTGAACAACTGTTGCATTACGCCGATCAATATTACTTATTTCTCTCCCGCGAAGTGGAACTTATTGGCTCTGAAGGCACTGATTGTTTCACGGTTGATCGGCTTACAGACAGCACCACCTCTGTAAAATTTTATAATATTGACAAAGATGGCAACATTGCCAGCTATCCGTATTATTCCCGGACTTTTAAAACGGGCGAAACCAGGAAGATCAGAATTTTTGGCTTGTCGGGGAAAGATGTTTATAAAACAACAGGCAAAGTGAATAAGGGAATTACGTTGCAGTTGATTGGAGGGGATAAAAAAGATTCCATGCAACTTAATTCGCTGGTGGGCAACAGCACAAAAACATTTGTGTATGACGATAACCGTAATATTGTCCAAGCTGCGGGTAAAGTGAAGAAAAGATTTTCAAATGCAGATTCGGTTCATGAGTACAAATACATGGATTACGAACGGGATAAAAAAGGGTTATCTCCGGTATTCTTTTATAACGATGCAGATCGCTTTTTTCTTGGATTAAATTATACCTGGAAACATCATGCATGGCGGAAGGAACCTTATGTTTTCAACCAAAAAATTGGCGCGAATTATTCTATTTCACAAAATGCAATGAGTTTTACTTACCTCGCTGATTTTCCCAATGCCCTTGGAAAGTGGAGACTAAACTTGTTGGCGAATTATGACTTCATTCGCTGGAGGAATTTTTATGGGTTAGGTAACGAAACCCGGCTCATCGAAAAAAAAGAAGAATATAACCGGATGCGTTCAAGGCAATTTACGGGTCAGTTTGGCCTTAGCCGCCAATATGGAAACGATCTTTTCGAAGTAAATGCATTTTACAAAAACGTAAAAGTAGTCTTTGATCCCGGCAGATATGTTGCAAAAGAATTTGAGGGCCAGGAACCAAACATTTTTACAGCCGAACCTTTTGGAGGTGTTAATGCGAAATACACTTTCGCGCACCTTGATAGCAAGACCGTGCCTACTTCTGGATTAATATTTAGCGTAAACGGCTCTTACACAAAGGAGTTAGAAAAAAATCAGGATTTTTGGGAATACGGCGGTGACCTAAAACTGTTTATTCCTTTATTTTATAAGTTTTCGATCAGCACTTCTGCAGGAATAGAAACCGTTGTAGGAGATCCCCAATTTTCCCAATATCCGGATATTGGAGGTGGCATGAATTTACGCGGGTTTAGGAGACAAAGGTTTTACGGCAAAACGGCATTTTATAATAGTAATGAGTTGCGGTTTATCAGCAACGTAAAAACCTACCTGTACAGCGGTAAAGCCGGAGTTTTAGCTTTTCTTGACCAGGGTCGGGTGTGGATGCCCGGCGAAAATTCAAATGTCATGCATGTTGGCTATGGCGGCGGACTTTTCGTCGCGCCTTTTAATATGGTAGCCGCCGATATAACTTATGGATTATCAAAAGAAGATCATTTAATCCAATTCAGATTTTTCCTTAATTTTTAACCTTCACTGATCCTGTAGAATGAAACCTAAAGAATTTGTTCGTTCACTGTAAAAGCTTGTACTTAATTTAGGCCGGTTCTTCAATCTTTTTCATCCCATCTTTGTGCATCAAAATTTTTACGAGAAAAATCACTGCCGTTACGGCAAAGATGCCACCAATGATCCAGTTGATCATGTTTTGATTGCCGTTCATTTTTGAAACGATCCACTTGCCGCCGAAGATAAAAACGCAATTCCCCATCAGCGTTCCTAATCCAATCCCGATGATGTAAATATTGTAGAAAGAATTTTTAGGTTGCAGAATATTTTTCGTAAAAAGAACGGTGCTCCAGCCAAACCAAAATGGAATTTGCATCGGGTTGATCGCACTTAACATTACACCGAGAACGTACCGGTTGATATTGTTGTTCAGAATTACATTTTTAGCGTGATGAGGTTTCATGGCGGCGGCAAAACTACCGATTGCAAGGGCTAGCACAATTGCCACCGTGATCCATTCCATCCATCGGAACAATTTTTTTTGCTTGCGCACCCAATTGATACCTACCAACGAGATGCGTACATAAATCATCTCCACAGATAGCGACCCGAATGCGAATAAAATCGCGTTTTGCACACTTTCCTGTACGCTTATTTGCATCGCTGCCACGTTCAAAGTTCCTAAAGGCAGTGAGCCTAAAAAACTCACCATCATTCCCCAGAAAAAAACTTTTACTAATGGCATACAATCAGCTCTTTTTTGCAAAAACAGATAACGTAACGTTCACCAGGTTGCTCAATACAAGGTTTTGTTCTCCCACCCCAAAATCAGTTCGATTAATCTGAAAATTGCCCGTAAATAAATATCCATTGTTCTCTTCCTGCGCCTGGAAGGGAAATGAAATCGTTTTTGTAATTCCCTTAATCGTGAGGTTTCCGGTGAAATAATAAAAGCCAGATCCGGTTTTATTAGTCTTTTCTACCTTCGTTGATATAAGCGTGATGAGCGGATATTTTTCAGCATTAAAATATTCATCTCCTACTAAACTTTTATCGCGCATGCTGTTATCGGTGTCAACTGTTGAAGCAGCAACAGAAACATCAAATTTAGCATCAGCAAGGTTTTCAGGGGAAAAAATAATATTTCCTTGCAGTTTACTAAAATCACCACCAGTGTTTATCCCAAAATTTTTTATCACAAAATGTACTTTACTGGCAGAATCAACGGGCCTGTAGGTTTGCGCCGTTAGTTGCAGTGAGATAAACAATAAACAAGTCAAAAGAACTTTCATCATTTTCATTGAGTTTTTGGCAAGGTGTTCAATTTTCAGGAGATTTCCTTGTCGGCTTTATTAATTAAATTATAATATTTTTTTGTTTGACGCCTAAATCGCAAGCCTTCCAGCAAAGGCCAGTATGCGACTCCCTGCCTGTTATTATATCGGCTGATCTCGAATAGAATTTTCCAATGTTTCAGGATTTCTTTCCAAGCGCCGATCAAAGTATAGCCAGTATCATAAAAATGATTGGGCTCAGCGCCGCAACCGTTGTATTCAAGGATTACAAAGTTCTTGCCTTGCTTCAATTCTTCTATTGAATTGCACATAATATCGTAACGACCGTAAAAAAAATCATCGATGCGAAGACTTATTTTATCCAAAAGATTTACCAGGTCATCATTTATTTCAGCGCTCAGATCAAAAAATTCAGCGCCGCGGTTGTGGTTGCCCGCGTGACTTAAAATATATACTTCTCCAGCGGGTATTACTTTATTGAAATTGATTTCATGCTTTTGTTTTAATTCGGCAAGCCTCTTTTTCGTCTTTACATTTTTCAACAATAACTCGCCAAGATTATGAAGGCCATCACCTGTTACACGCATGGGAACCTTTTGCAAAAAGCCGGTGATCGCTCCCTTTCTTTCATTAGGATAACGGTAATAAAACAAGCTCACTTCCATTGGATATTCAATAAATTCCTGTATAAAATATTCAACAGGAATTTTAGAATGATACTCTTTTAAATGTGCTTCGTTTTCAATTTTTCTGAAAAGAATTCCCTGCCCTCCTACTTCCGGTTTTACGATCAATGGATAACTGATTCCGGCTGCTTTTAATTTTTCTTCTACTTGAGAAAAATCGTCAGAAGGCTTCACATTAAAAAAATCGGGACACAATTCGGGCGGAAGAAGATCATGCATTTCTTTTTTCGGCTCACCATCCAGACCACCAAAAGTAAGTTTCGGATTGCTCGGCGTAAAAAACCAAACCGCGCGCGATCGTATCATATACCACAGCCACATTGGAGCGATGGGCGCGTACAAAATCTTAAAGGGCCATTGCTCCCAATTTTTTAATTTTTTAATCAAATCTTCCCGGTTTTTAGGCAAGCGCAAAAATAAGTTTAAACAGTAGAAACTGTGCCCCGACTATCAAAATTGTTTGTTGTATTTTAGCTGCAAAAATCAGAGATAATGCATATTCCAACGATGGCAGAAATGTCGGCTGAAGGCAAATCACCGGAAGTGTTATTCTATGTCGGTTGTGCGGGAAGTTTTGATCAGAGAGCACAAAAAATTACAAAAGCATTTGCAACGATTTTAACGAAACTGGAAATAAATTTTGCGATACTTGGGAAAGAAGAAATTTGCAACGGTGATCCTGCAAGGCGTGCGGGAAATGAATTTTTATTCCAGATGATGGCGTACCAAAATATACAATTGCTGGATGGATATGGCATCAAAAAAATCGTGACAACCTGCCCGCATTGCTTCAATATTTTAAAAAATGAATACCCGGTTTTGGGTGGTAACTATGAAGTGATACATTACACCGTTTTTTTACAGCAGCTGATAGCTGAAGGCAAATTAAAGATGAAAGAGAAGGGAGATTTTAAAGGAAAAAAAATTACTTACCATGACAGCTGTTATCTTGG